>Ga0255778_10000756_pt1 | contig 29299 bp, 26 predicted proteins | sample 071ome_31_FD_179976 | JGI IMG/M metagenome (GOLD analysis project Ga0255778, IMG submission 179976) | Coastal salt marsh microbial communities from the Groves Creek Marsh, Skidaway Island, Georgia - 071405CT metaG (version 2) | ecosystem: Environmental > Aquatic > Marine > Intertidal zone >...
TTGGTCCCTGTTCTATTCATAACAAAGATTCAGCTCTTGAATATGCGCATAAACTGAAAGCAGAAAGAGATAGATTATCCAATGAATTGATAATCGTGATGCGAGTATATTTTGAAAAACCAAGAACGACCGTGGGCTGGAAAGGTTTAATCAATGATCCAGACATAAATGAAGAATACAACATCCAAAAAGGAATTAGACTTGCTAGATCTATTCTCTTAGACATTAATGAGCTTGGGCTTCCCTGTGGAACTGAATTTCTTGATCCTATCTCTCCTCAATATGTAGCCGATCTTATTGCCTGGGGTGCTATTGGAGCAAGAACTGCGGAAAGCCAAATACACCGAGAACTTGCCTCAGGCCTCTCTTGCCCTATTGGAATAAAAAATGGCACCAGCGGGGATCTTAAAGCTGCGGTGGATGGTATTAAAGCTAGCAATCATCCTCATGTATTCTTATCTACTACCAAAGAAGGAGATGTGGCTGTCTTTAAAACCTCTGGCAATAATGATTCGCATATCATTTTGCGAGGTGGCAAAGAACCAAATTTTACTGCTGAAAATATTGCTAAAACAACTAAAGCACTTGATAAAGCAGGCGTGATAAATGCAATTATGGTGGATGCTAGCCACGGCAACAGTAAAAAAGTTTTTAAAAATCAAATTGGGGTTATTGAAGATCTTCATTCTCAAATTACAAGCAACACTGAGACCTCAAATATCAAAGGCATCATGATTGAAAGCAATCTACTTGAAGGCAACCAACCCATTAGCGAAAATCTTGAATATGGTAAAAGCATCACCGATGCCTGCCTTGGATGGGAGGATACGGTTGTTTGTTTGAATAAAATTGCAGATGCTGTGAATAAAAATAATGGTGCATGAGTAAGCTTGCAATTGATCTTGAGATAGCCCAAACACTTGGGGTGTCAGTGGCTTTATTGCTGGCTCTTGCAGAAAATAACAGCATTACTAATATTTCAGATTTAAAATCTCAAGCAGTTCAGGCTTTAACATTTCTTGGTGATGAGGAAATTACCACAGGCATCAATACAATAAATAAATTTAATTTGCTCAAGTCCATTCAAGATGATCAATACTTGAAAGCTCCAGCAAATAAGAACACTACTTCACCAATGACAACCAAGTGGAGGCCTGCAAAGGAGGTTTTTGAGGTAGTAAAGTTTGGAGGTATTTCGAAGGAATTTGTTGAATCTGTTTTGCCTGAGTTCAGACTCTATTGGACTGAGAAGAAAATATTAAAAGATAATTGGAATAAAATTTTGATCGATCATATCAGACGAGAATGGGCTGCAAATTCTCAGCCTAATAAAGGCTTGCCGTTTTTAATGCATGATGAATGGCAGCCCTCCCAAGAAGCCTTGGATGTTCTGCAAATGGCGGAAATATCTGAGAGGAAAGCATTAGAGTATCTGAAACCCTTCATACTATTTTGGAAGGATTCTGGGAGGGCCTTTAAATCCTGGAACTCTAAATTTGTGGAGTTTGTAAGGCGCAGAGAACTATCAGATAATGAATACTCTAAATTCAAAGATGAAAACGTTAAAAGAACTAATGAAGCTGGAGAATTCTCCCAAAAATTTGATGAAAGAACCCAGGACAAAAGCTGGGCGGAAGACATTGATCTCAGATAAAGAGCAATTCTTAGATACTATTAACAAGGTATTTCTGGATTTAGAGCTTGCCTATCATTATCAGTTCTACAAAGTTTTTTCTAACGAAGATAAGATTAATAGCGCCAAGAAGCTTTGGGCTGAAAACCTCCAGCATTTTGAAATAAATCAGATCTTAGGCGCAAGTCATAGAATGATTAAAAAACATGAATTCCTTCCAAGCCTTCATGATTTTGTGAAATTATGTAATGAAGCCCCTATTAATGAAGATACTCTAGATGCAGAAGCAGCGTTCGCTGAAGCATGCAATTCATTTTCTCCCCGTCAATCCTATCCCTGGAGCCATCCCATTGTTTATTTTGCTGGAAAAAAAATTGGATGGTCCAATCTAAACCTAACTAATTCAGCATCAAAGGCTCAATTTTCTAATGTTTATAAAAAGCTTCAATTAGAACTGCAAAGTGGTATCGAATTTAAAATTCCAAACTCTGATGAAGGCGTGAAGCAACAAGACACTGATACCAAGCTCCTTGAAAAACTTAGAAAAAAGCACAATATATAAATAAAATTAACATATAATTCACCCTCTTTGGTAAATAGCTTGTGAGTAAAAACGTCAGACTTTCTATATATATTCTTATTCCATTAATAGTGTGGATGATTTCTGGCGTGTTTATCAGTGAAGACGCAACCAAAGAATCTAAGCCAAAAACGCTCTCAAGTGTTGTGATAGAGCAATCACTGCCTGATGTAATAAATCCAAAGATCTATCTAAATACCTATGCTATATCTGAAAAAAGAGTGCAAGTTAGAGCAAAAACTTCTGGTGAGGTTGTGGCTACTGGAGCCAAACAGGGAGAATGGGTTCAAAAAGATGCTCTGCTTTGCAAGCTTGGTATCATCGAATTAAATAGAACCGAAGTAAAAGCCCCTTTTGATGGATATATTGAAGATATTGTAAAACCTGGCAACCTACTTGAAAGAGGTCAACTGTGCGCAACCATAATCGAACTTGATCCGATCACATTTATTGCTGAAGTCCCAGAAAATTCCATCAAAGATGTAAGAGAAGGACAAAATGTAAACATCAGCTTAGTAACGGGTGATAACATCCAAGGAAAACTAACTTTTGTTTCAAAATCTGCATCTGTTGCAACTAGAACTTTTAGAGTCGAAGCTGAAATTGCTAATCCTAGCGGTATTGTTAGAGATGGTATTTCAGGTACTTTAGTGATTGATACTGATCCAGTGTTAGCACATAAAATCTCACCTTCTATATTGTTACTTGCTGATGATGGAGAGCTTGGAGTCAAAACTGTAAATTCAGAGAATATGGTTGAATTTTTTCCAGTTCAAATCATTCAAGATACAGAGGAAGGAATTTGGGTAGCCGGCTTACCTGACTTTTCCAATATCATTGTGCTCGGGCAGGGATTTGTTGAAACAGGTCAAATAGTTTCAGTTACGAACCTTGCCAGCCTATGAATCAAATAGTTGATTTTGCTTTAGCAAAAGGAAAAACAACCCTCACCGTAGCCCTTTTAATTATTCTTGCAGGTGCGTTTGCAAGAAGCACGATCCCTGTTGCATCTGATCCTAGCATTCAAATACCTATCGTAAGTGTCTCAGTATTCTTAGACGGCGCCTCGCCGGATGACGCATCAAGGCTTATTGTAAGACCACTAGAAAATAGGCTTAGAAGCGTTCCTGGGATCAAAGAAATTTCTTCAAGCGGTCGGCTAAGCTACGCAAGAGTCGTTGGAGAATTTGAAGTAGGTTATGACTTGGATGTTGCTTTAAGAGATATAAAGCAAGCTGTTGAGGAAGTTAAATTTAAACTTCCAAGAGAAGCTGAGGATCCACAAATCAGAGAATATTCTTTTGCAACCTTTCCTGTGATGAATCTTAGCTTGTTAGGCAAGGGCTCATTGAGGCAAAAGGTATTCTTTGCAAGACAATTACAAGATAACCTTGAAAGGGTAGATGAAGTTTTATCTGTAGATATTTCTGGAGCACCAGAAGAAGTCCTGGAAGCCGAAGTAGATAAATCTAAGCTTGAAATTTATGGAATCACACTTGGTCAGCTTTATAGTGCTATAGCAAATAATAATCTTATTATCCCTGGAGGCGCACAAGATACTGGTTTGGGAAGCTTCAATATTGAAGTGCCTAGCGTCTTTGAAACAGCAGAGGATGTTTATAACATTCCCGTAAAAGTTACCAAAGATGCTGTTGTGACTCTTAGTGATATAGCCACAATCAAAAGAACTTTCAAAGATGTAACTTCCTATGCACTGATAAATGGGGAGGATGCCGTTACTTTAGAGGTGAAGCTAAGAGAAGGTGCAAATGCCATCAATGCAAAAAGATCTATCATGCTTGCAGTTGAAGATTTTGAAACTGTCATTCCCGAAAATCTAAGCATCATCAAGACTGACGACGAGACTATTTGGGCTGAAAACATGATCAATGAATTGCAAGGAAATATTATCACTGCGATATTTTTGGTCATGATCTTGGTTGTAGCCAGCATGGGCATAAGAGTAGGTTTATTGGTTGGATTGTCTATTCCTTTTTGCTTCTTGCTAACTTTTGTAGTTTTAAAATTCTGGAATATAGAATTTAACTTTCTAGTAATGATGGGGCTATTGCTGGGTCTTGGAATGCTGATCGATGGTGCAATTGTGGTATCTGAATATGCTGATAGGAAAATTTCTGAAGGCCTGCATAGAGTAGAGGCATATCGCCTAGCCTCTAAGAGAATGTTTTATCCTATCCTATCCTCAACTGCTACAACTATTGCTGCTTTCACTCCTCTAATCTTTTGGCCTGGATTTACAGGTCAATTCATGAGATATCTTCCAACTACAGTCTTTATAGTATTATCAGCATCGCTTGTCTATGCCATGATTATAACTCCAGTTCTTGGAGCAAACTTTGGCCAGAGAAGATCAACCCTAGCATCAAAAGATGGCACAGAATCAACGGGTGAAGTAGTTTTTGATAAATTGGCTGCCTTTTATCAAAAGTGGGTGGCACGATTTGTTAGAAATCCTGGTGAAACTGTTTTGGCGGTTATTTCTCTGCTCGTACTCATAGTTATTATGTATACAAATTTTGGTAAAGGTACTATTTATTTTCCAGTAGTTGATCCTGTGCAAGCCCAAGTATCTATTCGTGCCAGAGGTAATTTCTCGGCTCAAGAAGCCAAAGTTATTATTAAAAGGGTAGAAGATAAATTTTTAGAAATTCCTGAGATAGGTAGTACTTTTCTAACAACTGGCCAACTATGGTTTTCATCAGGAGGAGATTCTATTGGCAGAGGCTTAATTGAGGTAGTTGAACCAAACGAAAGAGAGATCAGCGGGCAAGAGACTATTGATAAAGCTATTGCTGCCACAAAAGATATGCCAGGAATAATTGTTGAAATAGTAGCGGATCAAGGAGGACCTTCCTTTGAATCTCCTATTGAACTGGGAATCTTTGGTAATAATGAAGATGAAGTTGCTGCTACCACTAGGGCTATTGAGGCTTATCTCAAGGAAGAAATGACTGGAGTAAGCAATGTGCGCTCTTCCTTGCCCTACCCCAAAATAGAATGGAAAGTTGATGTAGATAAACAGAAAGCTGCTCAGCTTGGAGTCAATATTATTGATATTGGTGCACTTACTCAAATGCTTACCAATGGTTTCAAGATTGGGGAATACAGACCGGATGACTCAAGAGATGAGATAGAAATCAGAGCAAGGTTTGCTCAAGACTACAGATCGCTCTCCGGAATTGATAACTTAAAAGTTCCTGCTCTTGGCGGACTTATCCCCGTGAGCAGTTTCATAAAAGTTTTGCCGCAAGAAAATAGAGAATCAGTAGTCAGAAGAAATGGTAAATATTTTCATGAGATTGGTTTAGGCACATCCTCTCCCGATATATTAGTAGACGATAAAGTCAAAGAAATTCAAGCATGGCTTGATAATCAAGATTTTCCGGAGGGGATTACTACCAGCTTTAGAGGGCAACAAGAAGAAACTCAGGAAGTTACTCAATTTCTTGGAGTTGCAGCTCTTGTAGCATTATTTTTAATGTTGATCTTGCTTGTAACTCAATTTAATAGTTTTTACCAAGCAAGCTTGGTTTTAAGCGCAGTATTTATGTCTTCGGTGGGTGTCTTGCTGGGATTGCTGCTCACCGGTAAAGCTTTTGGCACGACAATGACTGGAATCGCTATTGTTGCGCTAGCGGGAATCGTGGTCAATAACAACATAGTCTTGATTGATACCTTTAACCGCTTAAAAAGCGAACATGCTGAAAAAACATTTGATGAGGTAGTCATTATGACTTGCAAGCAAAGACTGCGGCCTATTTTGCTTACTACAGCCACAACTGTTTTTGGTTTAATGCCCTTGGCAATGGGTGTTTCGGTAGACGTCATTGCTAGAAGTGTTGAGATTGGAAGCAGAGTGGTAAATTGGTGGCAAACCTTAGCTTCTTCTATAGTGTTTGGGCTAGCCTTCAGCACCATCCTCACCCTTATCTTTACTCCTGCGGCTCTTATGCTGCCTAATAAAATGAGACGATGGTGGGATAAAAGAGGAGCTAAATTCAATTCTCCAGTAAACCAAATTTCATCTTAACTGAGCTACAATCAACATATGACAAAAAAGAATACTACTGACTTCGAAACCTCAATAAAAAAACTTGAAGCAATTGTCGAAAAGCTAGAAGAAGGAGATTTAGATTTAGATACAAGTCTCAAATCATTTGAAGAAGGTGTTGCTCTTGTTAAAGAATGTCAAAAAATAATTTCTGAAGCAGAGCTCAAGGTTAATAAACTATTAGATTCAGGCGAACTAACCTCTCTAGATGATTAGGCATGCTGGAGTCCTTCTTAAGTGATATCAGATCACAGGTTATAACTGACACTGAAGATCTTATAAAACCTAATTCAAGTGTTGCTAAGGCTATGCTCTATACTGCAACAGCTGAAAGTAAGTGTTTCAGAGCAGCGTTGGTCCATGCTACCGCCGCAGGCTTAGCTTTCAATAACACCACTGCAATAAGAGAATTAGCAGTTTGTATTGAAATGTTGCACAGCTATTCATTGATTCATGACGATCTGCCGTGCATGGATGACGATGATCTTAGAAGAGGAAAACCTGCTAATCATATTGAATTTGGAGAATCGACAGCAGTCCTTGCGGGGGATGCTTTGCAGCTTAGAGCGCTTCAGGTGATTGTTGATAGCGCTTCAATTGATGCGGATGCGAAGATCCAAATTTTGCATAATCTGCTTACCTCGTGTGGTTATCAGGGAATGATTTTAGGTCAAGAGTTAGATATGCTTGCAGAGCATGACTCAACAATAGATATAAGAAAAATCCATTCATTAAAAACGGGTAAATTGATTCAGTCAGCAATAACATGTGCTGCGAGGTTGCAAGACAGTAATACTAATATTGATGACTTTGAGCAAATGGGCTGGCATATTGGCATGGCTTTTCAAATTACCGATGATATTTTAGAGTTTACGCAAACCTCTCAAAGTCTAGGAAAGAGTAACCTCTCTGATACAAAAAACCAAAAACTTACTTATGTATCAAAATTTGGAATTGAAGAATCTAAAAGTGAAGCTCAACAACATATACAAACTTCTTTAGAGGTAGCAAAAAGGTGTCTTGAGCAGCCAAATAGAATGATGGATTTAGCAAAGATGGTACTTGGAAGGACCTCATGAAGACTTTTAAAGAAATCCCTACCTCCAAACCTATCACTAAACTCCTAGACAGTGTTAGTTATCCCAGCGATCTAAAAAAATTAAATAAACATGAGCTTGTAAGTCTTGCTGATGAGCTCAGAGAATTTCTTCTATATTCAGTGGGGCAAAGTGGTGGCCATCTGGGTGCTGGGTTAGGAGTTATTGAATTAACAATTGTGCTGCATTACATCTTTAATGCACCTGAAGATAAAATTATTTGGGATGTTGGTCATCAAGCCTACCCTCATAAGATCTTAACTGGTAGAAAAGATCAAATTGAGACCATTAGAAAAAAAGGAGGACTTGCACCATTTCCTGCCATCCAAGAAAGCGAATACGATGCTTTTGGTGTTGGGCATTCAAGCACATCTATTGGAGCAGCACTAGGCATGGCTGCTTTGGATAATACAAACAAAACAGTTGCAGTCATTGGTGATGGAGCGATGACAGCAGGCATGGCTTTTGAAGCTCTTAGTCATGCAGGCCATATAAAACCAAATATGCTTATCATTCTGAACGATAACGATATGTCTATTTCAGAAAATGTTGGCGGTCTGTCTAACTATTTTTCAAGAATTTGGGCCTCAAAGACTTACAAAGGTATTAGAAAGGGAGGCAAATCTTTCTTAAGCAAGCTTCCTCAAGCTCACCATATCGCAAGGAAAGTTGAAACCCAAATGAAAGCCATGGTGAGCCCTGGATCCATTTTTGAGGAATTGGGACTTAATTATATTGGTCCTATTGATGGGCATAATATTAATGAAATGCATGATGTGATTTCTAATTTGAAGGATTTTGAAGGGCCTCAGTTCTTACATATCATCACCAAAAAAGGTGCTGGTTTAGAAATTGCAGAAGAAGACAGAATTGGTTTTCATGCAATTAGTAAAGTTAAAGCTCCCATCAATAAAGGAAGTAACCAGCCAAAATATCAAGATATCTTTAGTGACTGGATAGTCAAACAGGGTCATACCGAAAAAGATCTTATTGCCATTACTCCTGCGATGAGAGAAGGCTCTGGTTTAGTTGAATTCAGTCGCACTTTTCCAGAGAGATATTTTGATGTCGCCATTGCAGAACAACATGCGGTAACCTTTGCAGCCGGTTTAGCGTGCCAAGGAAAGAAACCAGTAGTTGCAATTTACTCTACATTCTTACAAAGAGCCTACGATCAACTGATTCACGATGTTGCCTTACAAAATCTGGATGTGACCTTTGCAATAGATCGTGCAGGCTTGGTCGGAGAAGATGGACCCACACATTCTGGAAATTATGATCTCGTCTATATGAGGTGTGTTCCAAATATGGTGATTGCTGCTCCCGCTGATGAAAATGAAACCGTCTTGCTTTTAAACACTGCACTCAAGCACAAAGGCCCAGCGGCTGTTAGATATCCTCGAGGCTCCGGTCCTAACGTTGAAGTTACAGCAACATCTGAAGATGTGCCTATTGGTAAGAGTAGAACTATCAAAGAAGAGAAAAATCATATAGCAATCTTAAACTTTGGTTCTTTATTGCACATTGCAGAAGAACTTGCAGAGAAATTTAATGCCAGCCTTTTTGACATGAGATTTGTTAAACCGCTGGATACGGACTTACTTTCCTCATTTAACAAAGACTATCAAATCATAACTCTTGAAGATGGGGCCGTTGCAGGGGGAGCTGGATCAGCAGTGATGGAATATTACCAAGACCTTAAGGACCCTCCAAAAATTAAATCCTTTGGCATACCTGATATTTTTATTGAGCATGCCTCTCGAGATGAAATGATTGATATGGCTGGATTAAGCTCCGCAAAGCTTAAGAATAGTATTGAAGATTGGTTAAAGACTCAGTCTAAATGACCTAATTTTGATTTTTTAGTATCTATATAGGACTGATTGGTCTCATTTACCCCTTCGTAAAGAGCGATTCTCTTGTTCACAGAAACTCCAACATCTTCAAGTGCAGCCACTTTCTTAGGGTTATTAGTTAACAAGTTAACAGAGTTCACGCTGAAATGCTTGAGCATATCAAAACAGATATCGTACGAACGTAAATCAGCATCGAACCCAAGTTCCTCGTTTGCCTCAACAGTATCCCTGCCTTGATCTTGCAATGCATAGGCTTTGATCTTATTCACAAGACCGATTCCTCTGCCTTCTTGTCTTAAATACAATAAAATACCGGCACCATTTTCAGCAATGCTCTTGAGGGCTGCTTTTAATTGAGGGCCGCAATCACACCTTGTGCTAAAAAGCGCATCTCCAGTAAGGCATTCAGAGTGTAATCTGCAAAGAACATTTTCTTGATTGATAATATCTCCGAAGACAATCGCCAGGTGCTCTTTTCCGTTCTCTTCTTCAAATGCATGCAAACGAAATTCCCCAAACTCAGTGGGTAGAGATGCCTCGGTAATGAATGAACATTGCGTCATGATATTAGTAGAATTTTTAAGCCGGCAATTATAGCACCTGAGATAAGACCAGCCACAAGATCATCCAATAAGACACCAAATCCACCCTTGATACTTCTATCTACGAAACTGATTGGCCAAGGTTTGGCAATGTCGAAGATCCTAAAAAGAATGAAACCTATGCAAAGGGTAATTAAATCAAAGTCTATGAATGCGAAACATACCAAAAGACCTGCTAACTCATCGATTACAATTTTTGAGTTATCGTGGCCCTCAAAAATCTTGTCAGCAAAAATACATATCACCCAAGACAATAGTAAAACTGGGACAAGCACAGACCATACACCATAAGCAAAGGGATTAAGTGCATAAAAAAGAGCTAAAGTTGCAAGACTTGCAAGAGTGCCTGGCGCAAATTTTATATAGCCAATCCCTCCCATGCTGGCACATAACTTAATAAGAAAATTAAATACTGTCTTCATGCAAAATGATCCCAGCCCAGCGAGCTAATTTTTTTAGGTAGATTATCAATCTTTATCTTTTTACCGTCTACCACCCCAATTTCCCAAAGACCCATGTTATTTTTTGCCAGGCTTGCTCGAAGTGGTTTTATTTTGTTTGGACTAACAGTAAACAGCAATTCATAATCATCTCCAAAACCGATGATCTTGGGAATATCCTTGTCGGATGCAAAAGGAATAGATTTAAAATCAACATTGGCTCCTACCTTGGATGCGCCCATGAGATGCGATAGATCCTGTAAAATACCATCAGAGACATCCATCATGGAGCTCACGTACTTAGCGCAACACTGGCCATAAGTAACTTTTGCCTCTGGTGAAAGATATCCTCTTGTAATTGCATTTAGTTGCTTATCTTTTTGGTAGGCTCTAAATCCTAGATAACTTCTGCCAAGTTTTCCAGAAAGGCAAATGATATCTCCGGTCTTAGCCCCACTTCTTAAAATTGGCCTTTGTGCAGCCCTCCCAATAACTGTGATGGCAAGCTGTGTTGGACCTTTCACAACATCTCCACCTATGAGAGGTACTTGATATTGTTTGGCAATAAATTTTAATCCTTTTCGCAAACCAGCCAGCCAATCTGCATTTACCCTTTCTAAGGAGAGGCCTAAAGTAAATCCAGTAATGCTGCCTCCCATAGCAGCGATATCACTAAATGCAGCTGCCACTGCTCTGCGTGCAATGAATTCCGAAGGCAGGCTCTTGGGAAAATGAACTCCAGCTACTGCAACATCAGTGGATATTAATTGCTGAGATGGGGAACTATAGACAGCGCAATCATCTCCTACATTTATTGAAATATGAGAAGCATAAGAAGTACCTATGTCTGATAGGTACTTCTTAATAAGAGTGAATTCGTTAATGTTATGAAGGATATCGTTCGAATAAGCCAGTTGCGCCCATACCGCCACCAACACACATGGTAACGATGCCAAACTGCTTATCCTGTCTTACAAGCTCTCGAGTGATATGTCCAACTTGTCTAGAACCAGTCATACCAAAGGGATGACCAATAGAAATAGAGCCGCCATTCACATTAAGTTTATCCATCGGGATACCTAGCTTATCTCTGCAATAGACAACCTGAACAGCAAAAGCCTCGTTCAACTCCCAAAGATCAATATCACTTACAGATAAATTGTATCTTTCTAAAAGCTTAGGAACTGAGAATACTGGACCTATACCCATTTCATCAGGTTCACAGCCCATGGTAGTGAATCCTCTAAAGTAGGCGGTAGGTTTGAGACCTAACTCTAAAGCCTTATCTTCGCTCATGACCAAAGTTACAGAAGAACCATCGGATAGTTGAGATGAATTTCCTGCTGTTACAGAGCCATTCTCAGGATCAAATACTGGTTTTAATGAAGCAAGCCCTTCTGCAGTAGTCTCAGGACGATTGCATTCATCTTTTTCTACAACGTAATCAATCTCTTTGGAGTCACCAGTTTCTTTATTAACCAAAAGCATCTTAGTTGCCATGGGTACAATTTCATCTTGGAAAAGGCCGGCTTCTTGAGCTGCAGCAGTTCTTTGCTGACTGCTTAAAGCATACTCATCCTGTGCTTCCCTCGAAACATCGTATCTTTTAGCAACTGTCTCCGCAGTGATGCCCATAGGATGGTAAATGCCAGGAACCGTTTCAGCTAGTTTTTCATTTACAAAGCCTTCCATGTTGGTTTTGCCAGAGATCATGGAGATTTGCTCAACACCTCCCGCAATTACGGTGTCATAACACCCTGCCATAATCTGCGATGCAGCCATGGCTACTGTTTGCAGACCTGAAGAACAGTATCTGTTGACTGTAGTGCCGCCGGCTGTGATAGGTAAATTGGAGAGGACTGCAGCATTTCTTCCGATGTTGTGTCCTTGAGGGCCTTCTGGATTTCCACAACCCATAATGACATCCTCAACAGCCTCTGGTGGAAGGTTAGGATTTCTTTCTAAAAGCGCATTGATAACATGTGCTGTCATGTCATCTGGTCTGGTGATATTAAAGCCGCCTCTATGAGATTTAGCCAAACCAGTTCTTACGCTATCAACGATTACTGCATTTTTCATGATTTACTCCAAAGATATATTGGCATTATAAGTGCCAATAGTTTCTAAAACAATGAACTATTCTACTCTATCGTCATCCTTGCTAAAAGTTTTGTACCACTTTGGTATAAGGTCAATATTGTAATCTTTTGCCTTTTTAAAAATGAAGGGAATAGTGATGGGACTAAAAGGCAGAATTAAAAAAAACCCCAGTCCAAGGTTTTTAAAAATCTCTTTAAGTTGTTCGTTAGCTCGATCTAGATCTTCATCCGTTGCTTCACCTTCAATCCATTGAAAGTAGGTACTTAGCATTTCAAAGTTATCTTCAGATTCTTCTTTAAAAGCATCTTTAAGTTTGAACAGAATTTTTTCGATTTGTTTTTTCATTTCAAAAAAAAGCCCAGCAATTGCTGGGCTTTTAAAATTATCAGATCAATTAGAAATTAATACCGAAATTAATACCTACAATCTTAGGATCAATTGCTACACCGTTAGCAAATCCACCAATAGTTGGATCTGAACGATACTTAGCGTAAATATGATCTTCATCAGTTAGGTTTCTTGCATAAACTCCTGCGTACCAAGACTCATCTTTTGAAGTAAATCTCAATGAGAAATCTAAGTAATCAAGTTCAGGAATTTTATCAAATTCCCTATTGAAATTATCTGAATATGTATCGCCTCTATAGGTGTAATCAAGTCTAGCGACCCAAGTACCATTTGCTGTATCAAAGAATCTTGATAAACCTAATCTATAGTTAGTTTCTGCAGATAGAGGCAATTTGTTACCTGACAAGTCTTGAACTACACCATCGGTAGCAGGACATGGAGCAGTAGTACTATCCAACCCAAAGAAAGGTTGAGTACACAGCGGTCCAAAGGACTTATAAAGAATCCCTGTATCAGTTAATTGATACTTAACTAGTGCACCAAATAATGGGTCAGCTGCGTATGCGGCCAATGTACAAAGACCAACGTCAGTCACTAGACCTGCCTGACAAAGAGGACCAAACTGAACGAAGTCACTAAAGAACCCAGTCGCAGTACCACCGATTGGATCAAAGATTGATTGGTTGTCTAAGTATGCAGTTGCCGCACCAGGATTCAAAGGATCTACTGATTCAAATCTAGTAAACTCAGCATCTGTATAGGCATAGTAACCATCTAGCAACCACTTGTCTGATAAGAAGAATTGGAATTCAGTTTCAAAACCTGTAATTTCAGCATCAGAGTTTTCATTAACTGATGATCTTCTAACAATTTTTGATACTTGAAGGCCATTGTACTCATTAAAGTAAACGGAAGAGTTTACCTGCAGTCTTCCGTCCATCAGAGTGCTTTTTACACCAAATTCGATCACATTAGCTTCCTCAGCTCCGAAAGTTGTAGGAACCCCATCTCCACTTGAAGGATTGGATCCACCTGGCTTAAATCCAGTGGTATATGTTCCATAAATAAGTGTGTTATCACTGTATTGATGATCAAAACCAATTTTGAAGGTGTTTTTACTTGCATCAAAAGGTCTCAAGATCGGGTTTGGTCTGTTAGGATTGTTGTAATATCCAGCAGCATCCCCTTGTAAATCTAACAATGCGACATATGTGTAATTGTTGATCTCATATTCTGTGTTTCTTGCGCCAAATGTTAATGAAGTTTTGTCGGTAATATCGTAGTAAATCTCACCATAAACACCGAAAGTATTTCTACTTACATTGGAGTCGTTGTTATACATTTGTTGCCAGTATGGGAGAGCACCACAAGGTCCAACTCCGAATGCACATGCGCCTTGAGCAGCTTGTGTGGCAGCAGTAGCAGCAGAATTAAGCACATAACCTTGTGCTTGAGCAGGAGGTAACAATCCTGCAAGTACTAGCTGTGTTGCTTGTGCTGAAGCAGTTGGGAGTGTTGTAAACCAAGTACTCCAGAATGGAGCTCCGCCCAATCCACAAGTGTAAGAGAAGATCGCACAAAGTGGGCCGTTTGAAGTATCGCCCCAGTAGTTCATGTAAGGAGCTGCTAAGTCATAGTCAACTTGTGATTGCGATTCTAGATAAAAAAGACCGCCTGAGAAATTTAATTTACCATCGTAATCTGAGTAAAATCTTACTTCAGTTTGAGCCCATTCTGATTCAGTTGCTGAATAGTCAATAGTTCCATTGGAGGCATAAGTATTGGTTCCTACAATGGGAGCACCTTGGCTAGGTCTATCCCAGTGTTGCCAAGTAGTAATTGGCCCTATTGCATAAGGTACCACACTTACAGAATGATCATAATCAGCAGAATCTTCATAGTCTCTAGTACTGTATGCATAAGAGAAATCCATTTTTACATCATCGGTAAGCTGATGCTCAATTTCAAATAAAGCTTGAGTGTTAGTCGCTGTATGCCAAGGAGTGTAATCTAAATCAACACTTCTAATATCGTCACTAGGATTAACTCGTGCATCAGTATAGTCAAGCGAGGTTGCTTGTTGTTGAAGGTACATAACCCAGTGACCATATGCACCAGCTGAAAATACTGGCTCCATGCCAGTGTCTAAAGCACTACAACCTAAAACTGGGTGAGACTTACAATACTGTCTTGCAGCTCTTAGTCTATTATCATCAGCATTAGTATGCTCGTAAGTAAATCTCATGAGCGTATCGTCTGAATAATCAAACTCCATAGTTAAACGCGCTGCTTGAGTATTTCTATCATCAAGTTCATCGCCGTTATAGGAATTGGTTACAAAACCATCTCTTTTAAGAGAAGCGACAGCAATTCTTGATCTTACTCTTTCACTGAGGGGTAGATCTACTGCAGCAGATAGCCTTACAGAGTTGTAGTCTCCAAGATCTGTTTTGACATAACCACTAAATTCATCGCCTGGTTTTTGAGAAATAATTTGGAGTACACCGGCAGTTGTTCCATCACCGAAAAGTGTTCCTTGAGGTCCACGAAGTACCTCTACCCTTTCAATGTCAAATAGTTCTGCCTCGTACAATGTAGATGCGCTGGCAACCTGGCCATTCCAGAACACACCGATGGCGCCACTACATGAGTTACCTACACAAAAGTTACCAATACCACGCAATGTGATACCAGAACCTGAGTAAGCTCCTTTTTGGAAACCTAAAGTTGGTACGGCAAACTGCAAGTCTTCCATATTTTCGATTTGCTTTGCCTCAAGTCCATCACCAGTAATCGCGGTCACAGTGATCGCAGTATCTTGAAGTGATGATTCCTGTCTTAACGCTGTGGTAACAACTTCTTCTACTGTTCTGCCATCGTATCCTGAATCTTCTTGAGCGAATACGTTGAATGAGAAAAAGCTTAGTCCAAGCGCAATGGTGCTAAATAATCTAATAAACATAATTTCCCCCCTCATAGAGTGCTATTAGTAGTCATATAATATACCTATTATAGAAAACCAAGCAAATTATTTAACGGGTCAATGTAAGCAGTGCTAACACTTAAAGAGCGTATTACACACATCCAAGCATGCCTCAATGCTGCCTTTCCTAATCCACCTGTACCTCTTGATCACCAAGATCCTTTTACCCTTCTCATTGCAGTGTTGTTATCCGCACAATGCACTGATGAGAGAGTTAATCTAGTAACTCCCAAACTCTTTGCGCTTGCAGATAATCCAATGGCTATGTCGAAGCTTACTAAAGATAAAATTTATTCCATCATTAAACCTTGTGGGCTGGGTCCGCAAAAATCTAAAGCAATCAGAGAGCTATCACACATTTTATTAAAAGACTTCAATGGAATAGTACCAGAGGATATTGCGGCACTTGAAAAACTTCCTGGAGTTGGCCACAAAACAGCATCGGTAGTTATGAGCCAAGCATTTGGACAACCCTCTTTTCCAGTAGATACTCATATTCACAGACTTGCCCAGAGGTGGAAACTCACTAATGGAAAAAGTGTTGTCCAAACTGAAAGAGATTTAAAAAGGCATTTTCCAAAAAAAGATTGGAATAAGCTGCATTTACAAATAATCTTTTGGGGCAGAGCCTTTTGTCAGGCTACCAAATGTCATGGTATGGAATGCAAAATTTGTGTGGGGATTAACCCCGATAGAAAAAGACCTTTTCGACACAAAAGACCTTGAATGGGTTAAGATAATAACCCTGCCTTACATAACATTTTTGGAGTAAAAACATTGTCTAATTTCAGAGATTCCATCTTTTTTGATGCAGGCACCATTGCTGACTATGATGCAGAATTATGGTCCGCAATGCTTAATGAAACTGCACGCCAAGAAGATCATATTGAACTCATAGCTTCTGAAAACTATGCCTCTAAGAGAGTACTTGAAGCCCAAGGGAGTCTGCTCACAAATAAGTATGCAGAAGGCTACCCTTTTAAAAGATATTACGGTGGCTGCGAGCATGTTGATATCGCAGAAGATCTAGCCATAGAAAGAGCAAAAAAACTTTTCAAAGCTGATTATGCCAATGTTCAACCGCATTCGGGTTCTTCAGCAAATGCAGCAGCTTTTTTGGCAATGCTACAACCCAACGATGTGATCCTTGGAATGAGTTTAGATCATGGGGGCCACCTTACCCACGGCGCTAAAGTAAATTTTAGTGGACGCAACTATGTTGCCCATCAATACGGACTGCATCCTGAAACCCATGACATTGATTACGATCAAGTGAGAGATTTAGCGAAAGAGCATAACCCTAAGATGATCATTGCGGGATTCTCTGCTTTTTCAGGGATAGTCGACTGGAGTATTTTCAGGGATATAGCTGATGAGGTTGGGGCGTATTTATTGGTAGATATGGCTCATGTATCGGGCCTTGTTGCTGCAGGTCTTTACCCTTCTCCGGTTCCATACGCAGATGTGGTTACCTCGACCACTCACAAAACCTTGCGAGGTCCCAGATCAGGGATCATTTTAGCGAAAGCAAATCCTGAACTTGAAAAGAAATTAAATTCAGCGGTATTTCCTGGCTCTCAAGGAGGCCCTCTGATGCATGTGATTGCTGCGAAGGCAGTATGCTTTAAGGAAGCTCTTGAGCCTTCTTTTAAAGAGTATTCTCAAAAAGTAATTGATAATGCCAAGTTGCTGTGTAACTGTCTCATAGACTCTGGTATCGACGTAGTGACTGGAAAAACGGATAACCATATTGTCTTAATGGATTTACGCTCTAAAAATTTAACGGGTAAAGACATCGAAAAAGCTCTCGGCGATGCAAACATTACTGCAAACAAAAATGCGGTTCCAAACGATCCTCAATCTCCCTTTGTCACTTCAGGGATAAGATTAGGTACCCCAGCTGTAACTACCAGGGGATTTGCAGATGATGAAATCCGTACACTTGCAAATTGGATCACAGAAATTGTTAACAACCATGAAGATGCTCAGGTGATAGCAAACATCAAACAATCCGTGCTTGAGCTCTGTCATAAGTTTCCTGTATACAAGTAATGTTTTGTCCTTTCTGCCAAGCCGAAGATACCAAGGTAATTGATTCAAGGCAGGTAGCTGATGGCACTCAAGTTAGAAGAAGAAGGGAGTGTGAAACTTGCCAAGGAAGATTTACTACCTTTGAAAATGCGGACTTGGCACTTCCAAGAGTAATCAAAAGCGATGGCGAAAGACAGCCCTTTAATGGCTCGAAACTTAAAGCAGGAATGCAGCGCGCATTAGAAAAGAGACCTCTTTCTACTGAAGATATTGATGCTCTCTTTAGTAAGATTATCAATAACATCAGACAAATGGGTGAGAGAGAAATTCCCTCAAGAACCATAGGGGAAGTAGTCATGACCGCCCTAAAAAATGTGGATCAAGTTGCCTATGTTAGATTTGCTTCTGTCTATAGAGACTTTCAAGACATCAAAGAATTTGCGCAAGAAATTTCATCCCTTTCTTCAGAAAAAACTCCAAAAAAAAGTAAGAAGTGAATAATTCTATTCACATGCTTGAAGCCATTGAGCTGGCAAAAAAAGGCGAATTCTCTGTTCAACCCAATCCCATGGTTGGTTGCATAATTACCAAAGGAAATAAAGTCATTGGTCGTGGTTGGCATAAAAAATACGGAAGCCATCATGCTGAGGTCAACGCTGTTAGAAGTTGTCTAAGAAATTATGGAGCTGCCAAAGGCAAAAGGCTTCTTAATGGCTCTACCATGTTTGTTACCCTTGAGCCTTGCTCGATAACTAATAATACTCCTCCTTGTACGAACACCATTTTGCAATATGGCATTGCAAAGGTGGTATACGGAGCAAAAGACCCCAATCCAAAAATTTTTGGTAAAGGATTGAAATTATTAAAAGCAAATGGCATTGATATTGAGGTTTCAAAATATAGAAAAGAATGCCAGGACCTATTAAAAATATTTGCAATCAACCAAACTCAAAATAGACCTTTTGTTACTCTTAAAATTGCGCTTACTAAGGATGGCTTCTTGGGGCCAAAGAATGCTAAAAAACAATTTTTAGTAAGCGGACCAAAAAGCAGAGCTAATGTTCAAAGTCTTAGAAAAAAGCATAAGGCTGTTTTAATTGGTGGCAATACACTCAGAATAGATAGGCCAAGCTTACACTTAATAAATAAGAATATTGCTGACTCAGCTCAACCTGTAAAAATTATTATTACCAACAAAGACATTTCCAGTGTTCAGTTAAAGAATTTAACCAATCGATTCTCAAAAATCCTTCTTGTCTCAAATAAAAAAATAAATTTTCCAAAAAAACAAAATATTGAGAACATCATCATTGCAAAAACTGGCAAACATTTTTTCAATATCCTTTTCAAAGAGCTGCTTCACAGAAATATCAGTAGCGTGTTGGTGGAACCTGGACAAGGATTATTTACCCTCTTTCAAAAATACAATCTATTGGATGAGTTAACGGTTTTTCGATCTCCCAAAGTGCTTGGGGATGGACTAAGGCCCATGAAATCAAAAGATAGTTTTGAAAATCTTTTAGATGACCTTACATTACTTTCAAGCGAAAAGTGTGGCGCTGATATAAAATCTACCTACAAAACATAAAACCGACATGAAATTTGATTCAACAGACTCTCTGATTGCAGACATTGCTGCAGGCAAAATGGTTGTGCTTGTAGATGATGAAGACAGAGAAAACGAGGGAGATTTAATCTGTGCTGCAGAGAACGTCACTTCTCAACAAATTAATTTCATGGCCTCTCATGGCAAGGGCTTGATCTGTTTAGCAATGTCGCCAGAAAAATGTGATGCGCTCAATCTGCCGATGATGACCAATCTCAATAGAACAAAAAATGGAACAGCCTTTACTGTCTCGATTGAAGCAGCGGAAGGAATAACTACAGGAATCTCAGCTGCCGACAGAGCACATACTATTGCCACAGCATCCTCCAAGGATGCCAAGCCCCAAGATATTGTGCAGCCTGGACATGTATTTCCTTTACGAGCTTCGCCGGGTGGAGTCTTAAGTAGAGCCGGGCATACCGAAGCAGCATGCGACTTAGCCAGACTAGCTAAATTAGAGCCTGCCGGAGTTATTTGTGAAATTATGAGCGAAGACGGAACTATGGCGCGCAGGGATGAGCTCTTAAGTTTTGCTAAAAAACATGATTTAAAGATTGGGACCATAGAGGATTTAATTCACTACCGTTCCGTCAAAGAAAAATCAGTTAGCAAAGAATTTGAGGGCAACAAAGAGATTGGAGGCAAAACCTTTCATGTAACAGCATGGAGGGATTCGATCTTTGACAGACTGCATATTGCTCTCGTTCATGGCGATCTATGTAAAACAGAAGCACCATTGGTGAGAGTACATGTTCAAAATTTATTGCACGATTTGATTGGTTTAGAAGGTTTTGGTTCGCGTATTAACTTTCACGAAGGTTTAGACAGAATTACTCAGGAAGAATGCGGTGTGATGCTTTTGATAGGAAACCCCCAGGACACTGACAGCCAGTTAAATGACTTAACTGGCGCCAAAGTGAGCGTTGCTCCAGAAACCAAAACCATTGGAATTGGATCACAAATCTTGAGCGAACTTGGGCTGACTAAAATTAGACTCTTAGCGACCCCAGTTAAATACTCCTCTCTTGGCGGATACGATCTTGAAGTTGTAGGTTTTGAATCATGAGCGATCCTACTTTAAATACTCCTATCTTAGAAAATTGTGAGAATCTAACTATAGGCATTGCATTTACTTTGTGGAACGAAGAAATTGTCTCTATGCTTAAAAATTCTGCCGAAGAATATTTTGCTAGCTGCGGTATCACTAACATTGTTTCATTGGAGGCAATGGGTGCATGGGAGCTAGTTCAGGCATCAAAAAAACTTCAAAAAAGCTGTGATGGTGTGTTGGCTCTGGGGACTGTCATTAGGGGAGATACCTATCATTTTGAGTTAATTGCTAACTCTGCTAGCCATGGACTGATGGAGCTGAATATTGCTTCAGATACCCCGGTCACCATGGGGATTTTAACAACGGAATCTCAAGAGCAAGCAGAAGAAAGGGCTAATCCCTCAAAATTAAATAAGGGCAAAGAATTAGCCTTCACACTTTTGCATACCATCAAGCAATTGCATGGCTAAAAATCTCGCAAAATTTAAAGTCCAACTTAAAACCAGAGAGTGTTTGGTGCAGGCTGTTTATCAGCTTAGTTTTTCTGAGACGAGCTTAGAAGAACTTTGTGAGCAATTTTTTAAAGAAAATAGGCCTGACAAAATGGACTTTAACTATTTTAAACAGTCATTGGAATCGCTCTTAGCCAATCTCGCAGAAATCAATAAAACCATAGAAAGCGCAGCAGAAAACCCTAAAGATCTTAACCTCATGGATAAAGCCATCATCCAGTTTGGATTGAATGAAATACTATTAGGCAAACTTGATAGAGCGGTTGTTATCGATGAAGCTATTAGGCTTGCAAATAAGTTCTCTAGTCCAAATGCGTATAAGCTAATTAACGCAATTCTTGATAAAGCCTAGCGCCCATGATTAACAAAGATAGGGCTTGACCAAGCTCTTTCTTCGTTCATTGCCAAACAATCGCCCTCTTTGCCTAGCCCCTCTCTGCAAATATTTGATTTGATACAGGTTCCGTCTTCATCGTATTCGCATTGCAAGGGATCTGCTGAATAAGCTAGCGAGGGTTCTTCAATAGCTCTGACATAATAAATAGCATCTCTTTTACCCAAACCATACTCTTCATCAGTAAAGGAAATCTCGCATTCTGTGCTATTGCAATTAAAAGTTCTCCAAGTGTCTAGGATGAGGTTTTCTACTGGTTCATCTGGATACTGCTGCGGTAAAATCTTAACAACCTCAATACGAGTGATAATCTTTCTCTCATCGGAAGGGTTGTAGCATTCAGAATTACAAATTGCCTCAAGCCTTTCTTGGCTGAGAGCATTGGTGCTGTATTCTGGGCAGCCAGGTTTTTGTTTGAAAGAACCAGCAGCTCTAACAGTAAATACCGGGGATTCATTGGCCTGAATTTCAGAGCCCATATGATAGGAATCTTGATTATGCTCAGCATCAAACCAAAGTAAAATTCTGGATCCTGAGGTTGCATACACTTCTTTGGTCTCCATAGAATTCCAAATATCCTCTCTTGATCTTGAATCTGCATGAACGGCAACCAAGCCACCGGTCATGAAGTAGGCAGACTGCCTCTCTGCATCAACCACAAAGTTCAAATCAATAATGGAAGAAATATTTTGATTAAGTCCTGCAAAAAATGGTTCTAGCTCCCCTTTGGGTCTTCTTGAGCTTGAAAGCCTTTCCATGAGGGGGTCCGAGAAGCCAGAGGCTTCGGTCTCATGCGCTCTATTAGTATCTTTGAAACCTGTTCCAGGTCGCGCTCCATGGTTATCACTGGAACCAATAAATCCAAAATTAAATCTTTGAGGATTTGCTGGATCTGAGAAATCTGTCATAGCCATAATGTATTGCACTGACCCAAGCGGCCTGTAGTTGAATGCGGGCAGAAAGCAATCATTACATTGCCCCGCATTCAAATAATCATCTGCTTCTGTTTCTCTTACTGCAAGGAAGGCTCCGGCACCCATATTGACTGCATTTTCTTTGACTTGAGCAACCAGCCCATTACAAGTTTCTGCATCCAATCCACTGTCTTTGCAGCGCTCAGCCATAATCTCCCCAGCTTTATGACAGGTTGGAATAAAATCTGCAGTTGGCTCTGGGCAAAAAAGCTCGCCATTGGTAGCAATGCCTACATCATTCCAAGATCTGTACTCTTCAGAATTCCCATGACCAGAAAAGATTTCAATCAAAAATTGTGAAGAAGGATCATGAGCGGTCTCAAGCTGCTTTCTCCAATCTGAACTTGGTGGAGTATAAAATCCCCACGTTGTGCCATGAGGAATTACCATATAGTTTGCGTCCCATTCTTTTAAACGAGCAAACAACTCGTTGGGGTCTGCTGCTTGCTCGGCACAATCAAGAGGCAAATCTCTTGATGCTGTATCTCTATCGCATATAGGGGTTTCTTTAATTTCCTCAAAAAATTTATCAAATGCAAAAAACCTATCTCTATTTTCCAAATCTAATAAAGCAGGAAGAGTAGAAAGTGTCCAAGGGAGTCCCAACCTCATCACTAGAGGAGCAGCGCCTGTGGAACCAACCACTCTTGGCGGAACAACACCCTCATCTGTTTCAAGAAAAATAACGTTCTTATGCCCGTAATGTTGATCAGGCTCCTGAGAAACTTGGGTCCACTCGTAACCCAAAAAACTAACCAAATCATCTGAGCCTTCGCTGAGCGCATTACATTGCCTAATGCTCTCTTTGGTATCGAGCCATTTTCTTGGAGTGCTTGCTTCGGCATGGTCATTGATTGACCAAAAGTCCAGAGCTGAGCAAAATCTTGCATAGTCGCATGCATCTGCCAAGGGAGATGCGCCTGTTCCATTCAAATAAGGCAGAGACCACATAAAAGCATCGGTTGAATAGGTGGTATGAACATGCAAGTCTCCAAAGAGGATTTGTTTGGAGCTCGCTATATTGAGGTTTTCTTTTACATCTTCTATTTTAGAAGTACGGTTCTGGATCACAGCGTCAGGTACTTTGCCGCCTTCAATAACTCCCGGGCCTTCAAGGCCTCCAAGTTGCTTGGTCACTCCAAAATATAGAAAAAATGCAGTAAAAAATAATCCTATCAGTAAAAATGAGTAAATGATTTTCTTCATTGTCTCCCCCAAAGTATCTGAAACAGTTAGAAACTATAGCCCTCCAAAGATGAGCGTGCAAATAATTATTTTGTGAAGGTGCTATCTCTCTCTGGACCAACAGAGATAATCTTTATTGGGATGCCAAGATATTGCTCTATAAAAGAAAGATAATCTTGGGCAGCTTTGGGGAGTTCTGCAAACTCAGTAGCTGAGTCAATATTTTCTGTCCATCCAGGAAAAGATTTATAGATGGGTTTTTTATCAGCGTCATAATCTACACAGACATCGATCGTATCTAAACCAGTTAAAACATCTAATTTAGTAATACACAGCTCAGTTACAGAATTGGTAAAAATAATTTGATCAAGGGCTTTAAGATCAAGCCAGCCACAACGTCTCTGTCTGCCGGTGGTGGAGCCAAACTCATTACCAACGGTTGCCATATGATCTCCAGCTGCATCAAATAATTCTGTTGGAAATGGTCCTGATCCAACTCTAGTGCAATATGCCTTAATAATTCCGATCGTTTTTGAAATGTGCTGCGCTCCAAATCCTGAACCGGCCACCACACCTCCTGCTGTAGTTGAAGAAGAGGTAACAAAAGGATACGACCCATGATCGATATCTAACATAGAACCTTGCGCACCTTCGAAAATGATATTTTTGCCATTCGTATGCTCTCTTTTCAAGAGATCAGCTACATCGGTGGTAAAAGGTTCTAACTTATCTTTTTGATTTAAAAGCTCTTCGATAACGGCATTGATATCGACAGGATTAGCTTGATAAATTTCTTGTAAAACAGTGTTGTGATAGCTAACCAATTTATCTACTTTAGAGGGCAGCGTACCTTCATCAAATAAATCTCCTAGCCTAATAGATCTTCTTGCAACCTTATCTTCGTAGGCTGGTCCAATGCCTCTCCCAGTAGTTCCAATGCCCTCTTGTTTATCTCTGGCCACATCAATAGCAATATGACTTTCCAATATCAAAGAACAATTTTGAGAAATAAAAAAACGATCCTTAAAATTGATGCCGCTCTTTTCGAGATTTTCTATTTCAGTCAGTAACGAGCTGAGCGATAAAACCACTCCATTTCCGATGACGCACACCGTGCTTGGATGGAGGATGCCTGAAGGTATGAGATGTAAAACTTTTTTTTCATTGTCGACCTTGAGGGTATGACCTGCATTATGGCCGCCCTGAAACCTGCATACTAAATCTGCATCTTTGCTCAGAACATCGACAATTTTACCCTTGCCTTCATCGCCCCATTGAAGGCCAAGAATCAGGGTTGCGCTCATTTACTTAGGGCTTAGAGCCGTCTGACTTATTTAAGTATTTAAAGTAGTCAGATTTTGGATCGATAAGCATTACATCAGATTTTTCTTTAAAGGTAGAGGTGTACCCTTTGATGCTTCGGGTAAATTCATAAAACTCAGGGTCTTTAGAAAATGCATCCGCATAAATAGCGGCTGCCTGAGCATCGCCCTCTCCTCTAATTTGCTCAGCTTCTTTATAAGCATCAGCTAGGATAATTACTTTTTGTTTGTTTGCTTTGGATCTGATTTCATTGGAGAGCTCTTTGCCCTCTGATCTAAGCTCTTCAGCAAGCCTATTTCTTTCTGTCCTCATTCTTTCATACACAGAGTTACTTAATTCAGGGGGGAGATCAATCTGCTTGACCCTAAAATCAATGACTTCGATACCTAAATCTGAAACCGATTTACCTAAATTAGCTCGCATAGTCCTCATGAGATCATCTCTTTCACCAGAGACTAACTCAGTAACGGTTCTCTTACCAAACTGATTCTTAAGCTCAAATTCTGTTCTTTGAGCAAGTAAATTATTTAAGTTTAAAAAGCTTCCGCTAGTAGCTTTGTAAAAGGTAAGGACATCAATAATTTTATATTTAACAAAAGAATCAACCATCAAGTATTTGCTCTCAACCGTTAGAATTCTTGCAGGATCCTCATCAAGCGTTTGTAAACGAGAATCATATTTTTTTACGTTTTGAATGACTGGAAGTTTAAAGTGAATGCCAACAGAAACGTTTGGATTAATGGCTTCTCCAAATTGAAAGACAATTGCTTTTTCTTTCTCATTTACGATGTAAATGCTGTTAATAATGAGTCCTATAAGCAGACCCGCTAGTACTAATAAATTAAAACTTCTGCTCATGTTAGTCCTCGTCCTCTTGTTTTTTATTTTGTTCCATAATCTTATCTAATGGGAGGTACAACAGATTATTGCCTCCTTCTACATCTACCATTATTTTGGTTGAATTTGAAAGTACGCTCTGCATAGCATCAAGATACAATCTGTCTCTGGTTACTTTTGGAGCTTTTTTGTACTCGCTTAAGAGCTTTTCAAATCTGACAACCTCACCTTCTGCATTGGCAATGACTTCTGCTTGATAGCCTTCAGCATCTTGAATTCTAGCAATGGCCTGGCCTCTTGCTTCTGGAACAATGGAAAGAGCATATCTTTCAGCCTCGTTCTGCAGACGAACTTTATCTTCTCGGGCGGCAACGACATCATCAAAGGCATCTTTAACAGCAGCAGGTGGATCGGTTTTCTCAATATTCACCTGTTGAACAGTTAAGCCAGTTCCATAAACATCTAAATAATTTTGTAATCTTGTTTGTACATTTTGAGCGAGAACCTCTCTACCAGTAGTCAAGGTTTCTTCTAAAGTGTTATCCCCTACGACGTGACGCAACGCACTTTCAGTTGCTTCTCTAAGAGAAGATTCAGGGTCTTTTACATTGAGGACAAAATCTTTAAGAGATTTAATTCTGTACTGCACTGAAACTGTGACATCAACAAGATTTTCATCCTTGGTAAGCATGTTAGCTGTTTGTGAAAAACGTCTTGTAACGGTTATGTCTTCTTGGAATTTCTCATCGATACCTGCAATCATGAAATTCAAACCCTCACCAGTCTCTTGGTAGTATTTTCCTAGCCTTAGAATGACCGCTCTCTCAGAGGTATCTACCTGATAAACACACATGGATGCATAGATAACAATCGCACCAAATAAGAAATAACTTAAAAGCTTTCCAGTCGGAATCTTCATTCCAGAGGGCGGAGTTGATCCATTGCCACCAGATTTACCTGAAAATGCAGCCATGAACTTTTTCATCAGATCATCGAAATCGAGAGGATCCTGATTTTTCTTACCCCAAGGGTCTTGGTTGTTGTCCCAATTCATTTAATTTTTCCTTAAACGTTGATACTTATTAATATAGGGTCTTTTAGCAATAATTAAATAGTTTTCTTTATATTTCTAGGGATTTCTCAATATATTGAAATATCTTCCTTTCATCCATTAAATCAAAGAATTCCATGCTTTCCCAAGATCGCATCCAAGTTAACTGCTTTTTTGCAAGTTGTCTTGTAGCTATGAGTGATTTCTCAAATAATTCATCTTGGGTTATCTCATTACTTAAAACTTGAAAACCTTGTTTGTAGTTGACTGCTTTTTGGATGGGGTGATGTTTTGGCAAACTACTATTTGCAAAAATTTCCTGGCACTCCTCAAGTAAGCCATTAGAGATAATTTGATGCTGACGTTGCTCAATATTCTTTTGTAGGGAACTCCTATCCGATGGGAATAGACCAATTTCTATAAGCTCAGAAGATGCAATGCCTTCAAGTTTTTCACCAGTAGTTGGCAGTGTTACTCTTTCTATAGCTCTGACCAATCTGACTAGATCGTTAGCAGCTATCTTTTTTGCTGCTTCTGGATTTAAAGAAGTTAATTCAGTATGCAAAATCCCAGGGTCAACCTGTTCTCTAGTGAGTAATTCTTCTCTTAATGCTTGATTTGCTCTGGTATCGTTACTGAGACCGTTTTTAAGAGAATTGATATACATCATGCTACCACCAATAAACAGTGGAAATTTATTTTGAGAATGAAATTTTTTGATTAAAGAATGAGATTCTCTCAGAAAATCAAAGGCAGTAAAAATCTTTGGTAAAGATAAATAGTCAACAAGTGCATGAGGATATCTTAACAACTCATCTTGCTTAGGCTTACCGGATCCAATATTGCACTCCTTATAAACCATGACAGAATCTACGCTGATAATCTCAAATAGATCAGGAAAATTATCTATTAACGCTTCTGCTATTCTGGTCTTGCCTGAAGCAGTGGGACCAGTGAGAACAATAGCTTTCATCCGCTAGGTTTAAAGAGCTTCTTCTCCAACTTCACCGGTTCTGATTCTTATGACATTTTCTAGAGAGGATACAAAGATTTTTCCATCACCAATCTTCCCAGTAGAGGCTGACTCCTGAATAGCTTGAACGATCTCATCCAACCTATCGTCACTTACAGCAATTTCAATTTTTAGCTTTGGAAGAAAATCAATGACATATTCTGCTCCTCGATATAACTCAGTATGTCCTTTTTGCCTGCCAAATCCTTTTACCTCTGTAATAGTCATCCCTTGAATCCCAAGGTTTTCCAAGGCATTTCTTACATCCTCAAGCTTGAAGGGTTTAATAATTGCTGTAACTAGCTTCATAATTTTAGTATCTCCTCTAATGCATGTGCTTGTCTTGTGCTAGAACCTTTATGCTGTTGAATAATAATATTACCGCGACTTGCAGCCTGGTGTAATTCTTCTTTATTTAATCGATTGATCTGTTGGATAAGTTCATCATAGTTTTCAGCAATGAAACATGCTTTGGAATCAATGAAGTCCCTAAAAATTGACTCAAAATTAAAAAAATGTGGGCCTGATATCACAGGACAATTATGCAATGCTGGTTCAATAATATTATGACCACCATGAGTTATGAAGGAACCTCCTAAAATACAAAATTCAGCATTTTTGTATAAAGAATGCAGGTAACCAATCTCATCAACTATTAGCACAATATCTTCTTTTATTGTTGCAAGGTCATCTGCTACTTGGGAAAACAAGACTGATTGCAATCCAATCTTGGAGCAGAGATTTGAAATCTCATATGCTCTTTCAGGATGTCTTGGACACACCACTAATCTAGTTGTTTCAAAATTAGCTCTTTTTGATAATTTTTTAAGAATTTGATCTTCCTCATTATGATGGGTGCTTGCTAATAAAATATATCTACTTAAATCCCCAAAAGTGTTGTCTGCTTTTGACTGCATATCAAATTTTATAGATCCTAGACAACGAATTTTTTCTTGATCTATACCAAGCTCTTCAAATCTCTTTTGATGGGTAAGAGTTTGCACACAATAAAGATCAATAGCATTAAAGACGTCTTGAAAGAAGCCTTGCACTTTTTTATATCGTTTAAACGATCTTTCATTAAGTCTTCCATTCACTAAGAGAATCTTGTTTCCAGCAATCTTCGCATGCATGATCATGTTGGGCCATATTTCTGTCTCAAAAATTACTAATGCTTTTGGGGATACCCTTTTTAGAAATATCTTCACAAATAAAGAAAAATCCCATGGAGCATAAGACACCCTATGATTGGTATAGAGTTCTTTAGCTTTCTTATAGCCAGTAGCCGTTGAAACTGTAAAAACTATGGAATGATCTTTTTCTAAGATCCTGACTAAAGGCTCAATTCCAATTACTTCCCCTAGACTAACAACATGAATCCAAAGTGGCGAGGCATCAGAAGATGGAAAAAATCCAAACCTACTTTTAAGATCTTTAAGGTAAGTAGCGTCCTTGATAGCTTTATAAAATAAATGCAATAAGATTAATGGCATGCATAACAGGTAAAAAAAGTTATATAAGAAAAGCTGCATTTATTAATTTTTTTTAATAAAAGCTATTATAGTCTCCAAAAAAATGATTATTGTTATTCAAATCCTAAGAATTCTTTCTT
>Ga0255778_10000770_pt1 | contig 28980 bp, 17 predicted proteins | sample 071ome_31_FD_179976 | JGI IMG/M metagenome (GOLD analysis project Ga0255778, IMG submission 179976) | Coastal salt marsh microbial communities from the Groves Creek Marsh, Skidaway Island, Georgia - 071405CT metaG (version 2) | ecosystem: Environmental > Aquatic > Marine > Intertidal zone >...
GGTGCACCGGCGCTTCTCCGACCGCCGCTTCTCCGACCGCCGCGGATAGCGCCGGCGCGTCCACTCCGATCGCCGTCGCCTTGGCCGCCGCCGCCGCAGTTCCGCTCTTGCTTTAATTTACTAGTACAAGTGAGTAAGCACCGGTGATGCCTATATTATGGATGCATAAACCCTAGTTAGACGGCGGTGGCGGAGAATCAGATGGTTCGCGCAATTCATAATGCGCATCGACGTGCGGCGATGATGTGCCGCGACCGGCGTCGATCGCGTGCGACGAGCGCACGGGATTGTCGTCGGGGGCCAAGAACGCGTCGAGCGCGCGTCGAATGCGTTTGAAGAATCTCATCGTAGTAGCGTAGAGGAGGCAGGTAAGCAGAGCAAGTTTTTACGTCAACGTCGTGACAGTTAGAGAGACATGTTCTAAAGCCTAGTGGTGCCTGGATTCCTAAACCCTAGTTAGATGAACATGGGTCGTAGTTTTTCGTTTGAAAACAAAACCAAATGAACCAAAAAACCTAAACCCAAATTACTCACAACCTAAACCCAAATAAGTCCAAAACACACATGAACCAAAAAACCAAAACCCAATTAAGTCCAAAACCAAAACCCAAATAAGTCCAAAACCCATTAAAACCCAAAACCCAAAACCCAAAACCACCTAAACCCAAAACCCAAATCCCTAAACCCAAAACCCAAAACCCAAATCCCTGAACCCTCAACTCTAAAGCCCTAAACCCTTGCAAAACTGTTGCCAGTGAGTTTTTCGTAACCACCAATAAAGTCACACAGAACCATGTCCATGTCACAATAAATTTCTGGAAGTTCTTCCTCACTAATCTTGGTGCACCGCACCTCTTCAGCGTGAACACTAGGGTATAGGAGAAAGCGTCGCGCGCACTACGGCACGGTTTGTTTGCCGAATCTCGCTTCGCATGATCGCTCTTCTTTGCTACTGCTATCTATGACTTCAGAAGTATGTCCCCAAAACATCGGCAATGGGGATCGTCAAAATTCGCGAGTATAAATCGCAAACACCATAAGCCACGATGACTACATCATCCGATATTTCAAGGCTTGAAACATACGACAATGGTGATTTGCATTTTTCATCATTCGAACCATCATCCAGAGGAATGCGCACTGAGCCGTATTTGATCACTCGAAATGGAGGTGCTGCTTCAAATGTGTAAAAGAACGATGAATAGTCATCATATCGCGAATTTGATGCCACCCTGGTATGAAAAATATTGAGAAATATTGTGCCGACGCGCACTGGGTTGACATTTCCATGGATTTGTTCGTCAATCAATGCAGGGTTTGAGTTGCTAGTCGAGTATTTCTTCTCTACTAGCACCTCTACTTTTTCAAGTGTCTCATCTTTAGTTTCTAAAATTGTGTGTATTGGATGTATCGAGTGGATCCAATATAGTGTGTTTTCTACCTCAAATGCACCCCAGTTCTTTTCCACAGAGGTACTTTCGTTATAGACGAGCTTTGAAAGAGCGTTGAAACAGGTTCTTTGTTCAACGTTTATGCGTGCCATAAACATACCGCCTTCGTGGTTGCGATCGCACTGTGAGCCAATATTCAGAAATGATGATGGAGTATGGTAGTATGAGAAAACAGAAATGTAGTACTTGTCTGCGAATTTGAATATTTTAGCGTCTTCCGGTCCATTAGTAGTTTTCATGTACATCCTCCGATTTGTCCAGCATATTGGAGCCGGGGAACACGGTGTTAGCCTTGCAAAATCCCCGCCTGGAACGCCTACAGAGAAGTCACACACGCTGTCGATCGCGAGAGCTGTTGACGATAACATCGTGCCCAAATACACTTGGATGTTCCAGCGGTCAAGCATTAATAGCGCACTATTGTTGTATATCACCGTTTGGTGCGTCAAACTGTGCTTTCGGGCGACAAATAGTCCTCTGCTGAGCGACGGGTTGACGTAGCTGAATTTTTCATTCATATTCGAATCACCATAATATTCCAGTATGCGATCCGACTTTAAGAGCATGTTACTGGCACCAGTGCGCCCTACGTTGTGTAACCACGGCCAGAGATTCAACAAGATAGCAAAAGACATGAAAACGGTGGATTTCATCAAAACGCCACGGAAGCCTCGAATATTTGCCAACAGCTGGGAGGTATGCTGGAGACCAATAGCACTTGCGAGTAAAAGAAGGAAATATCGAACATCAAACGAACCCTTGACATGCTTGACCCAAGTAACAACGATAAACTGCATGATATACTGCGGAAACGAATACTGACTTCCAATCATTCGGAGAAACCGCCAAGAAGACAATTTTACTATTGGATCTTTGTTTGAGGTTAGTCCCAGAAGAAGGAGTGCTTGTACACTAGAGATGAGGCCAATCCTTAATGAAAGCTTGTAACCGGGAACGTTATCGGCTCTTGTGACAAGTATTGCATATAGCCCCATTGAAATAGACGCACCGTAACGTACGATGATTTGAACCGTAGAATCAATGGACTTCACGCCTGAATGGAAATTCTTCAGAAACCGTGCCGTTCTTGGCAGTGTACATCCAATAAGAAAGACGTGAAAGTATGCAAACGGGTGATATTTCAAAAATAAAACGGCAACATCAACAAGCTCAGAAGTTCTATTGTATTTATGCGATTGGTAAAAGCCAGCTTCTTCAAGTCCAACAGTGAGGGAGAAATAGATAATGGGAATTCCCACAGAGAGAAGTAGCATGAGTACAACGACGTATTTGTCATGCCTTAACATTTTTAGAGTACGATAAACAGTACTAAATGTGCCCCAGTATAGAAATAAAGCGCTTATGAACCATGTGTGTGTCAGCGCTGGTATCCCATTTTCGACAAATGTTGGTACCCATGATTGTAGCAGCAGAACATAAATCAATATTTGTGTATTTGATGGAAGAGCGCTAACTCCTTTCAGGCAGAACGTGGACAATAGTGAGATTCCCATGCCAATGATATAAGCGGGATATAGACTCGCAATTCGCGTACGAATAAAACTTATTGTGTCGAGACATTGTACATGTTTGCTTTCTCGCCACATTTGCGAAGTCGTCAAGACAAAGCCAGACATCATGAAATAAAAGGGTACCCAAGAAAAACCAAACCTCGCAAATTTGTAAGGGAACAGTCCTGACTGGAACAAGTGCCCCATGACAATAAACTCAGACGCCACGAATCTCATGAAATCTAAAGCAGTAACGATCTTATAGGGGAGCACATCATCTTCATACCCGGCTAGCATGTCCATTTTGAAGGACCAGAAACGCTTGTCAACGGGTTTTTTTTGATCAAGTACGAAGGAAATTATGATCGAAGCGACAAAACTGGATATTGTTATGCTTGTATACCGGTGTTGATGTCTTGCGCTGGTTTCTTCCGAGCTGGTTTCTTGCAAGGTTGTGTTCGTCTGGTTTGTGAGATTGTGAGAACATTCCAAATGGATACTTTGAGCACTTATGATGAGCACTTCGTCGTCAGCATCTTGCAGAACAGTGTCGTCTTCCACAGAAGTACAAGTAGAAACACCGGTGTTATTACGTAATTGTGGCTCACACTCGTTGGGCTGAGTCCACGCACTCTGATCAACGCAGTTTTCACCGTGAAACAGCAGCGAATTTTCTGCGAAGCACATTTGGGCTCCAGGATTGAACATGATGTGTAATTGTACGAAAGTGATAATATGTTGCATCATATTGGTCCAGTGATTGTCTCTGACAAAAAGAGTACTGTCCCACTTGTCACCTAGACGCTCTTTAATTTGCAGCACTAATCCTTTCAAAGATACCGTTCGTTTCACAACTGTTGGATGTTTCGTCAAGACCGTGTCCGTAGCAAAGATGTTCGCTGTATAATCATCCCAGTATGATGCGTCAGGACAATGGAACGTATCGAGTTTCATCAACGTCATCAAACCCTCGATTTCTTGTACACTACGCCTCGCAAAGTTGAGTAGTTTTTCTTCGAGCAAATTTCTACTAGGCTCGTTCCATCGATTGCAGAAGTCAAACATAACTGCCACGTCCGAGGTGTTGCGCCATAGCGGCTGGTCTATGACCCACTCTAACTGAGATGTAATTCTATCGAAATAATTCGCTAGTAAAAATGTGATGCGTAGTGTAGCTTTGAGGGGCGAATCTCGATGTGTGGTGTCCCCAAAAACTCTTCCATTCGCCTCATAAAAAATTATGTCGCCCTTTGCGTTGAATATAACGTCGTACCCGTGTTCTGTGGGTCCGTAGAAGACACCACCATGAGCAGGATAATTTCGCCAGCTAGCATGCTCAAAATTTCCATCGCTGATTTGATCGTGCAGAGGATAAAAATGATTTAAAAATGTGTTCGCCGAAGCCCAAGAATTCGAACCGCCAATACTTATCACCCAACGGGCAGGGCGATCGTTCAGCAATGCAAATATCTGGCGTCTGTCAAACGCATGAAAATTCGTTTCTAAACCACTTCGCACACTCCAACGTACGTTTTCGCCTTCGTAACTGGATATATATTCGATTTCTGAATCTAGCCGTAGAGCGTACTGCGATGCCGCGCCGTCGGTCGCTCTTAAGAAGACAGTGAATATAAACGCTGTCAAGGCGACAGTCACAGTGGTGTTCACTTGAGCACTGCGACGATTTCGCTGCGGAGAGTGAATGAACTTGAAGGAAGAAACTGAAAAAATAAACAGCGACATCGTGAGAGCGCAAAACGTTCGAGTGTTGCGCTATTGCGACTCGTGGCGTCCAACTCGCAGGCGCGTGTCGAACAGAACTGTGCGTGGATATTTAGAGCTATCCTTTCCGTTACGTCTTGAGCACACGGGCGTGCATTCTCAACAGAAGGATAGGCTGGCGGAGCGCGCCCACCACTGAAGCAAGGGCGCGAAGTTATCAGGTCGTTGAAGCCCCGCGCTGATGAACGGTGCCTTTTAAGCCGACTAACAGTGAAATCCATAACTTAAAGTTATTAACTTTCCCCATAACTTGCATTCGAAGAGCCACACTACTGTTAGTCGTTGAGCGATAACTTGCATCATAACTTTTATGGCGAAAGTTATGCGCGACGACTAAATACTAACGTTTGTACTAAATTGGTCTTTTGTATGGTCATCGCCCAAGGCACAATCCTTACTGATTAGCCATACCGAGGATGACAAGTCTCACATCGACAGGATGACAAGTCTCACGACGACGCGACCGACGCTTGGGGCTGCGCTCGAGAAAGACGACGACGCGACGAGTCGACATGGCGTACCTCGCGGAGAGTGGCGAATTCTTCGGAGGATTACGTTCGGCGCGACCGTTCTTTTTAATGGCTGGTCCGAACGTCATTCAATCCGAAGAGCACGTCTTCGCCGTGTGTCGAGAGCTCAAGCGAGCGACGGATGAGCTCGACGTTCCCTTCATCTTCAAGTCGAGTTTTGACAAGGCGAATCGAACGAGCTTAACCTCGTTCCGCGGCCCGGGAATGGACGACGGCTTGCGAATTCTGCGCGCATTAAAAACAACTTTCGACGTGCCAATCGTGACAGACATACACACTGAGGCAGAACCAGTCAGCGTCGTGGCTGATGTGCTTCAGATCCCAGCGTTTTTATGTCGACAAACTGATTTGCTACTGGCAGCGGGGAGAACTGGTCGAGTTATCAACATTAAAAAAGGTCAGTTTTGTGCGGCGGCCAGCGCTTGGTCAGCGATGCCTTGGCGCAGAGCGTCCGCCGCCGGAGAACGCACAAACGTCGGGTTACCGGCTGCTGTCGTCACGCCGTACGGCGCGTTTGGCAAATGCACGTCCGTGTGTGGAGGGCGTGCGCGGCGCTCGTTCCGGGGGGTGGAATTGCACCATGGTGAAATTCCCCTAATCTTCCCTTATTAGGGGTCTTCCGTGTTTGCACACGGACTTCAGAGTGCGGCTCGGGCGAGCGAGGAAACGCCCGAGAAGTCCCGGAACCAGGGGTGGCCAAGGTAGGAGAGCGCCCGCGTGAAGAGTTGTCGACGCGTTTGACGACAGCGCGTCGCCTTTTGACTCTCGGCGGCGGCGTGTTCCACGAGCCTCCCGATATGAAGTCGTCATCGGGCAAGTAATCGGCGTCATCGTCATCAGCGTCGAAGGTGACGCAGTCGCCGTCGAGTCCGTCGTCGTCATCTCCCGCGTCGTCGGAACCGTCGGGAGCTACATCCCATGGCGGCGGGGGCGAGTCGTCGTAGTCGAACTCGTCGGGCGGCGACGGCGGTGGCGGAGAATCAGATGGTTCGCGCAATTCATAATGCGCATCGACGTGCGGCGATGATGTGCCGCGACCGGCGTCGATCGCGTGCGACGAGCGCACGGGATTGTCGTCGGGGGCCAAGAACGCGTCGAGCGCGCGTTGAATGCGTTTGAAGAATCTCATCGAAGCGTAGAGGAGGCAGGTAAGCAGAGCGAGTTTTTACGTCAACGTCATGACAGTTAGAGAGACGCCGTTGCGCCAGACGTGAGCGTCGGCGAGACCCTAAAGTAAGGCTCACGAGACATTGTTGTAATGCTGACGAGACCCTAAAGTAAGGCTGACGAGAACCTAAAGTGAGACAATTGGGCCCAACGAGGCTCTCGGCGAGACCGTAAAGTAGGGTCGACGACACCCTAAAGTGAGGCATTTGGGCCTATCAGGGTTTCGGCGAGTTTACGGTTCATGACTCGTCGTTATTACCCTTAACCAATAACTTTAAGGTTAAGGGTCTCTACCAATATCTCTAAGCCCTAAACCCTAAACCCTAAAAAAGGCTAGAGTAAAGGCTTTGTCATCTTTAATTTTATCGCCTCCGCGCATTCAATCCGTCGTCTGGTGCGGTACCGGCGCTGGGCGCGGATCGTTCAGTTGACGCTGTTCCAAACTGTGCAGCTCTGAAATCACCCCGCAACTTTCTTCGTGCACCGCGCGAGCCAGGCCTTGGAGTAAATCACGAGCGGGCAACGTCTCCGGTATGGTCGCGACAAAGTTCATGACTGCGCGAGCCGCATGTTTCAGTTGACCGGTCCAAGCGACCGGTAGCGGCGCCGACTGGCGTCTCGTATCGTTTTCCTGGCACCTAAAAACAACACGTCCTGGTGCGCTCGAGGCCTCCGACAGCGTATCATCGCGCTCCGCGGAGCTCTGAGTGGGAAATCTCGGTGAACGACGTCTCACGAGCATCTCCTCGCGTTCGCATGCCATAGCGCCGGCGCATGGCGCCGCTACGGACGCGTCGACGTCGCCGGGGGGTTGTAGCAAGTTTCAGACTTTCTGCACGAAAATTGTCTGAAAGTTGCTACAAGTTGTAGCAAAAATTGGCTGAAAGTTCAGACCCTTGTAGCAAAAAAGAGTCTGAAAAACATGTAGCAGATTTCAGCATCGCTGGGGATAGTACATAAGTAAATTTCTACACGTGGCTGAATCATGGACAGCATACACTTTCAATAAGCCCAGCGCAAGTCAATGGGTAGTCGCTACAACGAAAAGTTTGCATGAAAAATACGCCTAACGCTCACTCGCTTAAGGAGGATTTGCTTAAGTTTTCATCGTTGACCCCACTGCATCAATTGGCGTGTGGTATCGGTGCACATATGGGCATTTCGTGTTCTGTGTTAAGTCACACAAGGCGACTCAAGTCAATTCTCCGGGGTCTGCAATCACGTTCGTAAAGGAAACTGCGCCATGATTGCTCAGAGAGTTCCTCATTTTAGCCTTTCAAGAAGGTACGTTCAAAAATAAGCTAAAGTCGAATTCAAGTAGGACTGGTGACCGGCTAGCGTTGGTGATGGAATGTAGGCCATCACCTGGCCGGACAGTATTGCGCCATCAATCATGTGATCTATTGGTTTGTCTGTGCCACGTGCCGATGAAGCCAGCAATTTTATCGCACCAGATTTTGATATGACGTATGCAAATGTGCCCAGTGTTCCGCGAAGCTGGTGTAGACCTTTGCGAATAGGTAATCCAATTTTAGGGTCAGTTCCATTCAAGTATAGAAGGTCCCAGTCTCTTGGCAAGGTTTGCATCACGGCATGCAATCTTGACGTGAAATTAGAGACAACGAAAATATCATCCTCCATGACAACCACATACCCATACGGATCCTGCACCAGCTTTCGCCAAAGTTTCACGTGCGTTAAGTAACAACCAAACTGTAATCTGGTGTGTTTTGTCGCGGGATCGATGATCTCCTTTGTACTATCATAGTGCTTTAACAGTAGCTTCTTTCTCCTGGGTCCAGCGAAATTAAGAATGTCATCTTTATCAAAAGGTAGCAAACCATCCACCGCAAAGAAAAAGTCATATGGGATGTGTTGTTGCATCAATTGCTGTATCAATCGGGCTGAACGAGTAAAACGCGAGTCATTGAGTGTAATGATGTAAACAGGCAACGTATCCGGACTACTCTGGAACAACGGCTCGGCCAAAGCTTTGGACCTCATCTCAGCCCAATTCACACAGACTTTCCGACACGCTTCTCTTAAAAGACGGGGGATGATCCTACCAACCCGACCGTCGCGAAGCAGGTCGAAAGAAGGTGACGTGTAACGGCAGATGCAAGCGACTACGAGCGCGAAGAGGATCCGTCCACGTCGTCCGCGCTTTCTAACAGGCACTTTGTGCAACTCATAGACTAAGTCAGGTAAATGCCTTATCCTTCGTCGCCGTGTGGTCTTGACGGCCATGTCGCACTGGATTTTACGCAACAGGAAGCGTTCGCGCCATGGGCGCTACTGTAGGAATCTTTGTTGCGTTCCGGTGACCGTCTGCGGCTTTCTGATAACTTGATGCCCCGAGTTATGCGTGAACGACTGAGAGTCAATTTTCATAACTTCCACCGCAGTGCGTTTCTGTCTTTTCACTTTTTTTGGTCCTGAGGGTGACTAAGGCCGATGAAGAGATAGAAAGAAACACTATTTTTTGTGTTTGTGTTTTGCTTCGAACCGATGAAGAGATGGCTACACAAAAATACTTTTCCCGTCGATTTCTCAACGTTCGTTGCATATGACATCGGTTGCAAGTTTTGCTTTTATTCTCGCTTCAATGAAGAGATGAAAAACACTATTTTTAGTATCAAATCGGCGACGAGTCGTGAACCATAGGCGAAAAAAGAAATACGCGCACGTTATTGGGGAACTGACGGTATCTCTTAATCGACCTAACAGATAGGTCCAAGGTGCACCCTGAGACTTGTTTTACTGTTTTAATGAAGACCTCGGACTTTTACTGGACATGAACTGAACCTTAACCTGATCGAACGATCTTACATTTTCTGGAGCCGTGGAACTCCTTTTGCGTCCGCAGTCTGACGCGATTCGAAATCGCTGGCGTCGACACATCCTCGACACTCGGTGTTGTGGTGCCTCGGTTTAGCTCGCGAAGTGGCCGTTTGCGCCGAGACCACGGTACCGTGTCAGATCGTCGCTCAGTCGGATACGTGTGCGGATCTTAGCGCGTATTATAATGAGGGAAGACCTTTGCCCCTATCTCACAATACCTACGCGTCGTGCGTGAAACCAAGATGGCGCATCGATGCCCGCACACGTGCGGATGAGATGCGCCGTGAATCTAGAAAGGGATTGCGTCTAGGGTCTCTGTACGTTCATAAACCTTCGATAACCTTCATTGGCATCAAAGATTCGCCAGTCCAGGTCGTTAAGCCCCCCTAAGGGAGACCATTCTGTCGGTGTGAAACTTGTCATCCTCGGTATGATAAATCAATAAGGATTGTGCCTTGGGTGATGGCCATACAAAAGATCAATTTACATCAAAGGAAGAAGCTAAACGTACTAGGTACACGTACGTAGCAAGAAATCTACATTTCAACACCTGGGAATCCTCCGAAGTTTCCCTAACTTTTTTTGAGCCAAGAGACGCCCGGAAGTAGCCTGACTAAAAAGTAAGCGCCGATTACTAATTGTCAGCGCCGTCTGTGTTGATTGCGCTCTGTTTTACCATTTGATAGTCCGATAAGGGGAATGTTTATCAACTTGTTGTCCATTATTTTCCCATTGATGTCCCATTTCGTCTACGAACACTTCAATATCCCACTTAGTCAGAAAGTACGGAATCAGAGACTGCCATCGAGCGATTCGAATTCTCATGTATGGATCGTAGGGACTTCTGTCGCTGCACTTTCGCGGTCTATGTGGAACATGTAGAGATGGACATGCGTACACTTGCAATCCATTTTTCCGCGCGTTGAACATGAAATCATAATGGTCGTTATTCTTCAACACTGGATCCCATGGTGAGTGAAGAAGTGCCTCTGTTTTTGCGAGGAACACTTGCTGAACTAGATCCGACTTTTGACAGGTGACAGTGCCTAATTTTTCCAGGAAGTTTCTTTTGCGAAACGAAAATATCCACACTTTACCGTTTATACGTAGGTCTGCTGCCCGACCTCGTTTGCAATCAAACGTCCCATCACATCGAGTCAGCGCCATGATATCAGCGTCTGCTTCGATGAAATGTTTGCTGAGAGCTTTAAAAGTACCGTATGAAGGAAAAAGGTAATCTTCATCTGACATGTATACGTACTTGTAACCTGCAGCTGCAGCAACTTTCACGAGGTCATTTCTTCCCTTTGAAACACCTTCGTCTACACCGTTGCGCACGAACTGAACCAAGTGTTTGAGTTCCTCACCGAATGCCTCCTCCAGTGGCTCATCGCCGTCATCAGATATGTATACACGAACGTCCCTCAACTTGACACATTGCCGCAGAGACTTGACTAAGCTTATGGCACAGTTTGGTCTATTGTGAGCCTTCACGAGGATTGCCAGGTCTTTCGAATAGTCCAAAACTTCTTCTTCACGAAGCTCGATGTACGTATGCCACGCAAGGACGCACACGAAGAGGCGCGCAGCTACACGATACATCTTGCGCCGCCATCTATGCTTACCGCTGCTCATCCGTGTAATGACTTGGCGACGGCGAGTGCAGATTCGCTCTACCAAGCTCCTTGTGTGTTGCGAGGACGTACCTCGTCGCGGGCACTTCACGAATTACTAGTACTTAGTACTTTGTAGGCACGTTTGTACTTAAAGTAGTTTTTTTTTGCGTGAAAAAAAAACTACCGGTATTTAGGGGTGAAATAGTGTTTTTTCTTCACCGATGTCACAAAAAAACACTTTATTTTTTGTGAATTTTTATCTCTTCATCGCCAATTTCGAAGTATTTCCGAAGAAAAGTGTATTTTGGTTGGACCCATCTCTTCATCGGCCTCACCAATAGTATTTCCTAAAAAGAGTGTACTTAGTATTTTGGAGCTATCTCTTCATCGGCCTAAGGGACGGTACTGACGAAAGGTGGTGGATCGACCTATCTCACCTTTCTATCCTATTTAGTAGTTACACCGTCCTATATGATTTACGAGACCATATTTTACTATTAAAGAGTCTATCGCGAACAGAAATTTACGTAAGTGCGATGATACGACGCAATTCAACCAGGCCACCTGATGAGGTCCTGATCACTCGTGATCAAGACGTCAGTTGTCGGGGCAGTCTTCCGAGCGAAGTAGCATTTTGTAAAAGCGGTCATATGGACAACTACCGTCTGTCAAACCACAGTAAGAACGCGATCGCAAGGGCCCTGCACCTCGGGTTTTGGCGTCCGATCTGGTGCTTAGATAGTGAAGGCCTAAAGGGGCCATCAAGGGCGCGCGTAGATCCATTGTTCATTGGACTACGGCGACAACACCTTGAAACGATCGAGGGATCATGAACTGCCGAGAAGCGTAACCTTACGTATTGAGGGCTCAAAAGTGCGGGTCAAACCTGATAATTTGTGTTCAATCGGGCCTAGTGCGTCGATAAGTGATGATGATTACAAATTGTTTTATGGTATGCACCTTCTTCATCGGGCAGTCTAATGACACCACTGGAATCATTGAGATTAATCGAATAACCATTACACTTGCTGATGGCATTTTCGACCTTTCGAATGTTTTTCCAGAGTCAATCAAAAGGCTCGTAGGAGACAGGGGAAGCTAAAGTACTTGTAGCACCTTTAAGACATTTAGAGTTGGAAGTGGCAGGACAGGAACATTACCTCGCCGAGTTACCCCTGAGTCGGATTTCGCGAGGACTATTACAGGCACGCGCCGGGCTCGCCGACGATCGCGACGCTCTACAGCGTTTCTTTGTCATTTTGACAGTCAAATTGACACGTTCATGGATACCAGCGCCTCGATCTCTTTGATTTCGGGTCAAGTAGTTCGTAAATTGGGACTCCAGACTGAACAGGGATCGAAATGTGCGCTAGAGATGGCAGGAAGACAAAAATCATGCTAACCGCGACGAGTCGATAGAAACTAATGTTTCACACTCGTGTGCGCGTTTTCGTTGCGTTTGACGTAGACGGCGCGCCGATACAGCGGGAATTGTAAAATTTTTGCTCAAATTTCAGTGGCGCACTGCGCCATGACGCGCGGGATTCAGACACACTAGCCACGCGACACTGACTCAAAATAAATTGCTTTACACTTTCCAATCCAGATTTTCTTGCGCGTCATTATCCCGATGTTGTTGTTGAAGTGATCCGACCTGTTGGATTTAAAGGGATTCAATTCAATCGTTCAACAACGCGTCGGTATATGTGACTGTGATTAATTTTACTGCTGTACCTACCAGGTACCTAGTACCGGTATCTACTGGACTGTTCGAGCTCCAGAGTTTATAAATCAATGGTCGAAATGCCGCGGAAAGTAATATTCACTCATTGACCTAGCGTCAATGTGATGAATTCTTACAGTGATCTCTCGTTCAGAAACTCGGGCAGGCTGATGGTATACACATGTGCGGTGGATTGAAGATCGTCAATCCGAACCTTCGATGACTTTGACCATGCGGTTGAACTTGTCGTCGCACTCTGGCTGGGTTCCGCACGCCGTCCGGTGCCAAATGACTGTTTCGTTCGTTTCCTCGTACAGTTAATCGAATGCAGTAAACTTCCAACATGTACTATCGTACTACTTTTAGGTTTGTAAGGTCAACGGAGAGATAGTGTGAAATACACTTTTATGGAAAGAGAGACGAACAACGAGTGCGCGGGCGAGGGGGCGTGACCGGGTTTAAGCGTTGACGGGTTCGCACGAGTGGAATTTGTATCTTTCCGAAGATAGCCCGCTCGGCAAGTCCTGTGGATAGCTGAGTGCGACTAGAGACAAAACATAAGTATGGCCGGTTTCCACCAGGATATCCTCAATCACGTTGGGAAGCGCAGTTTTGGTACTCTCTTCTGCGATATGACAATCAGTAGCGTATTGTGTACACTCTTCAAGACGTTGTCGTAGGGCCTCGTGATCGCTGTACCGCTCTCCTGTACGCAAACGCTTACAGATTTAGAACGTACGAAACACTGCCGTTAGAAAATTGGGGTTTAGAATCATAAGTTCAGTGAAACAGTGGAAGAGCAAATGTGATACAAACGATGTAGCGGGTGCAAGTGTGCGTGTGTTTGGCGATGCTTGACTGTTTAATTCACGCAAAGTGGACCATGTACCATCTGGGACGTCGATACGAATACGAGGCCATTTGTTTTGTACAATTGTCTCTTCAACAGGACGTTTAAATCAAGTTGGGTAGCAAGTTATTGTGAAAATAGCACACGGTGAACTTCGTAGGAAAAAGAATGCAAGCATTGAACGAGAGCTTGCAAACGCGGGGCTAGACGCGACCATTGGGTAATAGGGCTTAAAACAAGTTGTTTGAGAAGTTTTCCAAGATCTCCCGCTCAGCCTTACATATTCATCAATATTTCATACCAATCCATCTCTTACGCTTTCTTTGCTCATAATACTGTTCACGTTCGAACCAGACCTAGAAGTTCCCATGTGTAACGAGGAGTTTTTCGACGCTCCAGTCTTTCAAGATGCCCTCTCGAATGCTTTTCTCATTAGAAACGCGCTCCAGCGCCGCTTTTATGACGTCATCTTCTCTATCTTGAGGAATCACAACGATACCTTCATAATCAGCAAAGATCAAGTCACCAGGGCAGCAAGTCACGCCACCCAACACTATGGCTTGGTTCATAGACTCCACGGTCGCGCGACCACGGACATCAGAGCAAACGGAGCCTGCAGCATAGACAGGAAGGTCGATACTCTTCACTTCTTCACTGTCACGAGTATAACCATTCGTTATCACACCGGTGACCCCCTGTTTCTTCGCAAGATGCGCGTTCAACTCACCGAAATATGCACGTTGTTCTAACGGATTTTCGACAACAATCACATCACCAGTACCCACATAATCGTAGGTTTTTAGTGCACTGTATATCCCCTTTGGATCTTCTCCCTCACGTAGGGGTCGAAGCTTTAGTGTTCGGGCTCTTCCCATGATCTTGGATTTACTGCCCTGGGGGGCGAGACCGTGTACAGTCTTGTTTGGTATATTGAGGTCGTCCATCGTGTCCGTCAAGATGGCACTTGTCAGTTGTAATCGAGCGGTCTCCAATGCCTTAACCGCTTCCATGCGACGTGCCCAAGCGACTTTTTCAGCAAGAGCAAAGTCATCATCATAGTTGATATCTATGGCTTCCTCTGGTGTTAACGGCAATGGAAATGGCTTATTTCCTATTCGTCGATTCGTCAGTAATGCGGCTTCTCTTGTTATAGCGTACAGCCCCATCGTTTCGATGATGGTATCCTGAAGGTCCACCGAGTTTGGAATGCACTGTACGTCATACATTGGTCCATCCTCTGTCCATGTATATTGCTTCGTCTTTTCGACTCCAACCACGCAGTCGTACTCGTTATTATCCCGTCGAAGTACTTCGATTGAATGTAAAATTGACTTGGGCGAAATGAATGGACTCGTACATAAGATCTGTAGATAAATCTCTGCGTCAAAACGTTTCACCTCGTTCATGAAAAGTGCATTTCCGTCCGTCGCATTCGTAGCCAGATTGGCGGCACGTTTCATCACTGCAAATCGATCAGAGTATTCCAGGTACTTCGCGAGTTCAATGACATCGTCTGACTCAGTATCAAGTATAACCAGATCGATAAAAGGACATTTGAAGATGAGCTTTTCTAAGGTGTGTAGGAACAAAGGTTTAGCGTCGAGGAGTTTTACATTTTTACCGACCACGCGACTCGAAGAACCCTTACACGGAACGAAAGCTACGACTTTAAGCTTTGTTTGATTCGACTGCATCGTCATGAGTAACTTCGGACTCGCGTCGCGGTTGACTGAGCGCGCGTCGTCAGCTAGCACAGCTGTATTTAAGCCGTCGGGTTTTTTTTTGAATCAGGGTTGAAGTTTTTGTGGTTGGGTTTAGCCTAAACCTTTATGTATTTGAGTCATTTTTAGCCATATCGAAACGCCTTTTCGATTTAGGTTTTTGGAGTATCCCGTTCGCCGTGGAGATTTCGATCGGAGAGTAGTCAGTACTTTGTGGTCAAGGGGGCTATCAGTTTCATTTGTTAAGGCCGCGCGCATTCAATGATTGATCGAGTTACGGAGACAGAAACTACAGACCAAACCGGAATAAATCCAGTCGCTGAGGGATCAAAAACAGTTGAAAATGGTGAAAGAAATATGTACGATAGTATGAACCTTGCAGTACTAGTTGCAGCAGGTCAAGACCCCGTATACGACGACGACGACGACGACGACGACGACGACGACGACGACGACGACGACGACGACGACGACGACGACGACGACAACGACATGGCGTACCTCGCGGAGAGTGGCGAATTCTTCGGAGAATTACGTTCGGCGCGACCGTTCTTTGTAATGGCTGGTCCGAACGTCATTCAATCCGAAGAGCACGTCTTCGCCATGTGTCGAGAGCTCAAGCGAGCGACGGATGAGCTCGACGTTCCCTTCATCTTCAAGTCGAGTTTTGACAAGGCGAATCGAACGAGCTTGACCTCGTTCCGCGGCCCGGGAATGGACGAGGGCTTGCGAATTCTGCGCGCATTAAAAACAACTTTCGATGTGCCAGTCGTGACAGACATACACACTGAGGCACAGGCAGAACCAGTCAGCGTCGTGGCTGATGTCCTTCAGATCCCAGCGTTTTTATGTCGACAAACTGATTTGCTACTGGCGGCAGGGAGAACTGGTCGAGTTATCAACATTAAAAAAGGTCAGTTTTGTGCCCCAAGTGTGATGAGGAATTCGGCGAAGAAAGTCTTCTCAACAGGGAACGAGCATGTTTTAGTGTGCGAGCGCGGCAGCACTTTTGGTTATTCCGATCTAGTGGTAGACATGAGAAATATTCCACTAATGCGTGATACTGGCTGTCCTATCGTAGCTGATGTCACGCATTCGCTGCAACAACCGGCAGGTATAGCCGGCGCAAATGGTGCGGTGGCTTCAGGTGGCTCACGTGAGCTCGTTCCCACCGTAGCGAGGTCTTGTGTCGCAGCTGGCGTCGATGGTCTTTTCATGGAGGTGCACAATGATCCAGTTTCATCCCCTGTAGACGGTCCTACGCAATGGCCGCTCCGCCACTTCTCTGAACTCTTGGAGGAGCTGAAGGAAATAGCTCTTGCGTCAAAGGCAAGAGTGAGGCACGGTATGCCCTTAGATCTGTCGCCTTTGAACATTAGTTGATGGACAGCAGTTACGCGCTGCGAGCGACTGTTTGTGGGAGGTAAGCTACAAGTACTAATGCTGAGCACTATTCTGCACGTGATGCTTCAAGTTTAGCCGGCTTTGGCTGAGCGGGACAACTTTGCAGACCCGTTTATGACAATAATTGCGCGTCGCCTGGGAAATCTCGAGCGATTCACCTACAGTGCACCCAGGAGATGCTTCATAAGTTGTAACAGATTTCCCATCTAACCTCAGGCCAAGGCCTTCATGGTATCAGATAGTACAAGCATACCTACAACCATCATACCTTCCCTCCGTATTTGTACCACTGGTAAGCATGATACCGCTCTTGCTCCCGAGTGAAAGAGATGTTCGGCTTCCATCAGTTTCATACTTTCATCGTCAATGTAAAGTGGCTTTGTACTGTAATTTTTCAAGGGGGCATGTAAGTCAATTGTGCCGTTCGCAATAAGTCGGCGCAAGTCACCATCAGTGAAAATGCCTTGCAAAAAGTCACCATGAGTAACAAGGGCACAACCGAAGCCTGTACGCGTCAACTCAAGCACGGCATCACTGATGTTGGACTCGGAAGAAATACATGGCAACTCCTTCCCAGTCCTCATGACATCGCGTACGGACAACAGGAGCTTACGACCTATACTTCCAGCTGGGTGATTCAGAGCGTAAGATTCCAGGGTCAGATTCAGCCTCCTCATAACGGCCGCAGTGATCGTGTCGCCAAAAATAAGTTGTAGAGCTGTGGATGTGACCGGTGCAAGATTGAAAGCACACAGCTCTCTTTGCAAAGGGAGATAAATGGTAACATCACTCTGTACTGCGAGTACGCTTTGCTGGGAGCAGATTACAGAAATGATTTTCATGTTCTTTGCTCTTGCGCCTGGAACAATTGCAAGTAACTCTGATGTTGAACCAGATTTACTGAAGAGAACAAGTAAATCAGCAGGTCCGCAGTTGCCGATATCACCGTGAAGCGCATCAAGCGGGCTCAAAAAAGCCGCTCGAACGCCAATCGATGCGAGAGACATGGCTATTTTATGGCATATGAAACCAGATTTACCCACCCCAGAAAAGAAGACAGTACCCGTACATGCAACAAGTTCGTTAACGAACTCATCCGCCTGTGAAGCATCAAAATGTTCAAAGAAGAAATCGATAAGGCCTCTCTGCTCTTTGAAGATGCGCTCAGCCTGCCAAGATTCATTTTCAGGTGACATGTGGAAACAGTCGCGATAACGCAGCGGCTAATTTATCGGGAATCGCTTTCACCCCAAATAGTGTTGGCGTTTAACGTCCACTTTAGACTATGTCCACGCGTCTCGTGGTTAAGCGAGCGCGACGACGATGTGGACTCCTCGGAACAGTTCCTGCAACACACGTATTGACTGAGACGCTACACTGTGTCGCGGCTCTAGACCAACTTACGAGGCAATGACTGAAACCTGTTCTACTCAGTAGAACTATTTTACTTACGCTGAGCAAGAGTGAGTCACTCTGAGTGACTCAGTTCTCACCTCCACGTAACCCGTTTATGGTCAGGTCGGTTTAGGGTCACAGTAACAGAAGAATTTCACAACTTCGTCCTAACTCGACCCCCTTTGAGATTAACTCGTCAATAATTGAGTCCTGGGTTATGAAGTTTGAAAATTCTTCATAACTCGGGCCCGAGTAAGAAGAGGATTGAAACGACATTTTCATAACTTTTGTTGACTAAGACCACTAGAGCACCGTGGATAACTTTTTCATAGCTTTCGACTTATACCCCCAGTTATTGTCAAATGTACTAAGGGCTCCGTAGATAACTACTTCTATTCACTGAGGGGGATCTGATCAGTAGCAGATTGAAATTGAAAACATGAAGAGCGATTACTTCGATGACGACGATGTCTTGGGAAGGGGGCTTACTTCGCCGAGAGAGAGAGACAAGTACACATACGAGTAACAAGTTACAACTTTCTATTCTCAGTCGCCCTCAGTCGATAGTAGCGCCGAACCGCGTGGCAAAATTCTGTAGAGTTGCTCGACCGGCACATACGTTTTCCCATTTGTACACACTCACGATGTTCACCACATCTGCGCCGCAGAGAGAGTTTCAAACTTGTGTTCAAACTCAATATTCTACGTCCGTTCGCAACCCCGTGATACCACGTATGCAGACATTCGTCAGTGTAAGGTTTGTCGCACAACCCTGATGTTGGTTTCCTGTCGCATGTCAATCCGAGGAGATGATCCACAAATGAGGTGAAACTCTCGGCGTAATGCCTTGGAACAAGACTGACTCGCATATTTAGTGTTGTGGCGCCATTGGTGCTACCCAAGACAACGTTAGATGCGTCAGGGAAGAGGATGTTTCGATTCCCCGTGTGACTGGTGTAGTGGATATCACTTCGCGCAAAAAACACCCAGTCATACACAATCCCCATTTCGTGCTCAGCTCGCCTAACAAGTTCGAGACATTTTTTTGCGTGTTCAAAGAGAGGTGCCATACGCTGCGCACCCCTGTTGAACCAAATATCTTTCAGACACGATGGAGACATATCAGTGTAATTTTGACGCATAATCGTCTCCAACTGTAGTTTCTTAGGTCTGAGTATTCGTTGCATCAGCTCAATGTCAAGAGAGGTAATGTTGACACGTACTAGGTCCTTATACATGGCTGATTCATCGATGTTTCTATCACCGTGGATGAACAAATCAGCGTGCAGAGGCTTAAGAACGTGTCGCAGTAGCCCTCGCTGAACTTTGCAATCGATTGCAAGTGTGTTTAGTGAGCCAAGGGCACAGAAAGCCACCTTCCGAGGAGTCCTACTATTCATCAACCGCATGGACTTTTGACGAAGAAGTACGCACGTTAGCGCTACTGTAAACGCTAGGAACGCGAAGAGTTTTGAACGTAGTGTTCGCGCTGTAAGCCGCTCGCACGTTTTACTAACCTGGGGACGACCCATTCAAGCGGTGTGGTCTGGCTAGGGGTGCAGGCTGCAGTTAGGGACTACGGATGACGGGAAAAACTTACGTCGAACCACTCTTAAGCGCAAGCCCGAGCTGCGCATCTATTTCCCAGAAGCGACGACGGCTCGAGGTGCCAAAGTTCACAACACAGGTGAAGATTTTTTCAGCTGGACAAGGTAACCTGACAAGAAAGAAGTCGCGACTCGATTGTTTGCAGCCCCATGAGGCCTGTCTTCACTAAAAGTCGATCTCAGACCTAATTCTTGAGTAATAACTCGTATAACTTGCGAAAAAAAACGAGAAAAGTTGGGGAAGTTTGAATGCCGTTGTCGTTTTTTGACGAAAGGGTGGTGAATCGACCTATTTCACCTTTCTATCATATTTTAGTAGATACACCGTCCTATATGATTTAAGCGGACATATTTTACGATTAAAGAGTCCATCTCGAACAGAAGTACATGTTTTTCAGACTCTTTTTTGCTACAAGGGTCTGAACTTTCAGCCAATTTTTGCTACAACTTGTAGCAACTTTCAGACAATTTTCGTGCAGAAAGTCTGAAACTTGCTACAACCCCCCGGCGACGTCGACGCGTCCGTAGCGGCGCCATGCGCCGGCGCTATGGCATGCGAACGCGAGGAGATGCTCGTGAGACGTCGTTCACCGAGATTTCCCACTCAGAGCTCCGCGGAGCGCGATGATACGCTGTCGGAGGCCTCGAGCGCACCAGGACGTGTTGTTTTTAGGTGCCAGGAAAACGATACGAGACGCCAGTCGGCGCCGCTACCGGTCGCTTGGACCGGTCAACTGAAACATGCGGCTCGCGCAGTCATGAACTTTGTCGCGACCATACCGGAGACGTTGCCCGCTCGTGATTTACTCCAAGGCCTGGCTCGCGCGGTGCACGAAGAAAGTTGCGGGGTGATTTCAGAGCTGCACAGTTTGGAACAGCGTCAACTGAACGAGCCGCGCCCAGCGCCGGTACCGCACTAGACGACGGATGGAACGCGCGGAGGCGATAAAATTAAAGATGACAAAGCCTTTACCGAGGTCATCCATGTCACTTGTCGGAGCTATCTCGTAACGTAGCGTTGTAAAGAGCGAACATTTGTCGGGAAGGAGTGCCGCCTGCGAAGAACCTACCAGGAAGAACGCGACCTGTCGAGGCCTCGACACGTTAGTGCCGTGTATTCCACTCGGAGAATAGTGTAGGCGTAACGACGCCAATTGAGTACAGTTAACAGGCCGCGGAAAATCCAACGAGTAACTGGGTCACGGCAAGAACACTATAGACGAAAACGGAGTAAGACCACGGACTAAAGGGGCAGTGGATCACACGGTGTCACGTTAGCAGCACCCAAGCTAACAAACTCCGACATTATCAACTAAACCCTAAACTCCGTAGCGTTACCACTCACATCTCTATATGATGCATCTTGATATCAATATCAATACCAAGTCCAAAACTAGCAGAGGGCATTCTAAATGAAGCATCTCTAAAAGACGTTGCTGCAAAACTAGAAGACTATGCCAAGCGTTTTGGTGCTAAACTCCGACATTATCAACATACCCCGTCAGCCTTCGCTTCGCCCCGTGAACTGGGAAGAGAACGAACGTCATTTCCCATTGAACGCGCCGAGGTTGACGTGGTCGTTGCGTCCGTGTAATCTAATCACAGGAACAGCGCCTCGCGGTTCTACTCGGTGTGAGTGTCTTAAGGCGACGAGCGCTCATTCCGCACACTGTTTTAATCAGTAAGACTAAGATTTTGAGTGAGACGTCGAGTCTGAATGAAAAACTTGCGACGCAGACGACGCGCGGCCTTCGCTTGCATCGCGTTGCTAATCTCTATATTCTCATTAACGAAGTCACCGCAGACCGGCGATAATCCATCGAACCGTCCCGGGGTAACAGGCGAATATGCGTCGAAGAAGGAGGCGACTTTTGTAGTCACACTACAAGGCGTCGAAGGAGCAAAGGCGAGAAATACAAAGAGATTGGATAGGTTCCTCGCGCACTTTAAAGATCTATGTGGCGGAAATGTTATCGACATTGCGCCAGTCCGCGGTAAGTTGGACAAACGGCGAGGGTTTGGACTTACGATGGCTTTTGTAGCAGCTTTGGAGCGTGCAGTCTCAATTAACGCTGAATTTGTTTACATTTTTGAGGATGATGTGAGACTCACGAATCCACTCTTCTGCAACGCGACATTTCGCGAAACCATCTGGAAAGAGGTTCCGAGCGATGCGTTCGCTATCATACTGGCTGCTCATGACATCCATGGCAGTGAACTGATTGAGACTCCGAACTTCGTTTATGTTGAGCTTCAGAAGCACTATGGATCCTACGCTTGGGCTATTCGCAAGGAAAACATACATATACTGTTAGATTATTGGAAGAATATCCTGTACGAACAAAGAACGCCGTCTCTATCTCCAGATTTGGACTTATCGTCGCGAATGTTCCAGGCAAAATATTCGCTGCTAATGCAGAGCCCTGCCTTGTTCACACATCCTTCAGGGTTCTCAAATACGTGGAACAGGGAAAGAGGGGCTGTTGATGATATTGAAAAGACATCCCTAATACTTTCTCACTGCTCATTCAAAGATGTGCCGGCGATAAAGCGTTATCTGTTGTGGTCTGATATTTTTCACGTGGTTGTTGCTGTTCATGCTGAAGATGTGAAGTTGCAAAGAGAAGATCAGCTGTCGAACATAGACTCTCAAATGCTTCGAGTTGTTGAAAGTTCAGACATTAATGCGCTGGTGCACAACATTTCATCGAGTGTTATTTTTCATTCTCGTTGCGATGCGAGAATAACAAAAGAGGACTTGATGCGCATATGGAAAATGCATCTCTATTACCCATTCGACGTCATCCGCTTTCATGATGGACGACTGTCACATGACTGTGTAGGTAGGCAACGAGTTGATGTCAGCAGTATTGGTAACGTCCGTGCGGGAGAGTTGATAATCGCCCAGAAAAGATTCTACCGCTCACTGCACACCACCGAGATCACTAGCAATGAAGTACGCGCATTGATCGGAGCTAGTTTACTGATGAAGTTTCATAGCGCCAAATTGACGAAGGAATATAGTATGAACGCATGCAGAAACAATGTTTTCCGTTGAATCGGCTACTTGGATCGGAAGGGTGTGCGCAGAGAACGAGTATTTCTGTCAGTTTGACTATTTCGATCGGTTATCTGATCGACGCTCATCGATCATCCTAAACTGAGCTCAAATAGAACGAGTCGGAACCACCTAATTCAAGATGACCTTCGATGCTTCGAAATAACCCTTCCGATATTTCTATATCTTAGACCCGTGGCGCCGCGTCGAGTTATCGCTCAGTCAGACTGGTTGGAGAACTATATTGTGCGGATCCTGGACAGATACTAACGTTAGTACTTAGTACTAACAAAAAGGTAGTTGAAACAAGTCGTCGGGCGTTTCTGTGGCGCATGAGGTACATAAGAATACAAAACTGCGTACAGCGAACGAAGGAGATGATAACGATGTCATCGGCTTTATCATGACTGTGCTCGGCGCGGCGTTTCGAACGAAAGATGAGACGACCTGTGCGTCTATCTGGCACTACTGCTTTGTACAAAAGTGCGCCGGCACGGGCATACAAACACAAAGGAGCCTTTGCCTGAGGACACGTGTCGTTCCGCACAGACGTCTCAGCGGCGCACCCAGATGAATGGAGAACGCCGAGTGAACGACTAATATGTGAAATGCGCAGTCGCATCCCCGTGCCGCTCGTTGTGAACAGCTCGTCCCCCGCGGCTGGGTTCGTTCTGCCTGAGAGCTGACAAACATGCGCGCTATTGTAGACTTATCGTCTCGCGCACACTCCACGCGACGATGGTGCAACGTTTGCTTGGAGTGACCTTCTCGGGCAGATGTGCGCTGAGTCGAACCTGATAATAATAAACTTTAACTCGTATATTTCCCAGTCGTTTGTCGTTTGAGCTGCAGATACGCGTCGACGCGGTCGTCAACACGTGTGGCGTGCAACCACTTGCCAGCACTTGTCTCATCACCTTGTTCTGGCATCTTTGTCGCTCGTCGCGCACACTGTGAAGTAAGAACCGTTGTTTGAAGCACGCATCATCGGGGTAAGATCGACAGCGTCATCACCGCTGCTTTCGGGCCACGAGCAACGTCTGGCACCGCCGTATGCGGCGCGTTTCGTCGCTTACGAGGCATGCCATAGGCAACGTTTCGTGAGTCCCTCTTCATTTTTCGGTTCACGAGTCGTCATTGCATATTTGGGGCCACGTTAAGCTTAACGTGGCCCCAAATATGAAATGACGATTTATGAACCATAAAATAAAGAGGGGTCACGAAACGGCGCACACTCGAACGCGCGAAAAGCGTCACACGACGCCGCGGGGCGTCGAAGCGAGCCTTTGTACAATCCGGATCGCACTGATCGCACCCTCTCCGGCTGTGTCTACAACGACCACAGCCAAGAGTTTCTTTCGTCGTTTTTTGAATTTTCGAAGACTCTTGCGCCTTTTCGACGCGTCGACGCTTCCTCGACGGAGTTTCGGGTACGGGCGCGTCTTCTAACGTCTCTGCAACGTCCCCTGACGTCGTTGCGTTGTCCTCTAGTGTTTCATCGTCTCGTTTCCGCGTTACCGCGCGGATGTGATTCGAAGCCAAAATCGTGCCGAAACCGCTCGGTAGTTAAGCCGAATGATTTCCTCCAGTAGTTGGCGCTTAGTTTCATTGCAGAGACGTCTTACAATGCGCTATGGCGAGGTCCTGAGCTCGAAGGATGTCTTGTAGCTACGTTTGGGTCACTTTCTCTTGGGCGCCGTGCGTATGGAGCTGAGCGAAGACGCGATTCCAAAGCTCATGCACAGCCTTGTTCCACGCGTCTTCGTCTCGGTACACAATGAGCTTAGCGAGTCCAACTTGACACTCAAGACACGACCTTTCGTGTGCAAGCGCGTGCTCGTGGGCTCCGAGCCTCCTCAGGGAGTTGTAATTGAACAGTCTGCGGCTGACTTACGGACCTACTCGCGACTTGTGTGACATGTGCCGTAGTGCGCCACACTCTACTTATTCACGGCGTCGCGCGTCGACCCACGCAATGCGTAAATTTCTTTCCGCTTGACGGCGAAATCTTCGGCGCGCTCCTCTCATTTCGGACCACCATCCGATGTCCCCAATGTTATGATAGCACTCGCGCGCTTCGTCACCGCCCGTTCGACTTTCCGAACGTACTCCACCCTGAGTTGAAGTGCCGTCTTCGAGTTGAGCTTGGCCAGTTTGCCCGGCTTGGATACGAACAGACGTTTCTGTCTCACCTCTGCGGCGTGCGCCTCGCACTTTGTGTCGCCGATGAGCCCGGATTCGCGCGCGGTCGCGACCTGCGTCAGCTTCCGTACGAATTCCACGTCGTGTTTCCCCGTCAGAGCGACGTGAGCGTCTCTCCAAGAGACATCGCGAATCGCCGCTTCATCGATCCAGGCAGAGAGCCGTTTATGTGCCTTAGGAAAAGGGGTTGCGGCGTTCAACGACGCCGTTTTATCCCCTAGCGGGACGCGCCACACGCGCAGCGTGTAGTTCCCGTTCGCGTCTCTAGCGTTGCGTCGTGTTGTGGCGAGTTGAGTTGGTTGCGAGCACATCGTGATTCCGCCGAGATGTGTCGATTCATCCCAACATCGAATCTGGACGACGCGGGTGTTGCGGGCGCTCGTCGCCGACGCACGTGAACGTCGAAACAGTGTCAACGATAAACATTTCCTTCGACGTCGACGTTCGCGTCGCTCGTTCGCGCGCTCGTTCGCGTGCGCGTCGACGATGTGAGTTACGTGGCCATTTAACATACTGGCCTTGCCATCATAAGGGACGGTACCGGTACGTAAAAAGTGTACTTTGGAGCTATCTCTTCGTCGGCCTAAATGCAGTGGCTAATGGGGAAAACTGAGGCGAATCGTCCTTAAGGACTCAATGGCAGAATTATTCTTGTTATGCACTTTTCGTCGTAGCGACCACCCATTGACTTGCGTTGGGCTTATTGAAAGTGTCTGCTGTCCATGATTCAGCCACGTGTAGAAATTTACTTATGTAGTTGACGAATTCAGATCGCGACCACTCTCTGACATGATGGCGGTTCTCCGGAGGGCCGATGGAATACTTTCCGCGGGCGTTGTCTCTCTCTGGGGTAGAAATAATGTAGACACGTGCCCCAAATGCAAGCAAGAAACTCATATACTCGTCAGGGCTTTTGACATGCTCGATCACATCAGAGCTTATGACCACGTCAGCTCGAATAGTTGAAGGTGTTGAAGTGCCAGGATCGAGCCATGTAAACGTAGGGTACGTATCGCGCAAATGCGACAACGCGGGCTCAACTTCATAGCCGATCGTTCGAAAAGTAGACTGTCCAAAGTATTTAAGGAGTTTGAAACCAGAGCCACAGCCCACATCTACAATGGTATGAAGTCTGCCTACGCTCGCCAAATTATACGCATACATGTATACTTCATCTTGCCATTCATCTTTGTTCTTTACATCATCGAAATGAAGCGAATCTATGTTCTCCACATAACCACCTTTTATGCAATATGGAGTTTCGCAATGAGCAGGCTGCACTCGATGCCGACGTGCCATATGTCCCGTGACACGCACTATAGGCGCCGGTATCGACGAGAAAATATCCTGAAAACAGCCATGATTCGGCCCGGAGATAAAACGTTGCATGTCCTCTACGTCTCGTCGCGCGAAGAACGTCTCAAAGCGCAAACGCGCTCTTTTCGTCACGCACGTGTGGTCGAACATCAAGGAAGAGCACGCCGTAGTCAAAGTCAAAGCGAAGAAAAAAAAAATCGCTTTGCGCAACGAGACATTCTGTACCAGGCGTCGCATCATGGCGTAATTGACACCCTCGTGGCAGTGTGCAGCCGGCCGTGACTCACCACCGTCCAGAAAAGGAACTACTATATGCGGCGTGCGCAAGCCCTTCAGGCCCGGTACTACCACTGTATCGAAACGCAGAACAACGTTTTCATACTAAGGTCGACTAAGAGATAGAAAATTGAAAATAGAGATGGCCGATTTATTCCGACAAGGCCCGTTTTTTTTCATAAGAAATGTCTTAAATCTTATTCTGACAAGGTTCTTATCGGAATATTAGTACTTAAATAGCACTATCGATAGTACATATTTATTATCGATACAAGTAGTACTTTAAGTACTATCGATAGTATGAAGATTTTGAACACCATAAGTAGTGATACAAATGTTTTTGTAATCTCACACAAAGGTGACCAATTGTTCGATAAGTAGCAGATTTCAGCATCGCCGCGACCCTGCAACCAGAAAAAGGATAATTTCTAGAATGGACTCATAGCCACGCCGCCCCAGAGGCTGCGCTCACACTTGCTGGCAGCGCTAGCGACGTAGAACCGAGCCGACTTAGGCAGCGATCGACTGCAGGACGAACGGATTTACATTACTGTACGTTCTCAAGAACATTTTGTTGATTTGAAAACGCCATAATGCCGCACTCTGGCTCTTTGTGACACGTTAGAAGAGCGACGACCTCTGAGAAGTAAAATGGACTATTACCGAAGGCGCGCAGTTGTCGCAGTTGCAACTCTGATCTTGTACTGCCTTGCACGGAATGACATGCATAGAGTGCTTCGAGTAAATAACACGCGCGTATCGGTTGTCCCCATCGACGGGCACGTAGGAATAACTGGTGCGTTTCGTTGTGCGTGCGATTTAATACTGGTCGGAAGTAATTGGCGTGGTACAAAGATGTCTGGTGAGTGTCCAGTCGCCATGTATGCGCACGGTTTCATCTGCACGCAAACTACAATGAAAATTGTAGTCTTGCTTAACGCGGAACGGTGGCTTCTAGCGCCTTTAAGCACTTTTATCGCCATGCTACACGAGGCAACATCAGATACAGACCGACTCTTTGTTACATTCACCGACAAGTTATGCCCATCACGGCAACCATATGACTTTGAGTCTACAAGTAACGCGACACTGAGCGGTACACTTGGTTACCCAACTGGATCACTTGATTGGTGGCGCATAGTCGTAAATTCAGTGGGATTTTCATTCAGTTATGGGAATTTCAACAGATCGAAGTGTCTTCTGCAATTTGAAGCCATCTCTTCACGTGGTTGTGGGTGCATCTGCGATAGTGACGGAACGCTCAATGTAACTACAATACGTGGCCTTGCGGGTATCTCTGCATTTGTCACACCACGACATGCGCAGAGGAGCTGCGCACTTGTCACTAACGCTGGGATTTTGGGATCAGTTCACACACCTCCACTCGGAATCCTTATAGACGCTCATCCCTTCGTCATCCGACTGAATAATGGCCCGGCCCATGCAAACGTTAAAGCCTATGTAGGAAGGAAAACAAACTTGCGAGTTGCGTGGCCTGACGAAAGAATGTACGAAGTAATACGTGATGAGCCCACGCTATTTTCCATATACCGACCACGCGAAGAAAACAGCCTGAACCGCGCCTTCAACCATTCCCTACTTCAAAGGGATCAAGTTGCCATCATCCCAAAACTGTTCCGAGAACGCATACAAAAGAAATGCCTACGACAAAAACACGGTCATGCCAGCACTGGAGTTAACGCGCTAGCGATAGCTTTGCTGATGTGCAAAAAAGTTGTGATATTCGGCAAATCGGAAACTTTCTCGACTTTTGATGACACGTTTGAGGCACATTACTTTGAGAAGCATGCAAGCATGAGGAGCTCCAGGCATGACTGGGACATAGAGCTCGAAATGTTCAAAAAGCTGAAGGAACAGAAGCACTTGACGATGATACCTTAATAAGGCTTGACTTAAGCCGACTAAAATAAACCCTTTAAAACAGTACTAGGGATTCCGAAAATAAAATACTTACCGTTAGTACTTAGGCCGATGAAGAGATAGCTCCAAAAGGAAAAATTTATTACTCTCGATAGTACCGTACTATCGATAGTACTACCAAGTACTTAAGTAAGTAATAATAACAGCAGAATTTCATAACTCGGGCCCGAGTTATGAGGATTTTCACCTTTCTTCATAACTCGGGATGAGTCAATCCACGAGTTAATTTCGAGGGGGTCGAGTTATGACCGAGTTATGAAATTCTGCTGTCAATCACCCTTAATAAAACCTTTTCAATATTTTGGTTTGTGACTCGCCATATTAGTCAGTAACTCATAGACCGTTTGTGATTCGAAATAATGTTTATGAAAGCGTACACGGTACGTGAACCGTGAACTAGTGGGTGACTACATCGGCGAGTCATGACCCAGATGACACCGGGATGTGATTTTTTTAAGAAGGTGATTTTTTATTTTACTGTCTTCTCGTCGAGAAGTTCTCGACTGGACGACGCGCGACTGACGACGAGGTTCGCGAGAATTTAGCAAAGGTCGCCGTCGCCGACTGGACGTTTGAATAGAAGTCGAC
>Ga0255778_10000805_pt1 | contig 28293 bp, 25 predicted proteins | sample 071ome_31_FD_179976 | JGI IMG/M metagenome (GOLD analysis project Ga0255778, IMG submission 179976) | Coastal salt marsh microbial communities from the Groves Creek Marsh, Skidaway Island, Georgia - 071405CT metaG (version 2) | ecosystem: Environmental > Aquatic > Marine > Intertidal zone >...
GACGATGAGTGCTGGGCTGCTTATCGGATTAAAGATCGTCAGCGTGGGTTACCTGATTTGGCTGGCGTTGCGTATGTCGGGTTTCTTGCTCGGTGAGAGACAACTCGCGCGGCCGGAATCTTTTTTGAAAGGATTGACGGTGCATCCGGTCAATCCAAAAGCCTGGGCTATGCTCGTCTTTGCCTACGGACATTTCCCCGTCTCCTCAGGCAGTCTCTGGGAGCAGACTCTAGTGATCAGCACAACCTTTTTGGCCGTACAGATTGTTTTTCACAGCCTTTGGTGCGCCGGGGGTGCGGTCGTGGTCCGCCTGCTGGCGGGCACCGCCGCAGAGCGGTGGATAATGCGTGGCCTGAGCTTGATCACTGTAGTTGTGGTGATCTGGGCGATCGCTCTGGATGGCCTGATTTAGGCCGCTACAGACGCCAGCGACCGCTCTCTGGGCTCATGTCTGCGGCCGCAATCCTGATTGGGAATTGGTCGCGGATTGTGGCGTCCGCCTGGGAACTGAAATAATTGGGGTAGTGGGTCGAGAGGATTTCACGACTAGCCATTCGGCTGCGCTCGAGCAAATCGAGACGACCTTCAGCCTGCCACCGATCTGCCGGAACTCGGTCCATCAGTTTCGGATAGACATACTCGGTCTCCATAACCCTCAGGGTTTCGTCACTACCGAGAAAATGCCCCGGATCAACCGCACAGCGATGAATGTTCTCGATCGCTAGTGTTTCATCCGTCACTTCGATGCCGCGTATCGTTCGCTGTACCATTCCAACCGCTTCGTTATCAATGACCATCGATTCGAAACTGCAGCCCATGAGACTGCCCATCATTCCGCCAACTTCGCACACGCGATTAGCCCCGGACAAGGCGGCAAGTGCGATGCTCAAGCCCTTTTCATAGCCGTACTGTGCATCGGGAATCTTTGAATCGGTCATCCCGGCCCCAACGCTGCTCGGTAAATCATAGAAATTGGCCATTTGGACCGCAGCTGCCGCGAGCAAGGCCTGCTCGCCGCTCCCGCCCGAAAAGGACCCGGTTCTAAGATCAGTTACGAATGGCCAGGCGGCAAAGGTCAGCGGACATCCAGGGCGAATCAAGTTCACGACGGCAAGGCATGAAAGGGTTTCGGCCACAACCTGCGCCAAGATCCCGGCCAGGGTCGCCGGCGCAGTGGCGCCGGACTGTGGCGCCACTGCAATATCGCTTGTGAGTCCGAGCTTGGTTGCGTCAATCAGCACCTCAAGATTCTCGCGACCAAAACGAAGGGGCGACACAATCGGACACCCGCCAAATATGACGGAAGGTTTCTTTAGAAACCGACCGGAGCCGCCCGAAGCAAGATCAAAAATCTCAAGAGCGGGCGGAATATGTTCTCGATGTCGGAACGAAAGACAAAGAGGTTTCTCCGTAGCGGCCACCATGGCATAAACCATCGATAGGTCGTGTGCGAAGTCGTCGGGGACATCCGTTCCGATCACCGTGGCGCCTGCCATGTGAATGTTGTCCAATCGATCGACCAGTCGGCAAAAATCATAGATATCGAGGATAGTTGAGGGTCGATAACTCCGCGTGTCGACATCGAAGGTGGTTACCGCGCTACCCGAATTGGAGAAATACACGCGGGTCTTGCTGCAATGGATGTCGTCTTTACCCGCACGGGCGCCGCGGGCGTGAACGGTGTACTCCCTGGCAGCGCCAGCAATAACATCTTCGACTAAGCCCTTTGGGAAACAAAGTCGTCCGTGCTCGTTTAGGGAGAGGCCACGGGGTAGGAGTAAATCCACCAACTCTGAGGTCGGATTACCAATGCCGGTGTGGGCAAGGATCTCAAGGGCTGCGTCGTGGATTTGCTTGAGATCGTTAGGTGATAAGGGGCGGTATTGACCTCCGGCCATGCCCGGTCGAATCGCGGAACTCGTTGAATTCTTCAGACGCTCCCGCCCTCGCGCCTTCCTGTCAATGCCGCCTCGTCGATGTTTAGTGGAAGAAGTCATGAGTTCAACGTTCGGAAGTCTTGCAAGCATAAAGCCCGCAGGCCATTTCAGAATAAATCAGCAGGCGATAGGAAATCGTAGCATGGGGAAGCGTCAATAGTGGTTTTCTCGGTAGGTCCATAAGCACGAAACTCAGACGGCTCAGCGGTTATACTTCGGGCCGCTCAAGCAGTTGATCACCTCGGCGCGCACCGGCGCCCTCTGTGCGACATGTCTCGAGAACTAGATCTTTTCCGATTGCTGGCAATCGGGGGCGCGACTACCTTCTTGCAACGGCCTGATGAATTCATCAAATATTTTTGACGTTTGTGTTTTGCCCGGTGATGGGATCGGTATCGAGGTGACGGAGGTTGCTTCAAGCGTGTTGCAGGCCGCGGTGGATCACGTGGGCCACTTTCAGATCAACGCAGTGCAACACGCGGCTGGGGCCGCCCTCTATCAACAGATCGGCACCGCGATGCCTGAGGAGGCGTGGCGGGCTGCAGAAGAGGCGGACGCGATTTATCTGGGGGCGATGGGTTTGCCTGATATCCGTTACGACGACGGCACCGAGATCATGCCGCAACTGGATCTGCGCTTTCGGTTTAATCTCTATGCGGGCCTGAGACCGGTTTCGGCCAAGCGGGCAGCTCAGCAGTACTTAAGTGACGCCCGGGCTCCTGACATTGACTTCGTGATTATCCGCGAGAGCACAGAAGGATTATTTGCCTCGGTCGGAAAAGGAACCGTGACGGAGGATAGGGAGGCCACCGACACGCTGGTCATTACTCGAGAAAAATCTGAGCAGCTTTTTGAGTTCGCTTTCGGGCTCGCGCGATCTCGCGCACGCTCAGCGCGTATCCCCAAGGTCACGCTTGTGGACAAAGCCAATGTGTTCTCGTCCATGGCTTTTTTCCGCAAGATTTTCGATGAAGTGTCCGCTCGCCATTCTGATATTGAGACCGAACGTCTTTACGTTGACGCGTGTGCGTTGGATTTAGTCCGACGGCCTTGGGATTTTGATGTGCTGGTCACTGAGAATATGTTCGGGGATATTCTCTCGGATCTGGCGGCGGGTCTCGTCGGCGGCATGGGTTTTGCACCATCGGCGGATGTCGGTGACGCGCACGCGGTATTCCAACCTGCCCATGGGAGTGCTCCCGATATCATGGGTAAAGGGGTAGCAAATCCGACGGCAGCGATTCTCTCCGCCGCGATGCTGCTGGACTGGTTAGGGCGCCGTCATCGCTTTGGGCCCTGCCAAGATGCGGCCCGAAAGATTGAAGCAGTGGTGGAAGAGGCACTTGCCGAGAATCCTGAGGTTATCGCCTCGTCTGCAGCGATGGGCGGCGAAGTGCTCACGCGGCTGAAACGTTGATCGAGAGACGCGCGCCGAAATCGTAAGCTTGAACCTAAGGACTGTCCTATGAAAGAAAATTTCTTCAATCTCCATGATCTCTCGCAAGGCATCAGTCGGGAACTGGGGAACGGCGTGGCAACCCGTATTTTTCCTGGCGACCACGCGATGCTGTCCGTTGTTCGAATAAAGGCGCACGCCCAGAGTGATGTTCATTCACACCCTCAGGAGCAGTGGGGCGTGTTGCTCGAGGGCAGCGGGGTTCGAATTCAGGGTGGTCAGGAGGTTGAGGTAAAAGCAGGTGATTTCTGGCGAACACCACCTGATGTGCCGCACGCGTTTCGCGCCGGTGATACTGACGTGACAGTGCTCGATGTCTTCTCTCCGCCTCGTGACGAGTACCGAGTCGACGGAAGTGGCATTCATGCGCCCGGCACTGCGGGCTAGCCCAGTAAGGTTCGTGACCGAGATAACGCTTATGTCTGAAACCCATTTTGATATTCATGTGTTTTGCTGCATCAATGAAAGAGCCGCGGGCCATCCCCGAGGGTCTTGCAGTGCTCGTGGGTCCGTGGATCTACAGGAATACATGAAGGCGCAAGGAAAAAAGTTTTCACAGGGCAGGAAAATTCGCATCAATAAAAGCGGCTGTCTGGACCGATGTGAACTTGGCCCGGTAATGGTCATTTATCCCGAAGGAGTGTGGTACCACTACCGAACAAAAGAGGATATTGATGAGATCCTCGAGTCGCATGTACTTAACGGAAAGCATGTCGCCCGTCTTTTGGTGACCGCCGGACAGACGACGCTGTCCCCAGACAAACCGGTCCGAACTGCGCTGCAGGTTGCTGAAGTACAGGAGCAGGGGCAGGATGTGTGTCGGTATGAGTTGGTTGCCGCGAGCGGGGGTGATCTCCCGGCTTTCGAGGCAGGCGCACATATTGACCTCTTTACCGGCGAGGGTATGCGGCGGTCCTATTCGCTTGCGGGCGACCCGGCCGATCGCGGACGATATGTATTGGGAATTCGGCGCGAAGTCCCGAGTCGGGGCGGATCGGACTGGCTCCTCGACAACTTATCCGTCAGTGACCGTTTGGAAGCCAGCCTGCCTACGAATAACTTTCCTTTAGATTGGTCGGCTAAGCGCCATATTTTGATTGCGGGCGGAATCGGCGTAACGCCCATGATGGCTATGGGTCGCGCACTTCGACGTTCAGGCGCTGACTGTCATCTGCATTTCTGCGCCCCCGATGAAGTTCGTGCTCCATTTCTGTCGGAAGCCAAAGAGATATTTGATACTAATCTCAGCCTTCACTTTGACGGAGGCGATCCTTCGAAAGGACTGAACCTTGCGAAGCTTCTAGAGACTCCATTGGAGGGCGATCACGTTTATGTGTGCGGTCCGCCGAGTCTGGTTAGCGATGTACGAAGTTTGGCGCATCATTGGCCGGAGGGATCGGTGCATTGGGAACAGTTTGCTCCAAGCGCTTCAGAATCAACAGAGCAGGACGAGCCCTTCGAGATCGTCCTGTCCCGACGGCAGATAAAGCTTCAGGTTGGCGAGGAAGAGACCATTCTGGATGTAGTTCGCAATGCGGGGATCAACATAGAGTCCTCATGTGAGGACGGCTTGTGTGGGTGCTGTCGCGTCGGGTTGCTCGGAGGCAACCCCGAGCATCGGGATGTGGTACTCACCGATGCCGAGAAATCAGCTAACCGGGAAATCCTGATCTGCATTTCCCGCGCAAAAAAAGGCGAGGTGCTGGTACTCGATATCTAGTCGCGCTCCACGCGACGTTGGGTTCACCCCATCGATTGCTCGAGCATCGCTGGGATGTGTTCCTCCCACCCAATCGCCATGACATGAATGCCCGCAGCAACGGAGCGCAGCTCGCGGATGGTTTGTGCGGCGATCTCAAGGCTGACTTTCAACACGCGATCTTTATCGTCTCCGGCGTCGGCAATTCGTTTGATCAATTCCTCAGGTATGTCTACGCCTGGGATTTTGTCGTTCATGTATTGCGCCATCTTGACCGACTTGATCGGGATGATGCCCGCAAGAATAGGTTTTGCAGCACTGGCCTTTTCAAGGAAAGCGGCGAAACTGCCGGCGTCATAAACGGCCTGAGTCTGAAAGAATTGTGCGCCCCCGTCGATTTTGCGATGGAGGTTGTCAATCTCTGCCTGAAGGTCACTCGCTCCCGGATTCGCCACGGCACCCGCGAACAGGTTGGTGCTTTGGTTTAACGCCGCCCCGCTAAGGTCTGATCCATCATTTAGCGCTCGCACGGCTTCAAGCAACTGCGAAGCGAAAAGATCAAAAACTGGTTTGGCGTCCGGATGGTCACCGTTTTTGGGCGGGTCGCCTCCCATGAAGACAACGTTGGGGATTCCTAGGGCGGATGCGCCAAGAATACTGGCCTGAATAGCCAATCGGTTTTTATCGCGAGATGTCATTTGCACGATAGGCTCAACACCGTGATCAAGCATAAGGTGGCCGACAGCAACGGGATCCATGGCCATGCGTGCCGCGTGCGATTCGGTCAGGTTGATTGCCGTGGCATAGGGTTTTAACAGCTCGGCTTTCGCAAAAAGGGGGTTAAGGTCAGTGCCCTTGGGGGGTGTAAGTTCGCTGGTGACAACGAATTCGTTGGCAGCCAATGCGTCTGAAAGTTTGCTCATGGGAATTTTTCTCTGGGTGCAGGCAAAACCTAAGCCTGATCGGTTCAAAAACAGATATTAGGGCAGTGATATCTCAGGTCAAGGGAAACGTCGACATTGACCTGTCTCGATTCGTCATTATTCGGCATGGCTTAGGTTCGCCTTGTGCGGGCGAGTGGACGATAATCTGTTTATGGTGAATGTATCCCCTCAGACAGGATCAACGCCGTCGTCCTTATCAAAGGCTCCGCACATTATTTTTGTGACGCCGGGTAAATTGGGCGACGGTCTCATCTCGCTTGTGATCGCAAATAATCTGGTCCGCTCTGGGTACCGGGTTACCGTTCGAAGCAATGTGGTTCACGATTTATCTTCGTGGTTCCCGCAGTTTCAGACCGGACCCGAGGTTGGGCACGGCGAATTTCCTGACCTTCCGAACGCCTGTGACCTCTGCGTGATTGACTCGCAGGCCCCCAATCTCCAGCATCAGGGGATTGACCTTCGGCCGGCGCTCGCTCGTCGCGCTGTGTTTTTCAGTCTCGCACATTATGAGACGCCTCTCGACGGGCTCTTTGATCCGAGCACGTTACCCAAAAATCTGCGACATCGGCTGGAATCTCTGGTGCCGCGGCATGGGCTTGTGCGGAACAATCGGATGCGCAAGGCGGATATGGTGGCGCACGCGTTGGCGTTCTGCCGTCGAGAAATGGGGTTGAAAGATACGACTTCTGACATCGGTATTGTCGCGCCGCCTCTTACCCGATCGACGAGCCAAAAGCCTTCGCAAAAGGCCCGGATTGTGATCTCCCCGACCAGCGGGAAGGTAAAGAAGAATTGGCGAGCGGAGCGGTTTGTCGCGGTGGCGGCATCCCTAGAGAAGCGTGATTACGAAGTTATCTTTGCGGTTGCACCGTCAGAGAAAAGCGAGTGGGCGCATCATCTCGACGGACGATTTCTGATTGCGGACACCCAAGGCGTTGCGGATCTCGCAATGCTGCTGACAGGTGCGAAGGCTGTGATCGCAAATGATTCTGGCACCGCGCATTTAGCCAGCGCACTCGGCAAGCCCGTAGTCTGTATTATTTCCAGTCGTAATCGGTTTTTTAGCTGGCGGCCCGGTTGGCGGGAGGCGGTTCTGGTATATCCGCGTGTTCCGGTCCGCAGTATTGCTCGCCTCTGGCCCTACTGTGTCAGCCGGTCACGCGTGCTGCGGGAGACCCAGAACGTGCTGGAGCAAGATCTCGAAATGGAGAAGTCATGAGCGGCCCATTAACAGGAGTACGCGTGGTTGAAATGGCCGGTCTTGGTCCCGCCCCGTTTTGCGCGATGCTGCTTTCCGACATGGGTGCCGATGTCGTTCGCGTGGATAGACCAACCGGTTCAAATCCGTTGGGCCTGAACATTGATTTCCTAAATAGGGGAAGGCGCTCTGTTGCGCTGGATCTGAAGTCGCAGGTTGGCGTCGATCGCTGTCTTCAGCTGATCTCGCGAGCCGATATATTGATTGAGGGATTTCGGCCGGGGGTCATGGAGCGGCTGGGCTTGGGGCCGGATGTCTGCCAATCGAGAAACCCCAGATTGGTCTATGGCCGTATGACGGGTTGGGGCCAAGAGGGTCCTCTGGCGCATGCGGCAGGCCATGATATCAATTACATCGCGCTCTCCGGTGTTTTGCACAGCATCGGTAGCGATGAGCACGTCGTACCACCATTGAATCTTGTCGGAGACTTTGGCGGGGGGGCGATGTACCTCGCTTTTGGTGTGATCTGCGCCTTATTTGAGTCTCGCCAGTCAGGACAAGGACAAATCGTTGATGCGGCGATGGTCGACGGCGCTACGCATTTGATGACCATGATGTATGGACTGTTTCACAACGGAAAGTGGAGTCAGCAGCGGGAGAGTAACCTGCTTGATGGAGGCGCTCATTTCTACGGTGCCTATCAATGCGCAGATAAGAAGTGGATTGCAATCGGCGCAATTGAGCCGCCTTTTTATCGGTTGCTTTTGGATGCGCTGGATCTCTCAGACGACCCCCAGGCGCAGAGTCAGGATCCCTCCAACTGGGAAGTTATGCGTTCCCGATTTTCGGAGATTTTCAAAACACAAGATCGGGCGTACTGGTGCGAGCGCATGGAGGGTACAGATATCTGCTTCGCTCCGGTGCTCGAGATGTCCGAGGCGATCGCGCATCGACATAATGAGGCCCGACAGGTTTTTGTCGACGCTTTCGGCGCGATCCAGCCTGCGCCCGCGCCTCGGTTTTCAAGGACTCCGGGTCTTATCCGACGACCCCCGCCGAGCCCCGGATCCCACAACGACGAGGTCTTCAAGGATTGGAATATCGACGAGGACAGTGAACCCGTTTCTCGCGATCTGTGAGCTCGGCCCAGATACGTAGCGGTGTGATGAATACAAGAAAAGGTAACCACAGGAGACTAAATGAAATTGTTCAGTGAAAAGCGCGTCCTCATATCGGGGGGTAGCCGAGGTATTGGTCTCGCTATTGCGAAGCGGTTGGCTTCAGAGGGTGCAAGCGTTGCGATCCTCGCAAAGACAGCTGAGCCTCATCCAAAATTGCCGGGCACTATCTACAGTGCTGCGGAGGAGATCGAGGCGGCAGGGGGGCGAGCCTTGCCGATTATTACGGACGTCCGCGATGAAGCGCAGGTCAAGGCGGCCGTCAGCCAGGCGGCAGATGCGTTTGGAGGGCTGGATATCTGCATCAATAACGCGAGCGCGATCTCGTTGACAAACACAGCCAAAACCGAGATGAAGCGATTTGATCTGATGTTTGCCGTTAACGTGCGCGCAACCTTTATGTTGTCTCGCGAGGCGCTGCCGCACCTGCTGAAATCAGATAATCCCCACATCCTGAATATTTCGCCACCGCTGGATATGCAGACCAAATGGTTTGCGCCGTCGGTGGCCTACACCACGTCAAAGTTCGGCATGAGCCAGTGTGTGCTTGGGATGGCCGGCGAATTCAAGAGCAAGGGGATAGCGGTTAACGCGCTTTGGCCGCACTCTGTGATCGCGACGGCCGCAATAAGTAATGTGGTGGCCAGCAATATCGCTTTCCCGCATTGCCGAAAGCCGGAAATCATGGCGGATGCCGCAGCCGCAATCCTGGCAAAGCCGTCGCGGGAGTTTACCGGTAACTTCTGTATCGATGATGTGCTGCTTGCTTCTGAAGGCGTCACGGATTTCAGCATCTATCGCGTGGATCCGAGCAAACCTCTTTGGAGCGACTTTTTTCTCCCGGATGACACACCGGAGATTGAGCCTGTTGTTGTAATGCAGGGAATCTAGCCGCGCATGACGTTGTTAATTAAAGACGCGACGGTTGTTACGGTGAACACCTCCCATGAGGTGATCGAATCTGGCGCTGTTGTGGTCGAGAAGGACCGCATTATTGCGGTCGGCGATTCACAGACGCTGTGCCGCAACTATGCCAACGTCGATGACGTTATTGACGGTCGCGATAAGGTCGTAATGCCTGGCTTCGTCAGCGCGCATAATCATTTGGGCTACGCAGTCTTCAGAGGTCGTGCAGAAGATGTCGGGCATGCGCCTACACACCGACTCTATTTACCCATGAGTGGCGTCATCACTGCCCAGGAGCGCCAAGCGATTGGTGCGCTGGCGGTGGCGGAGCTGATGCGCGGTGGTGTCACCACGATTCTTGAGATGGAAGAGGAAGCGGAGCTTTTTGCACCGTTTATTGAAACCAGTGGAATTCGCGCTTTGATCGGGGTAATGGTGAATGACGTTCGCCTTGATGCTTTGGCCAGAGGAGAGACGGTGTTCGATGAAACCGTGCGGGCGAGCCAATTGGAGCAAGCGCGTGGTCTTGCGGAGCGTTGGCATGGCACGGCGGATGGCCGAATCCACGCGATTGTGGCGGCAACAGGTCTATCGACCTCCTCGCCTGATCTGCTTCGGGGTATCCGTCACTGTGCCGATCAGTTTGGAATCGGCATCTCAATTCATATGGGATTCGGGGAGCAGTCGCTCGTTCGGCAAATCCACGGTTGCGAGCAGTTTGACTATGCGCAGCAGCATGGCATTCTCGGTGCCGACATCATAGCGGTACATTGTTATGAGGTGAGTGAGCCGGAGATTGAGACCCTGGCCAAATCAGGAACCAAGGTTGCACACTGCCCGCACATGAATCAGTTTCGAGGGGAGGTGGCGCCTGTGCATGCGATGCGTGAGCAAGGCATGCAGGTGGGCCTGGGTATTGATAATTATTTTTCCGATTATTTTGAGGTGCTACGTTCCTTTTTGGCTGGCGCACGCATAAAAGCACATGACCCCGAGCTGTTCTCGGCGCAAGACGCGCTCGCGATGGGCACAATCGACTCGGCGAGGGTGATGGGCCTCGATCATGAGGTTGGGTCGATCGAGACTGGAAAAAAAGCAGATCTTCAGATTGTGAACATGCGATCTTTAGGGCTGACGCCCACGAACGACCCGGTCGCTACGCTTGTGTACCACGGCCACGCAAAAGACGTAGAAACCGTATTGGTAGATGGACAGCGGGTAGTGGACGGTGGTTTGGTGCGAACAGCTGACCAGGATGCGTTGCTTGCTCAGGCAGGATTCGCGGCGAACGCCGCCTGGAGTCGCTTTAAGTCAAAGCACGGCAGTTTTGTAGCGCCCGCCCCTCATTGACAGAGCATCTCCCCTGACTATCCATCGACGCCTGTTTCAATAGCGACGTCAGAGTCAAAGTCGCCCACGATCGCCTCTCCGGTCATCTTCCATTTCGGGTAGTTCTGCTCGTATGTATCACGTATCGCCTGTATAGGCGGCTCCGCGTACTCGCCACGCTCTCGGATGTACTCCATGTGGCGTCGACCCTCCAGATCAAACGGGTGGTAGATCGAATCCTCAGTTCCGTCAAAGTCCAGAGGCCGTAACTGGAATTTGTGACACAGTTCGAGATTGAAAGCCGGGGTCGCCTTCAGCCAACGGCCATTGAGGTAAATCGAGGTATAGCCGTGCCAAAAGAAAATATCGGTGCCCATTTTTTCTCGCATTTTGCGCGTGGATAAATGATTCCGTACATCCGCGTAACCCAATCGCGCAGGGATACCGAGGCTGCGGCAGCAGGCCGCCAGAAGAACCGCCTTTGAGACGCACCAGCCGTGGCCAAGCTCAAGGTTACGACGCGCGCTTAAGCCTGTTTCCGAGATATGCAGGTCGTATCCGTCATATCGAATTTGATCCCGGACCGCGTAATACAGAAGCACAGCTTGCTCTGTCGCCCGAGTTTCAGTCCCGATCGCGCGCCGACTGAAGCCGACTACGGCATCGTCGTCGCTCTGAACGGTGGGACCTGGTTTGAGAAAGTCAGAAAAATCTGAAGTCACGGTAAGCGCGCGGTTTCCAATCTGCGTGCAGACTATAGGCAGTCCAAAATTTATTTGTCAATCAAGCGTGTAACGTTGATACTCATTTGCCTGTCTGCTCAACTGATTTACACACGATGGCTCAAATCGCTTACCTCAATAGCTTCCCTGCACCTAATGCACTCGAGATTCTCGCCGAGCATCCGCAGCACAACGTGATTAGGGTGGATGGCAAAGCGCCCCTCGATGAATGTTTTGACATTCTTCGCACTGCTAATGCCTATCAATGTGTCGGGGCACGAGATGAAGTGCCTGTCGAACTTCGAGTCGATGAGGCCTTTTTGAATCGAACGCCCGAACTATTGGTTGTGTCCGCCAGTGGATCGGGAGTGGACGTGTTTGATCTCGAAGCCTGTACACGGGCCGGCGTGTTAGCGGTTAACCAAGCGGGCGCCAATGCACAATCCGTTGCAGAGCATGCCATTGCGATGATGATTACGCTTTATCGGTTTATTGCGTCCGCAGATCGCATGCTTCGAGCAGGCTGGCACGGGTCGCGTTGGGACTTCATGGGTATGGATCTCGCGGGCAGGACCGTTGGGATTCTCGGCATCGGCAACATCGGTACGCGATTGGCCCAGATTTGTCGGCACGGATTCGGCTGCACGGTGCTGGCGACCGATCCGTTTGTAGACGCTGATGAGGTCAAAAAACGCGGCGCTGAACCGGTCTCGTTCGAGACCCTGCTTCAGGCGTCTGATGCGATTTCAGTCCACACCCCGTTAACCGACCTGACCCGCGATGTGTTCAACGCTGACGCATTCTCAAAAATGAAACCGGGTTCAATTTTTATTAACGCCGCGCGTGGCTCGATACATAATGAAGATGCGCTGGCTGATGCTATGGACCGTAAACATATAGCGGGAGCCGGCCTTGACGTATGGGATGTTGAGCCGCCCGCCTCAACGCATCGTCTGCTGAAAATGCCGAACGTCATTGCCACACCGCATATCGCAGGGTATACCACCGACAGCCTCGAGAACATGGCGGAGCATGCGGCCACCCAACTGATTACCATCTTCGAGGGAAAGCGCCCGCCACGATCCGTCAACCCCGCAGCGCTGCCTGCCTTCAGACAGCGCTACGCGGCCCGATTTGGCGAGCCTCAGTGGGTCTGATTAATGACCGCTGAATACCAGCATCTGCACGGGCATAAGCAGAGCCTGGATTCTTAAAATAATGGCGTGAACCAGGCCGACGGTGTCCACAATGTGCAAAAACACGCTTTCACCGAAGCCAAGGTCACCCGAAGCCAGCAATTCATGATTGTTGGTGTACGCGTTCGCGATACATTTGCTGCCCGGCATCACTTTTCCAAGGCCGCCCGCATACAAGGGCTCCATTACGACGGTAAGCGTTCCCGGCCGTGCCCGCTGCTGCGCATCAAGCAGGGTATCTGAAGGCTTCAGCTGGCCTGCGGCGACGACAGGCTGGACCCGCGTGACCACCATGGGTATCACCTTGAACGGATCCGAAAGGCAGACCACTTCGCCAAGGGTTCCAGGTTTGATAACCTGGGTGGCCAGCTGATTGAAGCCCGCGGCTATCTGGTAGCGGCCAGACTCAGGCCCCTCGGAGGGTATCAGGACACCCGCCGGTCGAAGGATGGGATTTACGTAGTCGCCCCGCTGAAGAAAAAATTGTGCGACTTCGCCATCAACTCCGGCATAAATGATGGTTTTGCCCAGTTCCACTTCAGCTTGCTCAAGAGCACGTTGCGCGCTCTCCCGCTGAGCAGGCAGGACATCGCTGATCTGTGCGTCGATTGAGTTAGCGTTTGCTAAAGCGGTCTGAAGACCGCCTTGTTTCTGAGCCACGTTGTTTTTGAGTCTATCGAGTTCGATTTGACTTACGAGCTGCGATGACAGTTTGCTTTTCTTCTCCAACTCGTTCTCGGCCTGCTTCAACGCACTTTGCGCTTTTAGCAGAGCCGCTTCGGCGGCTTCTCGCTGGATTTTCGCCTGCGCAAACGCGGTATCGATTTGCGCGATTTGGCTTTTGGCAACATTGACCGCGGCGATCTGGCTCGCGTCCAGCAAGCTAAACAGGGGAGTCCCTGCAGTGACCGGCTCGCCGTTATTTACAAACACCTCCTCTACGCGACCGCCTCCCTCAGGCAGGATAGGAATCGTCCGAAAGTACGGCCCTGCGTTTGTTGTGGACGGGTGAAAGTAAAAAACGACGGTTATTAAGGTAACCGTGAGCACCAGACAGGCTGTGATACCCCAGCGGAGCTCGTACCACATGGTAAAAAAGTTTATTTCGTGACCCCAGCGCTTTCCCTGCCGATATCGACGGAAGAGGTAATCGGGCAATACGGTAACCAGCGAACAGAAAATCAGCTCAAGCATGACTTAATGCCCCCCGGTCTTTTGTTCAGCAGTTGTCGCAGGAGGCTCGACCGGATCCCCGGAAATTTTTGCAAGCGAGCGCGCAATGTTATTGATCGGTGTCAGGAAGTCAGGCAGTTTTAAAAGAGCCAGAATGAGGGCCAGCACCCAAAACACGTTGTTGTGGGTGAACAGTGCTAAAAGCGCCAGCACCATAATCAGTTGGGATTGAGTATTCCCGTGCTTGTGGGCGAGCTGTTCGGGAATCGCGTGAATCTTGAGATAAAAAATCCCAATGGCAAGGATGAGTACCACCACGAAGATGGCGATCGCGGTGAACAGAGGATCGCTGCCGTCTGCGCCTCCTATATAGGGAGGTAAGTCGTGCGGTGCGAGGGCGTGCAGTTCACTACTCATGTCAGGTTCTCCTGCTATTGCCGAGTGCGTTAGGATGTTTTTTGATCGGATTGCGACTCACTGGCGGCAAGTCTCTCCGAGAGAGGTTTGGCAGAGATGCCGTGAGCCAAAAGGCTGATCCCCACCGTGCAAACAACCACCGCCACGATTAATTCGGTATGAGGCAACTGTTCGGTCACGACGATTGAAGCGAATGCGAGACTCGCGAGCCCGCGTGGCCCGAACCAGCCAAGAAAGAGTTTATTGGCCATGCGCTCTTGGGATCCGATAAGCGAGATTGCAATGGGGAGCATTCGAATGAGGGTCAGACTCAGCACAGCGTAAAGCACGATGTTGAGATCAATGACGGGCAACGCGAGGGGCACAATCAGAAGACCAAACATCACCCACGCCACCAATGCGAGTACTTCGCCGATTCCCTCCGCCGGTTCTACAAGGTGATGGACTTTGTCACCGATCATGCCGCGGAAAACCAGGCCGCCCACGAATGCCGCAATGTAGCCGCTGCCGTGCAGCGATTGGGCAACCGCGAAACAGCCGATCGCGAGCGCCGGCAGGCTCATCTGCAGCCATATCCCGTCTAGCCATTCATGTTTTTTGGCTAACTTGAGAAGGGAGGCACCGATCGCTGTGAGACCAATACCGACGGCAAGGCCAATGCCGATTTCTTCGCTAAGCAGCACCCAAGCAAGTCCATCACCTTGGGTGGTGTTGCCGAGTTCGAGCGCAATGAAAAGAAGCAGGAAAGGAACGCATAGCCCATCATTAAGGCCGCTCTCGGCGCTTAAGCCTTCCCGTAAGCGATCGGGCACTTGCGGGTTGGTTACAACGGCCTTCCCCAGAGCCGCATCGGTGGCTGCCAGCATGGTTCCGAGGACGGCTGCTTCGTAGAAAGAAAGGACGTCAAACCAAGCGGCGGCGATGAGTGTTCCGAGCGCGATAATCATGGGCAGCCCGATAATCAGCATACGCACCGGCAGTCGTAGATTTCTCTTAAGGACGCTAAGATTGGCATTCGCGGCGTCAATAAACAGAATGAGGGCGAGCGTCACGTCAATGAGCGGTTTGCCATTGACCTTCGCGGCCTCCGGAGAGAACCAGTCAAGACCTAGCGGGCTCATGGCGATGCCTGCCGCGACGAATATGATGGGTGCCGATAGCGGCAGTCGCTGGACTTTGCCGGCGATCAGGCTATAGAAAAAAGCGAGTATTGCGAAACCAGCCAAGCCTATGTACATAGCCGTTTTCCTTAACTTCTCGGGTTCTGATGCTCGAGGCGGTGTGAATCGAAGGTGTTACGGGGACGTAGCGTTTAATATCTCAACATTAGTCAGAGAATATCACGAATCGCGGTGTTGCCTAAGAGTTTTTGGTCTGCGTCAAAATACCTCCCAGCCATCATCATGAGCAAAAAGTAGGTTCTCGATTGCTTCGTAAAAAACTTTATAGCGCGGAAGATCGACGTCGGTATGCTGCTCGTCGCATGCCGCGCATTATTTTCGATGCGCTCGATGGCGCAGCAGGCCGCGAGACCGCACGGCGCAAAAATACCCAAGCGTTCGAGGAGGTATTTCTTCAGAGTCGAGTGCTTGTCAATGTGCAGAATCGCTCCCTCGACACGCACCTTTTAGGAGACAGCTGGCAGATCCCTTTTGGGATTGCGCCGATGGGTATGTGTGACCTCTTTTGGCCGGGCGCCGATAAGATGTTTGCTGAGGCAGCGCGAGATTTTGGATGCCCGCTCGGGGTCTCGACGATGGCTTCTACACCGCTTGAAAAAATCTTTGACTGGGCTGATGGGAACGCCTGGTTCCAGCTTTACGCGGGCGAATCGGATGAGGTCACCTTTAGTTTAGTGGAACGAGCTCAGGACGCCGGATATTCGACCTTGATCCTTACTGCGGACGTACCTGTGTTGCCGTCTCGGCCCCGCGATTATCGAAATGGTTTTGCGGTACCCTTCAAGATGACACCTCAACACCTGATCGACTTCGCGACGCATCCTCGTTGGTCAATCTCGACCTTGATGCGAGGCGTGCCCAAGCCCGTCAATATTTCCGAGCAAACCGCGCTGCGGCGGTTGCCTCAATTCAAGCGTGAATCGGGTCGCGACCGGATCGACTGGAACTTTCTTTCGACGCTTCGGGGCGCGTGGAGAGGCCGTCTCATCCTGAAAGGAGTAATGAGTCCTGACGATGCGGCCCGAGCGCTGAGTATGGGAGCAGATGCGGTCTATGTCTCCAATCACGGGGGACGCCAGCTTGAGAGCGCGCCTCCGGCAATTAAAATGCTGCCCATCATTCGAGAAGCGGTAGGGCCATCGGCGCCTTTAATTTTTGATAGTGGTGTGAGAAGCGGCGATGATATTGTCTGTGCATTAGCAAGTGGCGCAAATTTCGTCATGCTGGGCCGGCCCATGCTTTATGCGTTGGCAGACCGGGGATCCGCCGGCCTTCAGGAATTTCTTAAAGTGCTTATAGATGATGTAAGTATCGTGATGGCCCAGATCGGCTGTCGATCGCCATCGGAAGTCGATGCGGGATGCCTCGCACCCTAATGCTCGTGCACACCTCTTGGCGCGAGCAGACTGAGAAAAAAAATGACTGATGCGAAGTTGATTCGGGGTGGGGCGTTATTGGCGCGAGCTCTGCAAGAGAAAGGAATCGAGCGCGTATTTACCTTGAGCGGTGGTTTCTGTAACCCGGCTCTTGAAGGCTTGTCGGATCTTGGGATTCCGGTGATCAATGCGCCGCACGAACAGATTGCCGGGCATCTGGCGGATGGCTTTACGCGAATCACCCGTAAACCCGCGGTTTGCCTGGTTGGCCCCGAAGGATTTGCAAATGCGATTCCCGCGATGATGGAGGCGTGGGGTGAGCGTAGCCCGGTGATCTTTATTACGGGCTCAAGCACGCTCAAGCGGCAGGGGAGCGGAGGATTCAAGGAGATTGATGATGTCTCGATTGCGAAGCCGCTTACCAAGTTCAGTGAAAGCATTACCGACGGGCTTCGGATCAGGGAATTTGTTGATCGCGCTTACAAGATTGCTTTGAGCGGTTATCCGGGTCCGGTCCACCTCAGCGTGCCGGTCGACATCATGTTCTCTTCTTTTCCTGAAGACGCCCAGCTTGACGAGCGACCCTTTTCGCATTCCCCTGTCTCCACGCCTCGTGCATGGCCTGCGCCCGACGATTTAGAGCGGGCGTTACAAACCATCAAGACCGCAAAACGACCGATATTGATTGGGGGCCATGGGATCTGGTGGTCCGGGGCCGAGGCGGTGTTACAGCAAGTCGGTGAAAGGCTTTCGATACCGGTGTTCAATGTGCCTTATCACCAGAAGCTACTGCCCGAGACCAGCTCCGCCTACATGGGGCTTGCCGATCTCCATCAATACGCGCCATCACGACATGCACTCGAGGAGGCAGACGTCGTGATTCTCGTGGGCGGGCGCCTGGATAATCAGATGAACTTTGGCAACCCGCCGCTTTTTCCGAGTTCGTGTCGATTGATCTGTGTGAATGGCTCACCGGAGGAACTCGAACAGAACCGCGCTGCAGATCAGGCGTTGCTATCGGATCCGGGTGCTTTTCTGCAAAGCCTCCTTAACATGGATTCATCGGATGTTGGGCTACGCTTTGGCGACTGGATGAATCGCCAGCGAGAGCATCGCAAGAGCTGGGCGCAACAGATGCTCAGCGATATGCGCTCCGATGAGACGCCCGGATTGGGAGCGCATCCGCTGGAGGTTGCCCTTCAGACGCAACAGGCAATGAGTCCCAACGATTGGCTGATCATCGATGGCGGCAACACCCATTTCTGGTCGGAGATCGCGGTAAACATTGCCGGCACTCAGGGGCAGAAGCTCGGCGGCATTCTACATCCGGGGTCATTCAGTATGCTCGGCGTGGGTGTTTCGTTTGCCCTTGCTGCAAAGCTGCGGCATCCCGATGCCCAGGCGGTAGTGATCAGTGGAGACGGGGCCTTCCTCTCCGGCGGGCTGAGTATTGAGGCCGCCTTCCAGGAAGACCTTCCGATCACGGTCGTCATCGACAACAATGGCGGCCTGACCACAATCTCTCAGCAGCAGGAGCGGCTTTTTGAAAAACCCCGTCACGTGGCGACCGATTTCAGAGACATTCCGTTTCATACGTTGTTTGAAGGACTCGGAGGCTACGGCGAGCTGGTTGAAAACGCTGAGGATATTGCGCCTGCGGTGAAACGCGCTCTTGCCAGTGGTAAAACCGCATGCGTCAATGTGCGAACCCGGGGCGTGATTAGCCCCATCGTGGCGGCGGTAACCAGTCGGCGCGATAAAGCCTCTATTGAGTAGGACAAATATGAAAATGATCTCATCGCACGTGCTGGATGCGCTTAACGGGACGGATGCTGCAAACATTCAGGTGACCTGCCATCGTCTTCAGTCGGAGGGCGCTCGCATAATGGTGTCCAACATGAGAGCAGATGCGTCAGGCAGAATTTCGATCGAGGTTGACGTGTCTTCTGATGACGCGGCGGTGAGATATGAGTTGGCCTTTAGCTGTGCGGAGTATTTCGCCGCGCAGCCAGCGGTTAGCGTGCCGCGATCGCCAATCAGCGACGCTGTTTTTCGTTTGGATCTCACGGATATTGCTGAGCGTCTCCATGTCCCTATCATTATTTCGCCCCACGGCCACTCGACCTGGTGGTCGCAAGCGAAGCGTTAAGTCGTCGTGTCTTCGGGCCTGGTCACTTCTCGACGAAACCGGCGCACGCCCTATACGGACCGGGTAGAAACGCTGGGCGTCAGCGGTTATTCGATTGTCAATCACACGCTGTTGCCCAAGTCATTTCAAAAAACCGTTGAAGAAGACTACTGGCACCTCAAAGAAGCGGTTCAACTTTGGGATGTCGGATGTCAGCGACAGGTCGAACTGCGTGGCCCGGATGCCGCTCGATTGGCGCAATGGATGACGCCGCGCGATCTACGCGCAATGCGTGTGGGTCAGTGCTTTTATGCGCCGCTTATTGATCATGACGCGGGTCTTTTAAATGATCCCGTTTTGATAAAGCGCGCTGACGACTGGTTTTGGTTCTCGATCGCAGATTCTGATGTGCTGTTGTGGGCGAAGGGGCTTGCGCTTGGTCGCGGGCTTGACGTCGACGTTCGGGAGCCTGACGTCTGGCCGCTAGCTGTTCAGGGCCCCAGAGCCGAGGAGTGTGTCTCGCGCGTGTTCGGCGATGCGATTCGTTCAGCGCGTTATTTCGAGTTTGTTGAAGCGGAATTCTCTGGGCATCGACTGGTGGTGGCCCGATCCGGCTACAGCAAACAGGGCGGGTTTGAGATTTATTTGGATGACAGCTCCCTGGGAAACCCGTTATGGGATGCGCTATGGGAGGCTGGATTGGATCTTGGAATTGCTCCGGGGTGTCCAAACCTTATTGAGCGTATAGAGGGCGGATTGCTGTCATACGGTAACGAAATGACGCGGGAGAATAACCCGCTCGAGATCAACCTCGATCGGTTTTGTCATTTGGATGGCGAGTTTGACTACATCGGACGGGAAGCGCTTGAATCGATTGCACAAGCAGGTCCCTCGCAGCGTATGCGGGGCGTTCTGATCGACGGCGGGCCTTGCCCGCCGTGCGGTAAACCGTGGCCTGTTTTTGCCGACGGCCGCAAGGTTGGGCAAATCACGAGCGCGATCTGGTCACCTTTTTTTGAGAAAAATGTGGGTCTCTCCTTAATCAAGCAAGAGGCTTGGAATCCGGACGCGGCCATAGCGGTCGAAATGCCTAACGGCGATGTTCAGTCGGGGGTGGTTGTCGAACTTCCATTTGTTCGATCAAGTTAGAGGGAAACGGATGCGTTATCAACTTTTTTATGCACTCGGCAGCGCCTCGATGGGCGTTCGCGCGATGCTTGAGGAAATCGGGGCGGATTACGAGTTGATCCCTACAACGATTGATCGGGACAAGCCCCGTCCGGCCGAGCAGCTTGCGTTAAATCCAAACGGCTGGGTGCCGGTCCTGAAATGGGGCGATCAGGCTATGTATGAATGTGCGGCCATTACGATTTTTCTTTGTGATCGACATCCCGAGGCTGAGCTCGGGCCGTCTCCCGGTGAATCGGGGCGACATGTTTTTTTGCAGACTCTGGTTTACTTCTCAAGCTCAATCCAGAACGCGTTTCAGCTGACGTACTACCCGGACCGTTTCGTTGATAAAGCGTCGGATGAATCAAGTGCGGTCGCTCGCGGCAATCGGCGCCTGGTAGAGACATGGAACGTCATCGACGATCAGATCGGGAGTAATCCGTGGCTTTTAGGTTCTTCATTTAGTGCTGCGGATATCTATCTTTTCATGCTCACGACCTGGCTGACGCCGGAGAAGGGCCATCCGGCGGTTGATAATTTCCCGAACGTCAAACGAATTGCTGAGGCTGTGGCGCAACGCCCAAGTATTCGACGGGTGTATGGCGATTCGTTTCCTGCGGCACGTGAATGATCCCACGGTTTAAGAATCGGGCGTAAGCGTGATGCAAATTGAGCCCATACCCAATGCCCCGTTTGGTGTCCGCGTCAACGGTCTCCGTTGCGCTAGCGTGAGCTCCGGGGAGATCGGCCAACTTCAGACAGCTTTGCATGAACATCAATTACTGGTGATTCCCCAGCAAAGTGAGCTAACGCCAGCTGAGGAAGTAATTTTTTACCGATTGATATACCCGCAAGCCAAAAATGTTTGGCGGGATCAGACTGAGAACGCCTGGGAGCGCTTCAAGGTTGATCAAGGCAACCTAGCAGGCACGTATCAAATTCCCGCCGAGCCCGGTGTACTGGTCCTTGGTAAGGGTCAGATCAATCATCATGGTTTGCAGGTGACCCTGGGCGGCGATCGGACCGCATACGGTAAATCCAAAGGCTCTCAGGTGCTCGGAGGTGGTGGATTGCAGTGGCATATTGATGGGCCGTTTTACGAGCACGCTCCCGGTCTCTACACCCAAATGCGCTGTCTGGAGGCGCCACAGAGCGAAGGGAGATGGATAGACCTGGCCAATGGAGGCGATCCCGTTTGGTGTGCTGCAGGCGCGACAGCCTTTGCCAGTGGTCGGATCGCGTTTGAGCTTTTACCGACGTCGATTCAGTCAGAGTGTATCAATCAACGAGTGCATTATTTTCCTCGACCATTCGAGACCACGTATCGGCTTGGGAATACACCGAACGGTTTGCGCGTAGAAGATGCAGAGGCCGAAAGAGATTTTCATAATGGCGCTGAACCCCAAGGCGCCCGATTTAAGGATCCAGCCGCGCAGGTCTACCCTCTGGTGTGGAGCTGTCGGCAAACCGGCCGGGCTGCTCTTATGCCTCACCCCAGATGTCTCGCCTATCTCGAAGATATAAGCAAAGCGCCGTCGGTATTTGCGGGAACGACCGAATCTCGACTGCGGGTTGAAAAGTGGATGTCACCCGCAGTCGCGAAGAACTGTATTTATATTCACGCATGGCAAGCGGGCGACCTCGTAATCTGGTACAACCACGCCGTGTGGCATTCCGCTACGGGCAGTCTTGCCCCTGATGACCGGCGGGTCATGCACTTGACGGCATTTAATGACAGCCTCCCTCCAAAAGGCGCTGTCACGTAGCGCTTCGTGAAAGAGTAAGGTTTATGGACGTGTCTGAAGAAGCTTTACTTTCGTTTGATCTGGGCCCGCATTCGTTTTCGATTACGACGTTATCTTCAAGGGCGCAGCAGCTGTTTGATCAGGGCCTGAACTGGTGTTATGCCTTTAATCAAGATGAAGGTCTGCGGTGCTTCAAGCAAGGTCTGGAGCACGACCCGGAATGCGCCATGCTCCATTGGGGCGTGGCTTATGCAGGCGGCCCGTTTTACAACATGGCTTGGAGCGATCTCACCGAGATTGAAGCAGAGCGCTGTACTGCACTTTGTTACGAGCACGTGATGAAGGCGCTTGCCGGGGTTGATCACGTCAGCCCGATTGAGAGAGCTCTTGTGCTTACGCTGCCTAAAAAGTTTCAAGAAAATCATCCGGTTCAACAAACCGAGTTCGATCGCTGGAACGATGATTACGCACAGGCAATGCGGCAGGTGCATGAGAAGTTCCCGGAAAGTGCCGACGTTGCTGCACTTTTCGTTGAAGCAATGATGAATCGAACCCCTTGGCAGTTATGGAATGTCGAGCAGGGCAGGCCGATGGCAGGTGCGGATACACTTGAGGCAATTGCGGTATGCGAAGCAGCGATCAGCCGCTTGGATGCGGCCAATCATCCTCTACATCCGGCGCTACTGCATCTACATATCCACCTAACCGAGATGTCGCCTACGCCAGAGCGCGCGATGCGTTCGGCGGAACGCTTGGGTAATCTTTGTCCTGATGCCGGGCACGTCCACCATATGCCGGGACACGTTTATGTTCTTTGCGGTGAGTATCAGCGGGCTGTTGAGATCAGTCGGGATGCGATTGTGGCAGATCGAAAATACCTCGCTCATGCCGGCCCTTTTAATTACTACACGACCTCGCGCTGCCACGACCTGCATCTGATGATGTATGCAAGCATGATGACCGGTCAGTTCCAGTTGGCGATCATGGCTGCGGATGAAATGTGTGAGAACCTTTCTGAGGCTGTTATCAGTCAGGAGAAGCGTCCGTTTATCGCCAGCACAATGGAGGGATACTTTTCGATGCGCATGCATGTATTAGTGCGCTTCGGAAAGTGGCAGGACATTATTGATACTCCGCTGCCGCAGCCTGCTGATCTTTATTGTGCCTCTACGGCTATGCATCATTATGCAAAGGGAGTCGCGTTGGCTGCCCTTAAGAAATTTGACGCTGCCGAAGAGCACAAGACGTTGTTCTATGCTGCACTTGACGGTGTCCCCGAGGATCGACGATTTTTCAATAACCCCGCGCGGCAAACGCTGGGTGTTGGTGAGGCGATGCTCCTGGGTGAGCTTGCGTACCATCGCGGTAATCATCAGGAGGGATTTAGCCACCTGCGCGAAGCGGTGCAACGTTGCGATGCCCTTCACTACTCGGAGCCCTGGCCCTGGATGCATCCGCCCCGTCATGCGCTCGGAGCGCTTCTCATGGAGCAGGGTGAGTATGACGAGGCGGAGCAGGTGTATCGTGATGATCTGGGACTGACCGATAGGGTACATCGATGTGCGCAACATCCAAAAAATATGTGGGCGCTTCATGGATTGGTGGAGTGCCTTGAGCGTCGTAAAGACGCTGATGAAGTTGCGCAATTCAAAAAGTTATTGCAGGAAGCCTCTGCGGCGACGGAAACGCCGATTCATTCGTCCTGTTGCTGTCGAGGGCTGGAGACTTAAGCATTCCAAAAAGTAGAATGCGCGTGATCATTCACGTTTCCTATTGGCCCAAAGGTCTGTTATGACATCTGTTACCGTTGATCCTTCGGGGGGGTTCCTGACTTGGCAGTCGGACGCGGGCGCTCTTCGCTTTCATGCGATATGGCTCAGGGATAACGCACAGGATGCGCAGACTCGAGCACCCGGCAACGGTCAGCGATTGATTACGCTTGGCGATATTCCGCGTGACACCACGATTGACGCCGCTGTCCTGACGAGCGATGGATACCTGGAGGTGCGATTTTTGCCGGAGGCCAAGTCTGTGCGTTTTGAGCTCGATTGGCTGGGTGAGCGGGCTTACGATCGCGATGTCTCGCGCGAGCGAGCACGACTGGAACCCGGGGTCACGCTTTGGAATTCTGATCTCGAAGAAAATCTGCCGATCGGTGATTTTGGGCGGCTGCAAAGTGATGAGGAGGCGCTGGGCGACTGGCTGGGCAACATCCTGCGCTACGGGTTCGCGTTGGTGCGGAACACGCCTGCTGAGCCGGAGGCGCTTTTTAAGATAGTGGACCTTTTCGGATATGTGCGAGAGACAAACTATGGGCGACTGTTTGAGGTGCGCACTGAGGTTAACCCAACCAATTTGGCGTTTACGGGCCTTGCGCTGCAAGCGCATACCGATAACCCGTATCGCGATCCCGTCCCCACGGTACAAATTCTGCATTGCCTTGAGAGTTCAGCGGCAGGAGGAGAGAACATGGTGGTGGATGGGTTTGCCGCAGCGCTCAAACTGCGCGCGGAAAATCCCAGAGGATTTGACCTTTTGGCCGACTACTGCGCCCGTTTCGAGTACTCCGGAGAGCCCGGTGTTTGCTTGACCGCTCGCCAGCCGATGATTGAGCTGTCTCCCGATGGCGAGCTCGTGGGTATCCGGTTTAACAATCGATCCCTTTCAGCCATTACGGACGTGCCATTCCATCTGATGGAGGAGTACTACGCCGCGTACCGTCAGTTCTCGGAAATTATTGATGCACCCGGAGCATCGGTAACGTTTCGGCTCAACCCGGGCGATGCTTTTTTGGTGGACAACACGAGAGTGCTGCATGCCCGCAAGGGTTATGCCGGAGTGGGTACCCGCTGGCTGCAGGGATGTTACGCCGATAAGGATGGTGTTCGATCGACCTACGACGCCATGAAGCGCGCGGGCCGGTAGACCTCAAGATCAGACGATTCCGGGCCCGAAAGTTCCTGAGCGACACGCTCGCCAACAAGTGCCGCTAGCGTAACCCCGGAATGCATTACCGCGAAATATGTACCCTCGACGGCACCGGGACCAATGACCGGCAAATGGTCCTCAGGGACAGGGCGCCAGCCGACAATGGCCTGTTCGAGCTCGAGTTGATCAAGTCCGGTCAGTCGACGCAATGTCCTTAATCCTATCGCAGCGGATTCAGCGACGTCGCCAAGCGTCTCGCTTTCATCGCTTTGGTGACCTGCTGCGGTCGGAGCAAGAAAGCGCCCGTCGGGTAACTGCTGAAACTCCATTTCCGAAGAGACCATAATCGGATCAACGACGTGAGCGAACGGCTTTGTCCGCAGAAGAACTCCCGGACGCGACAGCATCGGCAGGCGCAGGCCAATGTCCTTCGCGAGCGCCTCAGAGCCGACGCCTGCGGCAATGACAACGCCGTCAGCTTCCTCTAAGCCTATTTTTGTCTGGACGCCGCAAACCCGACCGTTGCGTTCAAGCAATCGCTCAACCGGGTGCAGCGTATTCAGGGATACGCCGGCACGGGTAGCCGCATGCAGAAGCTCTGAGGTCAGGCGATCCGATTGCGCGACGCCTTCCTGAGGCAGCCATAGCGCTGCTGTAGGGAGTGTTGGCAGGTTCGGACAAAGTGCGCGAATCTCCGACCTGGCCATGATTTCGCATTCATAGTCGAGTGTCTGTAAGGCGTTGTATTGCGCTTCGAGCTGATCACCGGAGTGTTCAAAACAAAGACACCCAGGCCAACGAATCGACTCCGATTGAATGTCGTGCTGCAGTTGCCGCCAGGACACAAGCGATGCAGCGCGCAGTCGATGATGATTGGCATCGATGTAAAAGCTTGCATTAATCCACCCAAAGGAATTTTGCGTCGCACGCGTCTCTGGTGTTCCGGAATCGTAAACCGATACCGCATGACCGGATCGTGCCAGGTGGTAGGCGATGGAGGCGCCGACAATTCCAGCACCCACCACAATGAATTTATGGGCCAACTTGCGCTCGCTCAGGTATTCAATGAGTGGGTTTGCAGGAGCAGCATCATTTGGTCACGACCCCTCGTTGACGGTTTCGTCACTCATTAACTGATCGGCCGTTAGCCAAGTGAGGACACTGGCTGGAGGGTCGACCGTCTCCCCTTGGTAATCCATGGCATCCAGCAGTTCATGGGTAGGGATGGAGCGGCCACGGGTGCGAAAAAGACCCCGAGCAAAAGCACGGGCGGCGCGTTTTTCGCCGGTATAAATATCATGGCTGAAGTAAAGCCACTTCTCATCCCAGCCGATGATGGCGCTTTTTAGCTGTATCTGTTCGAAAACGTGCAGTGGTCGCTCGAAGCGAACCATGACGCCGCCGGCTACGGGGAACCATTTATTTTTGAATACGGTTCTCACAAGGCCGCATTCGGTCATGAGGTCGAAGCGGCCGAGATCCATTAGCGTCAGATACCGCCCGTTGTTCACGTGTGCGTTTGTATCCAGATCATTGGGCCAGATGCGCATCTGAAGGACCGATGTGCGCAGCGCCGGTTTTCGCCTGCCAGTGATCGCCCGGCCGAGTACGCGACTCGCGCGCAGAAAGGGATACATAGCCCTCTAACCCGATATCGTGATTGCAGCGGTTAAGCTAAAACGCGTCTTCTGGGAAGTCCATCATTGTTGCGCTGCCGGCCATAATCGAAGCAAACAGGGCGCCGGTCTGCGGAAGCACACGCTCGAAGAAGAATGTCGCCGTCGCGAGTTTTGCCTTGTAGAAGCCAGAGTCGTCCTGCCCCTCTTTAGTAAGCGCGATGCTGGCCATCTGAGCCCACAAATAAGCAAGAGCAACCAAGGCAAAAAGTTTCAGGTATTCGGCGGAAGCCGCTCCCGCCTCGTTGGGGTTCTTCAGCCCCGCTTGAGCGATCTGTCCGGTCGCCAGCTGCAGACGCCCAAAGGCCTTCGATAGAGGCAGGAGAAATCCCTGGAGTTTGGCATCGGCCGCATGGCTATCGATCCAACTCTGGACCGGGTGGAAGAACCGTCGGAGATAGCGCCCCATGTGGGCGGGCAACTTTCGGCCGACGAGGTCAAGGGCCTGAATACCATTTGCCCCTTCATAAATCATCGCTATCCGTGCGTCGCGTGCATATTGCTCTACGCCGTTTTCTCGGATATAGCCGTGACCACCATAGACCTGTACTGCCATTTGAGCCGTGTCATGGCCGACCTCCGACAGGTAAGACTTCACGAGCGGTGTTAGGAGTTGCACCAGATCGTCCGCCTCCTGCCGAGCCTGAGGATCCTCACTTCGATCCCGAATGTCGATGTTTCTGCCTATCCACACCGCCAGAGCCCGACCTCCCTCTGTGAAGGCGCGCATGGTTAACAGCATGCGCCGGATATCAGGGTGCACCATGAGCGGGTCAGCGGCTTGCTCGGGATATTGGACGCCAGTCAGCGACCGACCCTGACTTCGATCTCGGGCGTAGGTCACCGCGGCCTGATAGGCGCTCTCACCAAGACCGAGGCCTTGAATGCCGACGCCGAGTCGGGCGTCATTCATCATCGTAAACATGGCCCGCATGCCTTTATGCGGGCTGCCGACGAGCCAGCCTTTGGCATTCTCGAGACTCATCTCACACGTGGCCGAGGCTTTGATACCCATTTTGTTCTCAATGCGGGCACATCGCATCCCGTTTCTTTCACCCGGATTGTTGCTGGCATCGGGAATAAACTTGGGGACTAGGAAAAGGCTTATGCCTTTGATCCCGGCAGGCGCGTCTGGAAGTCGCGCCAAGACCAGATGGATGATGTTCTCGGTGAGGTTATGCTCGCCTGCGGTGATGAATATTTTTGTTCCGGTGAGGGCATAGGATCCATCAGTATTCAAAGTGGCCTTGGTGCGGATCAATCCCAAGTCAGTGCCGCATTGCGGCTCCGTGAGACACATGGTGCCTGACCAGGTGCCGCTTACCATTTTGGGGAGATATTGGTTTTTGAGCTCGTCACTCGCGAAAGCATTTATGGCGCGGTAAGCGCCTCGGGTGAGTCCGACGTAGGTGGCGAACGAGACGTTTGCAGAGCAAGCCATCTCCTCAAGAAGAACGTTTAGCGCACCGGGCATGCCCTGGCCGCCGTGCGCGGGATCGCAGGGCAGTCCGATCCAGCCCCCTTCGGCATATTCACGGTAGGCCTTGTCAAAGCCTTTTGGTGTCGTGACGGTGCCGTCTGCGTACTGGCATCCCTCAAGATCGCCGCTGTGGTTTAACGGAAAAAGTTCCTGTTCCGCGAGCCGCGCGGCTTCTTCCAGCACCGGTTCAATCAGATCTGCGGTGGCATCCTGACATCCCGGCAATGCGGTGATTTCTGATGGATCAAAGAGTTCGTTGTACACAAATTGCATGTCGCGCAGCGGCGCTGAATAACTGGGCATGGTCGTTCTCTAAAAAAAGGTCTAGTTCCGTAAGGGCTTGCCGGTTTCGAGCATATGCTCGATCCGATCGAGCGTGGGCCCGGTTCTTAGGAGGCTCACAATTGCGTTTCGCTCAAGTGTGAGAATCTTGTCTTCAGCAAGCGTCTCTGTG
>Ga0255778_10000823_pt1 | contig 28023 bp, 12 predicted proteins | sample 071ome_31_FD_179976 | JGI IMG/M metagenome (GOLD analysis project Ga0255778, IMG submission 179976) | Coastal salt marsh microbial communities from the Groves Creek Marsh, Skidaway Island, Georgia - 071405CT metaG (version 2) | ecosystem: Environmental > Aquatic > Marine > Intertidal zone >...
TTGGTATTTAAATAGCACTGGTTGGTGTTTCAATGGGTGGTTATTACACGCATTGTGATGTGTGTTAATCGTATCTAGATGGGTTTATTGCAGATGGGTCATCAGGATCGCCGGAGACTCGCTCGCGAAAATGTCTGTCGCGATCACCGAAGGAAGAGGAAGAAGACGAAGACGAAGACGAGGGAAAGAGCGATCCCGGCGATGAAGACGCTCGGAAGAGGACGATGACTCTGACGACCGCGTCGGTCGTGGTGAGGATCGGTGTCACCGCGTGGTGGTTGATTGTTGACGAATGTCGAGCGGCGGCGGCGCGCGTCGGAGAGCGCGGCGAAGACGCGCGAGGCCAAGGCATCGGCGGTGGGACAATCAAAGGCGGCTTGGATGGGAAGGGACACGCCGAATTCGTGTTGAATCGCGGCGCGGAGCTCAGAGGCGGAGAGCGAGTCGATGCCGACGTCGGAGAGGAGGTCGGCGGCGTTGATTTTGTCGGTACCGATACCGATGATTGTGGAGCAGGAGGATAGGATGACGCTAAGGATGTCGGATCGCGAAGGCGTCGACGGCGAGACGGGTTTCGTCGTCGTCGGTGGCGTTCCATTCGTCAATCTCGTGGACGGTTCTCGGGCGTTTCCACCGACGCGCGATGATGATGATGATGATGTCGTTTTGAGAACGCGCGCGACGCGAGAGGGTGCCGTAAAGACGGCGCCTTTCACTACGGTTTCGGAGAGACGATACGAATCGTCGGCGATGACGGCGTCCGAGTCGCTTTGATACCTCGGCTTGGTGTTGGCTGACCAGTAAAGTTCGCATGAACGTAATATTCCGCCTCGTTCTCGTTTCTCGGCGATGATTGCGCATCCAGACAATACAGATTCCATCGCGCATGGGTTGGTGTGATAATCCAGGTAGTCTTGCTCAAAGTCAAACGCGACGCACAACTTTGCTCGCCGATCGCTGGGGGACCTCTCACGCGGCGCAAACGTCCATTTAACCGAAGATCTCGGTTGCGACTCCGTTCGGCGAATGTGACAGCGCATGCACATGAAACTATCCTCGTGTGAATGCTTCACTGTCGAGTACCCCGACATCGCGTTCACTTCCACCGCGAAACACGTCGTCGATTGTTTCGACAACTCGAGCGGCTCAAAGATGGAGCTCTTGCAAGAGACGGGATCACTCATGAAGAGACGGCTAGCCGAGCACGTGAGCTCCAGGAAACCCGCGGCAGGGAAGACGCAAGTCTGAGACAACACGTGGACGCCGAGCACGCGCGAATGCAGTCGAGCGTCAACTTTCGCCGTGAAACGAAACGTGTTCTCGCGGACTCCGTCAAAAGTTGGCAAATGAACGTTTAGCCATGGCAGCGGCCAAAACGTCTCTCTGGAAAAGAGCGCGTTTCGCGAGCCTGGGTGCGTTCTCTCGCATTCAAAGTTACTTGTTAAGACAGCATTTGCGTTTGTTCCTTGAAATGCAAATCCAGAGACAGCGCACGACGAGGTATTGATTCCCGATGCTTGTTTTGGCACGGAGACGGGACTGTTTACCCCCGACGCAATCAAGCTTTGACAGTGAGGACTCAACGACTTAAGGTGAAACGTCAACGACTTTGCCCTGTCTGAGAGATTTTCAATAGCCAGAATGATTGCAACGGCTCCAGCCGCGCTTTCTGTGTGCCCAAACTGGGACTTGACGGCTTCAAAAGTCGCCGCAGAGTCATCCTGTGATCGTTCGAGCGTGCCAAGAGCGGCTCCAAACTCGATGGGATCACCGAGCGTGGTTCCGGTGCCGTGCAATTGAAGCTGATCCAATTCATTCCGTAAAACTTGTGCCCTGCTTAGCGCCGTCTGGATCACGACGCGTTGAGTCGGACCATTTGGTGCCGTGAGGGAAGAGCTTCTACCGTCTTGATTGACGCAACTCCCAGCCAGGAAAATCCCGTCATTCTTTTCATCCTCTCCAAGAATCTCGAGGTAAATGACGCCTCGCGCTTCTCCCCGAACGTAGCCATCCGCGCTCACATCGAGCGCTTTGCAGCGCCCATCCGCCGCGAGCATCCCGGACGAATGGAATACCCCGGTGACGTGTTCGCTTAGAAGAGCCTGTACGCCGCACGACATCGCTCGAGTAATTTCTCCCGCACGAATGGCTGAAAGTGCAGAATGTGTCGTAACGACGGAGCTCGAGCACGCAGTATCGATGGACATGGCTGGACCACGGAAATTGTAAACGTAAGATATTCTTCCAGAGGCGACGTTCAATGCAGTCCCACTCACCAAGTAAGGATGCAGAACGGGCTCGTATCGTCTTAGCACCTCGTCGGCGTAGTCGCAGGCGACGATTCCGACGTATACGCCAGTCGTCGTGTCTTGCGCGGTGATACCGCTGGTGAGGTGCACCTTGAGAACGCCTTCTAGAAGTGATCGCTGTTGTGGATCCATGTACAATCCCTCAAGCGGTGATATTCCAAACGCCGCGACATCAAACAGGCGGTACGAAGGTATGAACGCGCTAAAGGCTGGTATGTGCAAATTGTACCCAGAGATGTATCTTCTCATGTACTCTTGTAGACCGTCTTGATAGCGTTCGATATCCCAGCGATGATTCGGCACCCGAGAAACACAGTCACGATTGGCCGAATTCGGCACTAAAAGATCTACGCAGCGCACGACGACGTGCCGCGGAATGGCGACAACACTCGTCGCCTCCGGCTTCGCGACACGCTGAGAGGTAGATCCTCCACGAGTGCCAATCGTCTCTGATACATACGCCGCCAAATCGCGAATTGTTGGATAATCGAACGCGATGGTAGCCGGTAACTCAATTTCGAATTCGTCTTCGATTTGTTGCTTCATTTCTTGACCCGATAAGCTGTCGAGGCCGGCGTCCATGAGGGGATCAACGACGCTCACCTCTCTACCGATCACCGTATTGACAATACTGGATATACGGCTTTCGACTTCGGCCGGAGAGAACCGAGGTTCCATCTCGTACGTTTCCTCTACAAGTTCTTCAGCTTGAATCTGCGCCGCGACATGCTCCGCCAGCGCTTCCACGTTCGGATAATCAAACGCCGCTGTAGTTGTAAGCTCGATTGAGAATTCATCTTCAATTTGTTGCTTCATTTCTTGACCCGATAAGGAATCTAAACCAGCATCCATGAGCGGCTCTGCAGCATTGACTTCTCTACCTACGACTCTGCTAACGATACTTTGTATTCTAGCTTTGATCTGTGCTGATGAAATCTTTAAAGCCTTAGACTTTGATACAGAGGTGCCTCTGGCTCGGCGTTGCGGCACGCGACGTGGCTGAACGACATCTCGGTAAATTCGTTGAATAATTGGTGTCGACTTTGCAAATTTCTTCCAATCATACGGCGTCGCGACAACGTTTCCAACGTTGTGCGTCTTGAACATGTGCTCGAGCGCGATCATGCCCTGTTCTGGAGTAACGACACCGAACCCCATCGAATCCACTTTTTGAAGAACCTGGGCGCTCGCCATTCCACTGTTTGCCCAAGCTCCCCATTGTATCGAGCTTTGCGAATCGCCGCGTTGTCTCCTGCTGACTGCGATTGAATCTAAGCATGCGTTTGCCGCTGAGTAATTCGATTGACCGCTCGATCCCGCGAGCGCCGCTATCGAAGAACAATGTATGACTCGAACCAACTTTGCCGCGTAGAATTGATGCTCCATGTTGTAGCACGAATCCACTTTTGCCGCGATGACGCGACGAATAGAGACTGAAGAATGATTTCTAATCGCCATGTCGGCCAAGACGCCTGCGGCGTGCAGAAGCTCGTCAATTTCACGAGATGCAACTGGACGTAATTCTTCGCACAATCCAGCATCACATTTGTTGATACGCACATGTGTGAACTTTTCTGCCTTGAAATCAACACTCCGTCCGCTTCTGCCCATGAGATGCAATTTCAAAGCGCCTCGCGTTTGATGATTCATGTGGCAAGCGTATGCGCAACCTATAGCGCCGAGACCTCCAGAGATTGCAATCTCGCGAGCAGGCGACGACTGAACTGGAGAGAATACCTTTGCCTCGCGAATCGTCTGTTGACATGTCAGACGGACGTCAGGGCTGAGTCTACACTCGAAGCAAACGTTTGCGAGAACGATCATCTCAAAGCTTTCCCCAGTGTTATGTTGTCTTGATGGCGCCACGTACTGCGTGCGCATACTGTCAAATCTCACGCCCTCTGTGCGGAGTTTCGCGATCTCTTGCCCGACGGTTCTCATAAATCCATGAATGGCATCATTACTTTCCGTCCGAATCGTACCGACGTCTATACCGGTAGACGTGTTCACCTGCACCGCACAAGCAGCCATGAGCACCGATCGCAACGCTGACGCTTCAAGATCACGACAAATTCTGATTCGACCAGGCTCGCATTTCTTTGTCACGTACCAGCGGGTGACGTACAGCATTTTAGTCTTTCTCCCGTCCATCCTACGAGCGCCTTGTCGCATACCCCTCACTTCGAGCCCCACAACTTGCGTTTCGCGAAGGGAGTAGTTCCCTGCCGTTGAATTTGCGCTGGCACGCAATGATGTCTCAGCCGACGGCGCTTTACACGAGTAAAATGATCTCACACCGACTGGCACTTTTACTTCTGTGGAATCTATCATCATCACTGCTCCAAGTTGGAGAGCACAGTCGAGACAAGCCGGATGAACGAAATAATCTAAATGTTTTTCTGATGCGAGCGCGCGGATGTTGCCAACCGCTTGAAGAGAGTTATTCTCCGACGGCGATTGGACTGGAAATGCAGCCCATGGAACTTTGCCGACTGTGCGTCGTTCAACGCGACTGATGCAACACTTCATAAAATCTGCAGAACCTGAGTGTACGCGCACCAAGCTGGTGCACGCATCCACGTGAACGTTAAATGTAGTACTTTGAGTCGTTGACATATACAGTGGCATCGGTATCGTAGATTTCAGCGCTGCAAAGGATGTTGCATCGAAAATTCTCGCAGCTCCACACACAAGTTCCTGAAATCCAGCCCCGGGATATAAAGATCTATCCAGCACGCGATGATCCAAAAGGTGCCCATGCACCCGCGTGTTTATTTTGGCGTGAAATCGTAGATGCTGATGACCAGGCTTCGCGCGTGGTGTGAATGTCAGAAGCTGAGGGTGTAAGATTGGTAATGGGTAATATCGCTGCTTTTCGAGCAGAGTTGTCGTGATCGGGTGATGAACGACGGCCTGTTCATTTAGTCGTTGAACCAAATTCGCGTTCGTTCCTTGGAATGCGAAAGAGCTCACACCGACTTGTGAGCAATGTCGAGGTGCATTTTGTCTGGGCAGGGCCACAAAGGACAAGCGACTAACGATTGAGTCGACGTGAGGATTTATCCAACGCAAATGTAGTATCTTTTCCACGTGTGCGTGAACGAGCGAGTGCAACGGTTGCATCATCGCGACCATACCACTTGCTGTTTCGGTGTGCCCTACGTGTGATTTGATCGCTTCCAGGGTGAGAGTTGAAAAATCGTTTCTATGCAGCACCGCCATAGTTGCGCCCACCTCAATTGGATCTCCGAGGGGCGTGCCCGTACCGTGCATCTGTAATTTATCGATACGCGATCCCGTCGTGCACGAATCTAAAACCGCGCGAATCATGACCGCTTGCTGAGATGGGCCGTTTGGAGCAGTTAACGAACCCGATCGACCATCTTGGTTGATGGCGCTACCAACAACTGCGACGCCAAACGCATCCGTCGCTTCTACGCAATGCATCAAGAAGACTCCTCGCGCCTCACCTCGAACATAGCCATCGGCAGCGGCATCTAATGTTTTACAACGACCAGATGAGCTCAACATACCACTGGCGTGAAAAATCGTCGACACGCCGGGTCCAAGTATGGATATGACACCACACGTATGAGCCGAGGTGCAATCTTTCACTCGAAAACCTTGAAGTGTCAGATGCATGGCGACAATACTGGAAGAGCAGGCCGTGTCTAGACTGAAACAAGGTCCTCGAAGTCCAAAAGTGAAGGAGACCCTACCTGCGGCGACGGAAAGCGTATTGCCTGTTGCAATGTATGGCGATGTTTGATTCGGCCAGTAGCGGTCTAATACCTCAACCTGGTATTGCATTGCAGAGATCGCAACGTACACACCGCATAACCCATCCGCAAATCCATCTTCTCGGAGTTTGTGCTCTCCCGCAAGTCTCGTGGTTATCACGCCTTCCAGTATTGATCGCTGCTGACAGTCTTGCAATAAAGCCTCACCAGAAGAAATACCAAACATCGGCGCGTCAAAGTATTCGTAGTCTGATAAGAAGCACGAGAAAGATGGAATTATACCCTCTTTATCCCACCACCAATTGTAATCCCATCGATGAGAAGGTACGCGAATAGTGCCGTCTCCGGATTCGACCGGCGCGAGCAGCTCAGCCGCCGTAATGTTTGCGACTATGTTTTCTTGATCCCCCGTCGTGTAGATGAGCGCTCGGGCTGTCTCGACTGAACTTTCAGTCTCGACAGTGATTAATGAAATGATATAAGCACTGAGAGCGGATATGTTTGGGTAATCGTAAGCCACTGTAGCTGGTACGTCTACGTCGAACGCTTCGTCAAGATTGTTCTTCAGCTCGTTTGCCGCTTGAGAATCGAGTCCAGCTTCCATGAGCGGAGCATCGACATCGACACTTCTTCCGACTAGTTTATCGATAATCTTACTTACTTGTTGCTGAATGTCACCAGCATTGGTCGATGCGACTTGGAGTTTTGTCTGCGACTTTTTAATCGACTTCTTTGCTCCGGTGCTGAGCAGATCGCTAAAAATTTGTAGTCGCGGCAACGCTGCAGACACTCGATCCCACGAAAATGGACTCACCGCAATGCTACGTGCTGTACCCTCAAAGATAGTGTGAATGATATCTAGACCCCGTCTCGGTTCCACAACGCCTGCGCCGATGCGCACGAGGCGCTGAGCGATGGACAAGTCGCGAGCAGCCATACCGATCGATGCCCAACCGCCCCACTGAACGCTAGAGTGGCGTATGCCACGATTGCGTTCAACCATGGCATTCGAATCGAGTATCGCATTTGCAGCGGCATAATTACATTGTCCTGGATTACCAGTGAGCGCTGCGATGGAAGAGCAGCTTAAAATGCACGCTTGCCGTCCGAGTACTAGACGTGGTAGTTGACAACTTGCTTTCGGTCCCAACACCGCAAAGACGGAGGCCGAACTTTGATTTTGAATTAGTGCATCTTGAAGTGTGCCTGCGGCATGAAGTATATGACGCAATTCAGTTGTATCTAATACTTGGCCGTTATGCATGTCTTCCATGCGCGACGTGTCACACTTACTCGCTGTCACTAGGCCATCCAAGTGTGCAAACGCAAACGAATCGACGTGCGTGCGTCCAATTCGCGACAAGGTCAAAACTCTCCATCCCAAAGCAGCATAATGATGAGTGCACGCAATACCAATGGCACCAAGACCGCCAGTGATTGTGAGAGATTGAAAGTTCCGTCCCAAATTGTTGTTCATCGTCGGAATGCGATGATATCTCTTCTCGCTATGATCTGAGGTACGTCTGAGTCTCGGCTCGTATGCAATCGAGCCCTTGACGGCGTTTTCGACGGCGACCCCGGCAGTGTGCGTTTGGTGAGTATGTCTCGCGTACGCTTTATCTTGTAGACACATCTTTGACACTTCAAAGTGATCACCGCTACGCTCTTGTGCGATGCTTCGAAACACAGCTCTCAGCGCCGCCGAATGCGCCATGTCCACAGCTTCCAACAACAGATCGTGGAATATCTCGCTTTGAAGTGCCGTGAACGCAGCAAAGACCGAGGCGCCGATGAATGACATATGTTGCGTCAACGAATTCAGGCGTCGATCAGCATGTGCCGCGCCAACCGCAAACCAATGCAATTTGTAAGTATCAGAGCTACTGCGCTCCTTGTCTGTTGCCTCTACACCCATAGTTCTTACTTTCAGCCCGAAGATTCGGCAGTTATTCAGCGAATGATTCATGTCATTGGTTACGGCAAACTGCATACCATCGTTACTGTGATTGGAAAAGTATGCGTGTGCCCCTGTCGGGATCACCACATTCGTTGAGCCAATATCTAGGATAGCGCCAAGTTGAAGTGCGTTATCCAACGTTGCGGGATGCACAACACAACATGAATGTGCGTCTCGTGAAGGTACTAGAGCGCAGCAAAGCTTTTCTTTGCGGGAAGTCATAACGAAACGCCGTGACAAAACGCCACGAGCGTGGCGGTGCTGGGAAGTGATGAAGCACGTCATGTGCGTCAAACGCGTTTGAATAGTCATGTTTGATTTTGTCACACAAACACGGGCATCCACTACAGTGACGTCATTTTTTCGTAAATCAAGCGCGACTGGAATGCTCGTATCGGCTAGTGTGATGTTCTTTTGCAGAAGAGTTCGTGCGCACGACGCAGCCAGTTCATGGAACCCGGAGCCCGGATACAAGTTACGTCCGAGGACAATGTGATCCAACAAATGAGAATGTAATCTGGGATCTAAAATCACTTTGTATCTCAGAATATATCCAGAGTACCAGCCGGCGCATTCGTGTATTTGAGAATCAATGATCGGCAGCGGCCAGATGCGTTGGTGGTCGAAGGCACAAGTCAACGTGGGCGCCTTCCAAATTTTGCCAAGACTGAGGATAGTGTGCGCATTGGTGCCTTGAAAAGCGAATGACGACGTTCCCGCGTGTTTGACATTTTGAAATGAAACTTCCCGAGGGATAATGGCTGTTTGGGATGACGAGTCCAATATTTTCACACAGTGAGCGTTGACGAAGCGTAGGTGAGAAATCTGATCTAGCATGCAAGCGAGCGTCGTGGAGAACACTTTGCACAGAGATACTACGCCACTAGCCGTCTCACAGTGTCCTAGATGGGACTTGATAGCCTCGAGGCTGACTGCATGCGGACTAGATATGACGGCAACTGCGGCACCAAGCTCGATTGGATCTCCGAGGGGAGTGCCCGTGCCGTGCATTTGCAGCTTGTCAAAATAGGACACGGATGCCAACGACAATGCACGCCCAATTACTACCTTCTGTGCGGGTCCATTCGGCGCCGTTAAGGATGCACTGCGGCCGTCTTGATTAACAGCACTACCTGATATCATGACACCGCTTGCTTCATCTGAACTCGTCAAAGCTAAGAGGCCGATTGCTTCACCCTCGACAAATCCGTCCGCCGCGGCGTCCAATGTCTTACAGCGACATTCCAGCGACAGCATATTTGCATGATGACGATCAATAGTCGCAGATCCGGAAAGTATGGCAACCGAGCCTCCCGAGATAGATGCTGCACCCATTGATGACGTGTGCGCGATAGAAGTAGCGACGAGCGACGACGAACACGCTGTATCCACGCTTACGCAGAGTCCTCGGTAAGAAAAGACGTAGCTCAACCTTCCCGCCGCGACGCTAGGCAAGTTACCCGTTCCCATGCTCGGATGGAACATTCCCCAGTATTTGTTTAAAACATCCGACTTGTAATGAGAAGCAGTCAGTCCGACGACGACGTCGGTGCGTTCGTCGAAAGCCCAGCATTTCTGTATCGCATATGCGCATTCCAGCAATACACGTTGCTGAGGATCCATCACGAGCGATTCCACCGAGGCTAGGTCGAACAGTCTCGCATCAAAAAAATCAAACCTTTTGAAAAATCCACTGCAAAACGGGAAAACAACATCTTGCGTGTCCATCCACCAATCTTGATTCCAACGTGAAAATGGCGCACGCGAGACACCGCGGCTGGTCACCAAATGACAAGTCACAATCGTCGAGGCGACTGAAGTTTTATCGCCTTCGCGCGCACTGAGCGACATCGCAATCGACTCGTTGTTAGTGCAGCAGGAGAGCACCGACGTAAGAAGTTTCAAAAGCGCGCGCTCTGTTGGATAGTCAAACACCAAAGTTGGAGGTAGATCTATCCCAAACTCGGTTTCCATGTTTGCTTTCAACTCATTGGCAGACAAACTATCCAATCCTGCAGCCATGAGAGGCGTGTCGAGCCCTACGTCACCATTTGTGTGCGATACGACAATATCGTGGACCTTTTTGCGCACGTCTGTGGACAAAGTGTTGCGCGCCGCCTTGCGCTTCTCTCGTTCATTCGCGTCTTCAACCTTTTCAGCGAACCACAATGAGCTGTACATGAAATCAGCCGATGGCGCCGCTTGACGCCGAACCTTTCTACTGCAGGAAATTCCGTGAATTTGTGCATTCTCACAGCATGCGGACGCATTCGAGAGATTAACGAAAGGATCTTCATTCGGTACCTTGCTCGTGTGAAGATTTGATATCGACTGCAAGACGCCACCGAATGCCTCAACGATACTTTGGAAGCATGCGTAGTTGAGAAGATGGTCTTTGAGGCCATCAGGACGCGAGACAACGGCGCGTGCATCATCGCTAAACGCGTTGAGGTGACATTTAAATGCGAGACATGATGTCCTTCCAGCCACTCGCCAGGCATTCTTCGACACTCGACAAGTGACGCAAAAATGATCTTTACGGCTCGGAGACCAGGCACGTAAACATCCATCATTTGTAAAAGTGACGAACATTGTGCGCGGAGTCGATTCAGCGCTCAGATTGATGTCGCCAACGCACGCGTTCTCGGTCAAGACATATGCAGATTCGACCGCCATCCCGAGGAGAAGTGACGATTCGACAACAGTACCAGAGTCGATGTGCGCAACAAGCGTATTCCTCGGCCGGTATCTATGAACAAAGGGCGATCGATGAGGTGAAACTGAACACCACGCGGACAAATCGGTCATCGGGCATCTGTTTGCTTGTCTCGCACTATCTACAGTCTTCGATTCCCGGATAACGCAACTAGCGTTCGTGCCGGACATTCCGAAAGCGCTGACGCCTGCATGTATGTGTGACGACTCGTCGTTGCGAATATTTGCTGATGCCGCTCTCGGGAAACCAGCTCGAATTGATGCGTGAGCACGTAACGCGTATGGATTCAGGTTTCGTAAACTCGCAAAGCACGCAGCGTTTTCGTGAGCGTTCAAGCATTCTAGTGATGATAAGAATCCAGCCAGGCCAGACGTGCCTTCTGAATGTCCTCGGATTGATTTAGAGCTCAAGATTGATGGGGCACATCTGCCGGTCGTGGCGAAAGCTCTGAGCAAAGCACTCGTCTCGATGGGATCACCTAACTCGGTCCCGGTCCCATGCATTCCATATGCCGTAAATGTACCGGACGTTGAGTACGCTGATGTGACGTTCCTGATCAGAGATTCCTGCGCTGAGCCGCGAGGCGCCACTAGCGATGACGATCGAGCGTCTTGGTTCACACCCACATCCACCAAAGTTTCCGGTCCAGATCTTCGCAAAGACGTCGTCAAAACACAGCTAGCTACCCCTTCCGCTCGACCATACCCGTCTGCGCTCGCGTCCAAAGTCTTGCAGCGACCATCGTGCGACAGGGCATTCATATTGCATATCTTTGAATGCGTGTACACAGAGATTATCAAGTTTGTGCCTGCACAATACACAGATTCGCACTGCGCGTCTAGCAAATGAGAACGCCCGAGAGACAAAGTAATCAATCCAGATGAGCACGCCGTGTCGATTCCAATCGAGGGACCTGACGTGTTTCCAAAGAACGAGAGCCTTCCAGTACAAAATGCGAGACCAACGCCAGTGCCGAGCGATGCATGCGGGCTATCGACAACGCAAGGAAACTTGGAGAGATCGTAATCGTCATTCCACATGCACGCGACGTACACTCCCGTTGTGGTATCTTTGCATCTGTTGAGCATGGGAAGTCCTTGTCGCAGGAGCAGTCGCTGGTGCGGATCGATATATGCGGCTTCATTTTGAACAATGCCCACTGCGAGCAGATCTTCTGTCTCGACGTTGCCAATCGTGTAAGCAAACTGCGCATTGATTGCGCCCAGACGATTGTCGGCATCGAAGGTGTACCTCGAGCTAACGTCGAAACGACTGAGGGGAATCGCATCAGGCACATTTGAATAATCATCACGCGTGTCTGCGATGAAGATTGGCTGCAAATGTTTTTCAGACGCTGCTCGTAAATCTCCATCAATCGCCAAATACGTCGTCGATGTGGACAGATGAAGAGCCAAGCTCTCCAAGTTAGGGTGATCAAACATCAAAGTCGATGGAAGTTCTACGCCTAAGCTCTCTGCGAGGGTATTCGCGAAGAGGACCGCTTGAGTCGACCTCACTCCGTAATTCATAAAGAGTGACTTGGCGTCGATGAGGGTCTCGTCTATTCCCATGGCGTGTGCAAATTTTGTGCGCGCCAAACTGAGTGCAGCATGAAATTCCAGCCCGGGAACGCCGGATCTATTCGGATCGTTCGACCTTGCGTGTCTTTTGATTTCACTTTTCAGAACCTTTCCCATTGAATTCTTTGGCAATGCGTCCATGAAAACAAACCGTTGTGGTACCTTGAAATCAGCCAAGTTTGACGCGCAATGCTGCAGCCAGAGCTCTAGCTTATTTCGGTTGGTAAATTTGTCTGTTACCACAGCGACGTGCACAACTTCTCCTAGCAGCTCGTCGTCAACTCCAAATGCAGCGCATTCAACTATTTCTGGGAATCGCGAGAGCAGGGTACTTTCAATCTCGTTCGGGTAGACGTTCTCGCCGCCGACTATAATCAAATCAGAAACTCTGTCGATGATTTTTAAGGAACCAGATTTGTCGACGACGCCGATGTCTCCAGTGCGATGCCAACCTGCACCAGCTACTGTGGGTCCTCTTATGACAACTTCTCCAGAGTCTTCGTCATTCCAGCTTACTGAGTCGAAACTCTCGCCGTCCTTGACCACCACGACATCAAAAAGTGGCATCGCAATTCCAGCTCGCGAGCGGTCATGGGTCGATCTCTGACAAATGGATGGATCGATAGTAGTGCAAACTTTACCACATGCCTCTGTGCATCCATAGTCTGTGAAATACGTGCAATCAGGAGGGCAGTGCGACATGAGATTGTCAATCAACTCTGTTGACACAGTTGCCCCGCCGACACTGAGCATTCTGAGATGTGTGGCAGCCTCTCGAAAACAACGCTCACGAAGAAGCAAGCGAACGTGCGTAGGCGTCAACGCCGTGATTGAAGCGCTAACATCTTTCATGGCGCGTACAGTTGTTGAACCATCGAATAAATCGTTCGACGTCATCACCTGTTTGGCGCTCACGTGAACGCAAGAATACATCGCGCAAGCGTCCATGGCATGGAAAATGGGTGCGACGTGTAGGTATACGTCTTGGTGTGTCATTTTATAGCACGACGCGACAGACATGGCGTGCATCATCACTTGACGTTGAGTGTGTACTATAACTTTCGGTTCGCCGCTCGTACCACTCGTGAACATGATTTGGAACTCTGCATCCAGAAGAACCTCATCCGTTTCTACGGGCATCCAGCGCAGCGCATCGCCGCGAGAGAGTTGTCGAAGCAAGCTCAAAGTCGGCTCATCGGATTCCGAGGAGAATGTATCAAATCCATCGGTTCCACCAGGGACGTAGTCTACTCCACCAGATGCAGCAGAATATGTGTCAAACTGGATGAGAGAAGACTCAATGAATACATCTGCAAACTCGCGAATGCTGGCGTCGTATTCTGGCAAGCGCGGGTTTTTCGCAGATGGATGCGCGGCGTAGAGAACGGGCATGACTGGATCGAGCTCATCGAGCGCCGAGTAGGCGTAGTTGTTCATCAAGAGCTCAAACGCGCGGGCGATGATGTTGGAAAATCTACATCCGGCAATCACGGCGTGAATGTTGCCAACTCTTGAAAATCGAGCCGCAAGCTCATCTGGCGACAAACGAGTGTTCAGATCAAGTCTACGTGCACCCAATCCAGCGATAGCGTAGGCGGCAACAACAGATGCGACACTGTTGTCCAAAAGTACGGCAATTGTGTCACCTCGCTTGATATCGAAATTATGCTGAAGCCGCTCGGCGAGCGTTCGAGCCTCGAGTCGCATGGCACGGTACGTGTATTCGACTTTTTCGCCGGTATCAGTGAAATCAACGAGTGCGGTCCTAGCGCGTGATTCCGGGGTAGCACATGCAGATTCTAAGATAGACCATATCGATGGAGTGGGCTTCTTTGCGGAGCAGCCACCTTCACATGTCTTGGGAATAAGCTTGGGTTGGAGTTCCGAGCGTACGTACGAAGGCATCATGTCCATCAAAATCTTATTGGGGTGCATTTTATCGTTCATTGGATGAGTGTTTTCGAAAGCAAGAGGGAGGTCAACGGAGACTGGAGTCAGTGTCGTCGATTATTGACGCCGAGAGACGCCGTAGACGCGAATACACACGCATTGGACACGACACACGAAATACGTGAATGTCAACAAATTTGATGACAACATCTATATGGATTAGAGCGAGGAGAGCATCGAGTTAACAACGTGAATACAGAGCCTGGTACCGGCGCGCACTTCCGGTGAAGACGCCGCCGAGCTCGCAGCAGCCATGAGCGAGGCGTGCACAGTGCTCAGCACCGGACGCATGTGCGGACGCAACACTTGATCCGCCGGATCGACGGCGAGGCACGCGTCGCGAATCCAATCGAGCTTCTTTGGCGCATCCGGAGTGGACAAATCGGTCGAGAGCTGCTGTACCAAGGACAAGAGCACGCCCTGAGATAATGGACAAGGCGACTGGCTGAAGATGCGGTCGCTCGCGACTTGGTTAATCAGCCACATGACGACTTCAACCTTGCTAAGGCTGAGCGCGACGTTGAAGGCTCTGTCAATCTGGTTCGACTGCAATAATTGACCGATCTCGACGGTCGGATCCAAACGCTGCTCAATTTGAGCCAGCGTTTTACCTTGCGTCACAGACTTTGGCGCCATACCGGGCGGACCAGCCATACTCGGGAGTCCTCTCGGTGGTACTGCAGCCTTGGACACGGCTTGCGCCACTTGGTTCGGAATATCGGTAAGCAACACCGTCGCAGCTTGTCGGATTTCGCTCGTAGCGGCGCGAATACCAGACACGAATGGCGTCGCTTGAGAGATAGCTGCAGATTCTCGAGCTGCAAGAAGCTCAGTGTTCAAGTCAGCCATACCCTTCTCGAAAGTCTGCTTCACTTGCGCAAACATGGACGCGCACGCTATCTCAACCTTTGGCACGACAGAAGTCTCCATTTGACTTCGTACTGCGGCATCAATCGACGGACCGACGATTGACTTCATCGCTTGCTGGGCGCTAGTCGCGGCGACAGACTGCGCGCGACCGATACCCGCCTCGAGAGTCTTCGCGTTCGCCTCAGAGTGTTGCTGCAACAATGCGGCGATGGCATTTGTGACGTCGCGCTTCAAGTTCGACGCCGCGGTTTCGTTCGCCTTGCGCGCTCTTTCCATGTCCATCTTGCGTTCCTCTGCCGCGAGACGTCTCTCCTCTCGGATCTCATCCAAGATTGATTGCATCTCGCTTCTGATTGTGGAACGAAGCTGCTTCACGTCGATAGAGGCAGCCGCTCCAATCGCCCCGACGCCGCTGTCGCTCATGTGCGCAGAGGTGAATTCTTCCTCGTCTTCCTCCTGTTCCTCCTCTTCCTCCTCGGACTCTTCGACAACCTCTTGGGCGATAGTCGACATTTCCGGCGCGGAAGCGCGCTTCGGCGCGACAGCTGGAGAAGATTCTTCCTCATCTTCATCTCCAGCGAGCTCAGCGCCTCCAAACATATCCGGGGTGAGCAGTGTCGCCGACGACGACGCCTCGAGCTTGCCCCCTTGCTTTGACTTGTCCAAGCTCGGCGCGCCCTCCGGCGGAATACACGCATCGACTGGCATGGATAAGGTTTGAATAGCCTTTGTTTGCAGGCAGAACAGCTGCATGACGGCGTTCCCTGCATCGTCGTGCATCACGTGCGAGTCAAAGCTCAAGATTGGCTGAGACGCGGTGAAGCGAGCGATGTAGTCGAAACTCTTTCCAAAGTGCAAGGCATACACAGTGTTCAAGCGCGTATTGGACAGCAAAACGATCCCGGTCGCCGGGTTGTGTTGCAAGCACACGTTGAACAGTTTGTCTTGCGCGGACGTGAACACGACGCGCTGCACGGCGATAGGCGTATCTTGCGTCACGTCGACGACGATCAACTCGGAGTTGTTGTCGTTACCCAAAATGACGCGCTCCGCAGAGGCAAAGATGGCCGTCTCAACCGTCCATGGAAGCGTATCCGTGCACTCGAATTCGTTCGACCCGTTCTCTTTGACCAAAACGTAAGCGCGCCCTTCGCTCGCGGCGACGAGCTTTCGACCCACCGGGGCGCTATCGACGCACGAAACCGGAGCGTCAAACTCAATCACTTGCAAGCCATCCATCGCCGGCGGCGCTTCGAGATCAATCGCAACCGTCTGCGCCTCGGTTCTAGACATGAGAGAGCACTCGTAGCACACCACGCACGTACCCGCGCTGAGCGCGAACTCGCACTGCCCAGGCTTGCGAGAATCGAGCGGAAGCCAGCACGCAAAGGGCGGCTGGTTACCATCCGTCGGCGCGACTTGGAAATCAAAATCAACCAAGGTTTGCGCCGTAATCTCCCCCGCCGCGCTCGATCCGTCCGTTTCGCTCACCGAACCATCGCCCGCGAGCGAGAGCTTACGCACCATGACCCGCCCGCGCACATCCACCGACAAAACCACGTCCGTATTGGCTAAAAACTTGAGCGTCGAGATGGACTCTGAGTGCCCGCGCAAGAGCGAACGCACGTTGCCGTCCCGTCTTGAAAACACGCGAATCAATCCGTTTCGAATACCGTAACAAATGAACGAATCATTCACCGCAATCATTCGCGTCTGCGCTTCCGCGTACGGCGTCTCATACACCGTGATCGGCGTCACTTCCAACGCGCTCGCTTCCTCTCCGTCCCGCTCGCACCGGTCGGCGTCCACGTACTCCTCCATCCGGCTCAAAACCGCCCCTTTCGGCGCTTTGCTCGACGCTACGTTTCGCATCACCGTCGCTTTCCGTCAGTCACACCGTCTCGCCCGCGCGTTCATCGCTCCGACTTCACGCGAAACCATCGCGGGAACGGCAAAAAAACAACCGGGTTCGTCCAGGTCGACGTCGAGGTCGATCTCCAAAAATCCATCCTCAAATGAGAATCCATTGGATCGCGGAAACCGGTGACGACGCCTCGACGACCCGCGTTCGACGCGCGCACGCACCCGCCCGTTCGGCATCCACCACCGCCGCTAACGCTCTCGCCGCCGCGGTCGACATCGCGCGCGTCGTATCGGTTCGGTTCGGTTCGGTTCGTTCCACCGAGCGCACCGCCGTTCAGTCGCGCACCAACGCTCGTCGTCGTCGTCGTCGCCGGGACCCCGCCCTCGCCTGATACTTTTACAACACGGGTTGGCAAATCATACTTAGGGTTTATTAATAGTATTAAGTACGTCTGGTTCTGAATGCGCAAAGTATCATTCATATTTAGTATGGTATAGGTCTAACAGGTACACACAATCAGACGGACAATCAGACGGACGGACGCCCCCCCCTTTACTTATTGATGCAAGTACGTCTCTGTCTTTCAAACTCGGACCGAGGCGAACCGAGCCGAACCGAGCCGATTCGACCGCGTGGACGCGACGGCGCGGCGTGACCTCACACGGACGCGCCGCGGAGACGCAGCGACTGGGGACGACCCGAACCGAGCGCGAAGAAAGAAGAAACAAACCCCCCGTCTGAGAGCCATGTCCGCCACCGCGGTCGCCGCCAAGGCGCTGAGCTCGCGCGCCGTCAACGCGAAGAGCAACGTCAGGGTTCGCGCGCGCGCCAACCCGCGGGCGACGCACGCCGTCGTTCGCCGCGCCATCATGAGCGAAGAGATTCGCGTGAGCGGGGAGAACGCGGAGCAGTACGCCGAGTTCGCCAGCTTGCTCGATCAGTACCAGTACAACTACAAGATTGGCGACGTCATCTCCGGAACGGTCAAGGCGTGCGACGCCAAGGGTGCTTGGGTCGAAATCGGGGCGAAGAGCGAGGCGCTCTGTCCGACCGCGGAGGCGTCTCTCGGGAACGTTCGCAACGTACGTGTTCGCCTCGCGCGCGTTTACGGATTTTATTTTTTTTTGTTCGTCTCCCCGTCGCGACGGAGACGCGCGCGCGACGTCGCGACGTCGTCGACGCGCCGGCGGGAACCACGGCGGGAACCACGGCGCGTCGTCTCGACGTCACTGGCGACGCGGTGAGGGCGAGGGGGTGGTTGTTGTTTTAAAGCAATACTGTTTACCCATATGCCAAGTGATGATGACAAAACCTAGGGCTTTTCTTTTCCGCGAGAGAGAGAGACTGACGAGTTTGTGTTTGTGTTTTCCCTCGCGCCAACAGGCTGCGTCTGTTTTCGACATTGAGAACACGTACGACTTTGAAATCATCCAAGACGATAACGGTGAAGGATGCTTGACCCTCTCCGTCCGACGCATGGAGCTCGCCAAGGCTTGGGATCGCTGCCGCGAGGCGCAAGCCGACGACGCCGCCCTCACGGGTGAGGTGCTCAGCGTCAACCGCGGCGGCCTCTTGGTTGAAGTGGAGAAGCTTCGTGGTTTCGTTCCGCAGTCCCACATTGGCATTCGCACGCTCAACCGCGAAGAATTGATCGGACAACAGCTTCCGTTCAAGTTTATCGAAGTTGACGAGGAGAAGAACCGCCTCGTGTTGTCTCATCGCCTCGCCACCGATATGGTGAGCGCCGAGGGCTTGGAAGTTGGCGATGTCGTGGAGGGTATGGTGCAAGCGGTTAAGCCGTACGGTGCGTTTGTGGACGTTGGTGGTCAGAGCGGTTTGTTGCACATTTCTCAAATCTCCCACGAACGCATCGTGGCTGTTGAGAATGTGCTCTCCCCGGGTGACCGCATCAAGGTGTTGGTCATGTCCAAGGATGCCGAGCGCGGCCGCTTGAGCTTGAGCACCAAGAAGCTCGAGCAAAACCACGGTGACATGTTGCGCAACCCGGCGGCGGTTTTCGAGACGGCGGAAGAGATGGGGCGTCAGTTCAAGGAAAAGATGGCGGCTGCTGAGGGTGGTATGGTTATGTCCACGGATGAAGAGTAAGCGAGCCGACGCTCGTCTTAGTCGGCGAATGACTTTTCCAAAGTCGTTTTAGCAAATTAATCCGTCAAACATAAAACCTGCCGCCGAGCTAGCGCTCGATACATCCATTAACAATTTTATTTCTTTGTAAAGAAGAGTATTAGATGATTACTTGCCGATAACCGCGCCCGAAGCTCTCCTCGCTCGAGATAAGATGACTCGCGCGCGGTTGACCGACGAGGAACGAGGTGGAAAACTTTACTCTTCGACGCCGAGCGATCATCCGAGATGCTCACCCGTCTCGCGCTCGAACAGTGCTCCACGAGCGCGTCGTTGGCGTCGTCGTCTTCGTCTCGGCGTTTCGCGAAACAGTCACAGTTACGACAATTGCAAAGAACCGTTGCACCGAGGACGAGAGCATCGGACGAATCGTCATCGTCATCACCAACAACGGATGACGCCGGTGAACGACAACGACAACGCGCTTCAGCCAAACGCGCGCTCTTGGACGCCATATCCGGTTTATCCCGAGGCGTCGACGCGGACGAAGAGGATAAAGCACGCGTGGACGCGCTCGCCCGAACACTCGAAGCGTTGAATCCCAATCCAGAGAGTTTGCGCGCGTCGAGCGTCAACGGCGAGTGGGAGCTCGTCTACACGACGAGCTCGAGCATTCTCGGGACGAACAAACCGGCGTTTTTACGACCGAGTGGGAAAATTTACCAAACCATCGACGCGGAGACGTTGCGAGCGAAAAATAGGGAGACTTTTCCATTCTACAACGCCGTCGAAGCGGATTTGGAACCGACGAGCGAGAGCGCCGTAAAGGTGCAGTTTCGAAAGTTTTTCCTCTTTGGCGGCGCAATCAAAGTCAACGCTCCCGAACGCGCGCGCGGGGCGCTCGATATCACGTACGTCGACGACGAAATCAGAGTCTCTCGAGGTGATAAGGGCAATCTCTTCGTGCTAAGCATGCACGACGCGAGCAAGAGGCTTCCACGAGGCGACTGAATAGAAGACAAATTATTGTTGTTGTTATGCTAATGAATACGTATCGATAATCCCGCTACACTCTACTCTACTCTACTCTACTCTTTTAACGCCGCGAACTCGCTCACAGGACGACCATCTGGAAGTTGGACGACGTTGTCGACCAACAATGTCCACGAATCGAACGCGTCTCTGAGCTCTGAGCTCTCTAATAAATCGCGGTCCTTTGTCGGACGACCGACGGATGTGTTTTCGCATCCTCGCATGAAGTGAAACCAAAGAACGGCGCTCTTCGGCGGCATCAAGTGTGACAAGTCTCTCACTAGAGGCTTGTGGAGATAACGCACGGCGTAGACGACAGAAACTTTACCCGAGTGAACGGCTGAAATCGCGGAGAAGACGTCGTCGCTCGAAGTTTTCGTCAAATCGAGCTTGAGCGTGGTCACCATCGAACTCACACCGTGTCGCTCCGCCAGCGCCGCACATCGGTCCAATCCCTTGGCGTCGTTATCGATGGCAATCACGTGCCATCCTCGCGACGCGGCCCACACGGCGTCTCTACCAGCGCCCGATCCCAAATCTACGCACGTAGCACCGCTGGTTTCGCCGGCAACCGCGCCCAGCGCTCGCTCAACCTGCGGCAACCACCGGTACAACTCGGGCGAAGGATCCCATAATCGCAATCTATCTCGTGCGTCAACTCTTCCAGAGCTCACCTTGAGCAGTGTCTTGCCGCTCTCTGCGCAGGCATCGAAGAAGGAGTCGTCGCCGGCGAAAGCCGCCGTCACGTTCCAACTAACGCCTTTAAAGTCCCCACTGAAACGCTCCAGCTGCGCGCACACGTCGTCGCACGACTCCGGATCTGCAATCAAAACAAAGGGTGTGCTTCGTGGCGGCAAGACGTGCCCGTTGCGATCGAGCGAGCCCAAGGGAACGTTCGCCGAGTGCTCGAGGCGTCTTTCCTCGAACGCCTTTTCGCTTCGCACGTCGAGAAACACGGCGCGCCTCACGCCGACGTCCGAGACGTTTGAACCGGCATCGCTCTTGGATGAAGAGGCGACGCTCTCTTCGAGATCACTCGCTCCCGACGATGCGAGCCAGCGTTGGAGATCGAACTCGACGGGCATCGAAGGGGAGGCGAACACTGTGGTCTCGCAAACGCGGTAGTGCTGGATTGGATAGGATTTTTGTTAAACGCTGCGTGCGAGACTATCTTGGTTAAAACAATACAAGGGTCATTCTACTCATCCACTAAACTACGAGTGGTGCGCTAATGTGGAGCGTCGGCGTCAGCGTTCCTTATCCACGAGCGATTCGTGCGACCGACCGGCTGGACGTTCGGCGTGAAGCGGAAGCAGCCCTCCGTCGCTACTGACGCTGTCTATGACAATTGGGCCACTATCAGCGCCGCTTTCACCGACACCAATGACTTCAAACTGATCTTCACCCACGGGGTCCGTGTGCGCGAGGAGGTTTGCGCTTTCAGCCTCTTCTAAAGAGTTTTTGTAGGCGCCGCCCAACGCTAACATCGCCGAGTCGCCCGCCCTCGGCTGTCGAACGCTAGTCGCTCGGCTAAGACCTCCGACGGGCGCAGTCGGTGACGCCAATCCCGGATTGTATTTTCCAGTGAATCTCTCGCGCTGTTGCTGCCAAAAGTTGACAATGTCGCGGTACACGTCCCTGACGTCGAAGAGCTCTATGATGTTCTCTGTAAACTTTCTCGGCGCCACCGGCGTTTGACCAATGTTGTACTCTTCCGGTGGGAACGCGTATGCGTGCGCGATAGCAGCGAAGAACATTTCAATGCAAATGCAAAAGGCTTGGATCGCGTTCGCCAAAGCCGCGGCGTCGTAATCCGATGCCCACGACTGACCGTTATCCACCGGGATGACGCCCGTCTTTACGAGCACCGCGATGGCCATCGACTGCCAGAACGAGAAGAAAACCACAGCCTTGACGCTGACAAATTTCCAAAAGGGTCTAATCGGCGCCAGCTCTCTGTACATCACCTTGTAAAGCAAGATTAAGCAGTACATGGCCCACGCCTGGCTCAAGTTGTTGATGAAGACGAGGTAGGGGTAGGCGACCCACGGATTTAGAATCTGTCCCTCTCCGTACACGCCGTTCGCTTCCGCTATGAAGGCTGCCGCGCTCGTCACCGGTCGCACGACGACGTAGTTGATCACCCCGTGCCTGCACAATCGCAAAAACGGCTCACCCATCCGCGGCGCTTTCAAGAAGAGCGACAGCGGCCATATGTGCGGTTGCGTCGCCTTTCGCGCCACAATGTACGACAATCCGGGCGAGCAAAACTCCTGCAGGTAGACGATGCAGTACGTGTAAAAGTTATAAATGACGTACGCCTCGTAAATCTCCCGCACCGTGTCGAAATAAATCGTCTTTGATTTAAATCTCAACGCCAACCAACCGTCGACGGCGTAAATGGGCACCATCCATAAAATTCTAATCACGTGCCGCTGCAAACGCGGCGCGCGATAATTTTCCAAGTGTTGCGTCACCTCATACAACGTTATCGGTAGCGACAGCGCCACGAAGACAAAGGCGACGAACCAAGCGATGTACAGCACTTGATAGTCGTGCGCGTACATGTCGTAACTGACAAAGGGCAACGCGACGACGATGAGTCCGTTCAACAGCACCCACAGCGTCTTCAAAACCTTCCTAAACAGCGTCCCGAGCGTTCGTTCCGCCCGCGCGGGCGTCCCCGCCGCACCCTCAGCGCTCGACATCCCGACCGCGACGTCCACGCGGCGGGAAACCAACCGAATCTCGTCCTCTCACGCCCTCTTTGCAAACGTTCACTTGCTTTTGCTTTTACTCGCGAGTTTTTGGGCAGCCGAGAGGGGCGGACGAGCGTCGCCGTTCACCCCGTCCCTCGCGTTCGACGCGCGGGCGGTTCGTGTCCGCGGGCGCGAACCCGTCGTCTTCGTCCCCGTCCGTCGTCCGTGAAGTGCAGATGGTTTTCGATTGAAATCGAAGACGACTTTGAGCGCTGCATGTAAATCTGTTCGTTTGTATTATCGGACTTCTGGTACGTAATGTGATACGTCTATACCCATGTAGAGTGTAAACTAGAAGAAGCGAGATGCATCGTGTGCGCCCGCGCTGCAGCGGACAGAGCGAGACGGACAGAGCGAGACGCGCGAACGAGCGAACGAACGAACGGGAAAGCGAAAGGCGCCGGAATGACGAGCGCGGAAGACGAAGAGGTTGCGCGCCTACGCGCGCGAGAGGAGCAAGGACTGATCGGACGATCGAACGAGGACACGACGGTGAATAGGCTAGCGTTTCGGTACGTCTTCGTGCCCTGGGACGAGACGCGAGAGATGGAGACGCGGACGATGATCATCCCGGTTGGGCGGGAGATGGAGTGTTTGCTGGACGCTCTGCGGTTACATTTTCGCGAGCGAGGGGCGGTGGACGGGGCGCACGCGTCGAACGAGGCGAAACAACGGGAGATTTTGAAGGCGCAATTGGAAAGCCACGGAAAGGGCGGCGGCGACGGCTCGTCGGCGGGCATGTCGGACGCGATGATGGACGCGGCGATGTCGATGCAGATGGCGCAACCGGTACCGTTATTACCGGGTAGTAAAAAGACGGGTCACATACACGTGAACATGTACGTGGATGATAGAGGCATCTCCAAGGGACTGCCTGTCAACAGACGCGCTTCGGCGTTGAGCGCAGAGGCGGGAACGCCGCAACAAGTCATGGGTGACGCGTTCATCGCGCGCATTTTTGACGACGACGATGACTTTAAGCGATTAGACTTCACTCTGGACGAGTGTTCGAGCGATGCGACTTGGATGAAAAAGGCCAAGGCGTTGGCTATCGAGCGCTCCATGAATGTCGGCGAGACGCAGAGAGCGATGGAGGAGCTCAGCGGAAGAGGAATCACCGACCTCGACTCCCTCGGCGCTGGGTCGAGCGCGAAGCCACAAGAGCCTCTTGATGAATCTCAGCGCCCGGGTCCGCACCAAGAGTTCGAGTGGAGTCAAGACGAGGAGGAGGTGACGCTCAAGGTTCGTGTTCCCGCCCACACGACCAAGGCGGACGTGACGTGCTCATTCGGCCCCGGTTCGCAAAAGATGACTCTGCAGATTAAAACTCTGGGGGAAATCGATGGTAAATCCATGCGCGTCGTGGACAACGAGGGCGATGTCGATCTTTTGTTCCAAGAGATTGTTCCGGATGAGAGCTCCTGGTCTCTCGTCACGAATGCGGGCGAACGCGCGTTTGAAGCCTCGCTCGTCAAAAAGCAAGAGCTTCGATGGCTCTCTTTCCTCCGACGAGGCGGTCCACCGGAGACGAAATATTCTTAGACTGATGATGAAACTTGCGACGACGATGATCGGCGTTTCAATGATTACACTTTAAATGATTACACCTCGGTAACGAACAATGACGATTACGCGCGTTCGGCAACTCTTCCAGACGCGTTCGCGACGCGATGCTCGAGACACCACACACGCCGACTCGCGCGGTCGCGGTCGCGCCTGCACACGGAAGAACGAAGCTCGATCCCGCCCGACCGATTGGTTGCGCAGACGAGAGCCACCCGCCCGCCCGACGTACGTGCGCGCGCCATGACGAACACGGACTCCGTGGCGCAGCCGCCCGCCGCCGCCTCTACCGGTGCCCCGACGAAAAACGAAGCTCTTCGCGCGCGCATCGCCGAGCTCGTCGAGCTCGGACGCGGCGAAAACATTGACGGTTTCGTCGAAAAGTTTATCCCGCGCGATATCGACCGAGAGGATGCCGATTACTTTCGCGCAAGCCTCAAGGAGGATGCGACGCGTTGGCAAATGCTCAAGGCGGAGCTCGAGCGCATTCACGCCGGTGAAGGCGTGCGTTTGATCGGTGGAGACGAGATTAAGCGCGCTGAATTTAGGTTTTCCATGCCTGGTGAAGACGGCCGCGACTTTCAAATCGATCGCGAGGTGGTCTTCATCGATTGCGCCGCCGAGGGCGAGTCGAGCGACTGGAGAGCCGACGGCTAGCGGGACGTCGCGCGAACTATTCGTTCGCCGCGTGGTTGGTTCTCACCCTAAGCACCCTTCCGTGTGGCTCTACATTCCTCGTTGTAAAATATTTATTTCATTTCTATTTCGTTTCGTTTCGTTTCGTTCACTCTCATCATCGTCATCGCGCTCGATGCGGCCGACGTTTTCAACTCGTGTGAAAACAAGATGAAGTTCACAAAAGCTCGCGATTGATCGATCCAACGATCGTCACACTCCGGACGCGACTTTGGTCGACCCGTGCGCTCGTCGCCGTCGAATATTTCGTAGACGGAAACGAACGCCATTCGTCGTCTTCTTCGTCGTCGAAGCGGGTCACGCACGGGATGGATGAACGCGTCGCGTCAACGTCAACGTCAGTGACGGCGGCGGTGCGAGCTTCCCGACCCGAGCGCGCGCGCGTGGACGTCGTGTCGACGCCGGCGTCCACCGCGGATGAGGGACGGACGCAGGCGGAGACGAGTTCGCCGCAGCAATCGACGCACCACGTGAGCGCGTACGATCACGCGATTGCTGGACAGATTGCGGGCATGGTTGGATTAACGCTCGTGCACCCTCTGGATACCGTCAAGGCGAGATTACAAGCGGCGACGCCGCTGGCGACGACGGCGGTTCGAGGGGCGAGCTCGGGGGGGGTCGGGGTGATTGGACCCCTCGGTGGTGGTTATGGGTATCAACAGAGAGAGACGGCGATGTGCGTGGCGAGGAATTTGTTGGCGCAGGATGGGGCGAGAGGCTTGTACAGAGGCTTGACGGCGCCGATGTTGGCGTACGGGGCAATCAACGCGGTGGCGTTTGCGACGAATGCGAGCGTCAAGGACGCGATCGAGGATAGGTTTGGTAAAGAGGTGGCGTCTAGCACTACCGCTGGGGCGTTTTCTGGGGCCTTGGCGGGTTTAACGTCTTCGTTCGTTCGAGGACCGGCGGAAAGATTGAAGACGGTGCAGCAAGTGGTCGATTGCGAGAGCGGACGTTATCGCAGCGCGCTATCGACGGCGCTGACGCTGACGCGTGAGCACGGGGTGTTCAAGGGAATTTTTACCGGTACCGGGGCGACGATTGCCCGAGAAATCCCGCAATGTGCTGTGTACTTTCTCACGTATGACACGATGAAGACGGCGTGCGTGCACGCGTTTTGCGGAGAAAACGTCGACGTCAGAGACGCCGCTCCGTCGGCGCGCGCGGCGGCCATAGTCCTCGCCGGTGGCAGCGCCGGCGCGTTTCAATGGCTGCTGACCTATCCATTAGACGTGACAAAGAGTAGAATCCAAGCTGCCAAGCCCGGGACGTACTCTGGCGTTCTCGACTGCGCCGTCAAATCCGTCGCGGCCGAGGGACCGATGGTGCTCTTCAGAGGTCTCAACATGGCGCTTCTCCGCGCCTTTCCTCTGCACGCGAGCATATTCGCGTCGTGTGAAGCGGTACACTCTGTGTTGGCGCGCATTCGCGGGAGCGAACCGTCGATTTGAGCGTCGGCGTCGTGACGCACGAACAACCATCCGTCCGTCCGTCCGTCCTCCCGCGCGGCGAACGCGTCTCGTCGATTCGTTTCATTCATTCGTCAATTTGATTTTTAGTTTTTGTCTATGTATTAAACCCGAGCGCATTTACCATAGAGTATATCACCGCGTCTCACTCGCTTACTTCTTCTTCGCCGGCGCCGGTTCGGCAGCCTTCTTGGCGTTCGCCGACGCGGCTTCGGCTTCGGCGCGAGCGTTGGCGAGCGCGCTACGCTTTTGCTTCACCGAGAGACCCTTCTTCTTCGTCCCTTCGAGGGTGTATCCAGACATGGACGCCTCGGTGGAGGAGAAGGCAATGCCGGAACCGCGGCCGAGACCACCGGAAGAGGCTTGGGACGGAATCGTGATGGCCAACGCGCTCTTGGCCGCCATGGAAGCCGCTACGCAGAGACGAAAAAACCCAAACGCGTCAGTATCGAGAGCGCCGTCGACGATTGTCGCGAGCCGAGTCGGGAGTCGATCATCCGCGCGTCGTCTCGCTCTTACCCGCGGTGAACGCGACGAGCGCCGCGCGGCGATCCATCGGTTCAGCCGCCGCGACGACGGTGGCGCGCGCCTTGCGTTGCGCGCGAACCGGCGCGGTCTGCGCGCATCGGTAAACCATACAAGCAACAGTCAGTCGAATCAATCAATCAATCAATCAAATCCGCGAGATATCGCCCATATCTCTCCCTCCCTCCTCGCGCGCGACTCTCTCCGATCCCACCTCCTCCGCGTCCTAAGCGTTCCGAACCGGAACCGGAATCTCGCGCGCGAATCGCATCCGTATTCTTCTTCGATCTTCGACGACCGCTCTCGACGTCCGCGCCGAACGCGAGAGATTCGAATCACCGATCGCGTCAGCATCCATCCATCCGCCTCGGCATCGAACGGGGCGAAACCGCGGGTGGAGTGTCATCGATCGATCGATCGCATCGCATCGATCGTCCCACTGCGGTCGCGAGTTCAGTCGAGTCGAGTCGAGTCGGTCGCGAGTCCGCCCCGGGTCCGTCGCGTGTGTCATCGCGCGATGCGTACCGTGCGAAGGATGGTGGTCTGAGTCGTTGCGGCGAACATGACTGTCGGTTTCCGTGTCGTCGTGGTGTGTCGTCCTCGTCCTTCACGTCCGCGAGCGAGCGAGTCCACCGGGACTACCGGGACCGGGACCACCGGGTGGTGAATCGACGAGTCATGACTCGACGAGTCATGCGTCGAGAGAGAGATCCGCGAGATCGATCCCGATGATTTCCAAGAAGTCGGGCGAACGTCCGCGAACGAGGTCGCGATGTCTAGGGTACGGCGTATAGGTCATACTGGTACTACGATAGTGTAAATGACGTACATACTAAGTGCGACTTAGTAGTAGGTACGTACGTATGTACCGGTAGATAGATACTTCGTGTCGAAACGACGATGGGAAG
>Ga0255778_10000851_pt1 | contig 27596 bp, 34 predicted proteins | sample 071ome_31_FD_179976 | JGI IMG/M metagenome (GOLD analysis project Ga0255778, IMG submission 179976) | Coastal salt marsh microbial communities from the Groves Creek Marsh, Skidaway Island, Georgia - 071405CT metaG (version 2) | ecosystem: Environmental > Aquatic > Marine > Intertidal zone >...
CTGAAATGACAGTTCAAAGTTCAATTAAAAAAGGATCTGATTTGGTTATGTTTTCTGGTGATAAATTATTCGGATCTATTCAATCGGGAGTTATCGCTGGTAGAAAGGATTTAATTGAAGATATTAAGTCATATAGTTTGTTTAGAACATTTAGATGTTCACCAACAGTTCTATATACTTTGCAAGAAACCACCGAAAAATATGTTAGAAAAAATGAACTAGAGATACCATTTTGGCAACTTGTCACAGAACCTTATGACAATCTATTAAATAGGTGTAACAACATTATCCAAAACATCAGCTACAAAGCAGAGGTAATAGAGGGTGAAAGTGTAATTGGTGGAGGAACTATGCCAGATACAATAGTCAAATCACCTGTTGTTCGGATTAGTGACGCTAAATCAACTCAGTTATTAGAACTATTTCTGCAAAACTTTACACCAATTATTCCTAGAATTGTTGACAATATGATATGTCTTGATCTCAGGAGTGTGTTTGAGGATCAAGATAAAGTTATTATTGACCTTCTTTCAAAAAAATGACCGTACTTGCAACAGCAGGCCATGTTGATCATGGAAAATCTACCTTTGTTAACTTTTTAACTGGACAAGAAACAGATCGACTAAAAGAAGAAAAACAAAGAGGTTTAACTATTAATTTAGGTTATACCTTTTTTGAATACAACAATAGAACATATTCAATCGTTGATGTTCCGGGCCATCAGGATTTTTTTAAGAATACCATCTCAGGATTTGCAAATATAGATGGAGTACTGTTTTGCATTGATTCTCATCAAGGATGGTCTGTTCAATCAGAGGAACACTTTCAAGCATTGATTAATTTAAATATTAAAAACATATTGTTTATTCTTACAAAGTCTGATCTCGATGAACATACAGTAGATTATGAGTTTATTGAAAATAAATGTTCCAAGTTTGATGGATTAAACTTTGAAGTTATCTCTTTTAGTAATCTAACAAGTGATGCAAAAAAAATTAAAAAAAACGTAGGAGATTTTTTTTCAAAACATAAATCAAAAAGTTCTACTTCTTCGATGTGGGTTGATAGATCTTTTACCATTGATGGAATTGGAAAGGTTATCACAGGTACAGCTTCTAAAAACCTTGGTATTAACAATCTCTATTTAAATCACCATAAAGAAGCTCTTGAAATAAAAAATATTGAAAGCAAAAACAAAAATATTAACAAAATCAGCACATCAACAAGACTTGCTATTTCATTAAAAAAAAGTAGTGAAAAAATTTCAAAAGGCGATTTAGTTTCAAATAATCAAATTAACAAATCTGAATTTATCATTTTAAATCCTTATTTAAATTCAAATAAATTCTCACTTAATGAAACCATTAGAGTGTATATCGGTACAGCTCATCAAATTGCAAAGAAAATCAAATCAATAAATTTAGATGGGAATGATTATCTGGTTGTCCAGCTACTGAAACCAAAAAGCATTCCTGAAAAGCAAAATATCTTACTTCACAACTTAACTACTAATGAGTTTGCTGGTGGAGAAGTTGTATTCAAAAGTAGTAACAACTATTTATTGAAAAATTTACTTAAGGGCAGTATTCGAAATAGTCATGATTTAGTCTTAATTCCAAAACAACTTAAATCTGAATCAAAAGAGTATTTTGAGATTAATAAGACTTTTATAGAGTCCTCTATATTCCAAAACTTAATCAGTTCATTAATTGAAAACATTGAAAAAATAAATAAATTTGGAGTTGATGAATATCTTTATAAAAAGTTCTACATTGAAGAAAACGACATTCAAGACTTTTTATCTTTTACTAAAAATTTAGAACTACTGGATAACAAACTAAGAGTACCTAGTGATGAAAGTGTTAATTTGGAAATCTATAAATTAATTTGCGATGAATTAAAAGAAGATTTATCAGTTCAGAATTCCAATATCGAACAATACGATAAAGAAGCTGTGAAAAATCTCTTTATGAAGGGGTATTTAGTAAGGGTAAGTAAGAATATTTTTGTTAGCAAAAACCACATAGATTTACTGAAAAATAATCTTTCACAGTTGCCAAAAATATTTACAGTTTCAGAGTTCAAAGATATTAATAAAATTTCCAGAAAGTATGCAATTCCCTACTTAGAATATTTAGATCAAAATAAACTTACAAAAAAAATTGATAATGATGGAAAGAGAGAAAACCTAATTAGTTAGGTAAAGACCTTCACGTTTTCTTTCGACTTCGTTCAAGCCACCCCAAACGCCAAATGGTTCTGCAATTTCATTTGCTTCTTCTAAGCATTCTATTTTTACAGGACATCCGCTACATACCGCCTTAGCTTTAGCCTCTCTTTTTTCTCTATCTTCTTTTTTTTCAAATGTAGCTGGCGGGAAGAAAAGGTTGCTACTGTGTTGTCGGCAAAGAGCATCGTACTGCCAAGTTGAAACTTTTATTTGAAGCATGTACATACCTTAAAACGCAGTATTTATTCTGTAAAAAGATTTTTTTCGCGAAGTAAACGCTAGATTTTAAGCTTTCCATCTACTTCAGACAATCCATACTCTGAATTATTTTGATAATTTACAGCATCATCAATATCAACAACAAAATCAATTTCATTAAGAGATACCAATGCCTGATTGTTTCTAATAATTTCTTTTAGGACAACTTTGTTTCCAACAAAAGATGTCATAGCACTTGTATCTGTAGTCAACCTAGATCGTATAACTGTGGGAATTGCTACAAAATAGAAGAAGGCGATAATTAATGAGCTTAAAAGCAAAAGCCATTGATTTACACTAAGTTCATAATTTAAAAACAACAGAATTCCAGATACATGCAAAAGAAGAAAAGCAGTTACTCCTAATATCCCAAAGTAACCTCGTGATAATACCTTAATAAATACAAGAAAAGATATAAAAAATACTGGTAAGCCAAAGTAATTTATTTCAAATTCGTAAAACACCATTGAAGAAAAACCTACTAATAATGTTCCGATTGCAGCCATAAGCCCTGGTCCAATAGCAAAAAGTTCTAAACCTATTAGTGCAAACCCTAAAGCAAAAAATAAGTATGTAAATATAGGATTAGAAATAGCAATATAAAATCTCTCAGCTAAAGATGGTTTTACAAACACTACTTCTGTCACATCGTCAGAATTGATATCAAAGTTAATAACATCGAAATTAAAACTATTAGGAATAGGAGGACTTTGACGATTTAAATTTGAAGAGATGTCATTTGACCCTAAGTTATCAACAAATGCTCCCAGTGAGCCAACTACCAAGTAGTTTTCATACACTCCCTCTTCCTGAGAAATAATTACATTCTCATCTTCACATAAATTTGATTCACAAATAACATCTGAAAAACTTAATTGATTTAAATTTACAACCTTCGTTCCAGGAGCTAATCCAACATAATCAAAATAACTTAATATTCTAGAATCTACTTCAGTCTCATTAGGTCCTATCCAAACAGCTTTGCTTAAGTAGTTCTTTTCTAAAATTTCACCCAATTCTTCAATTGCTTTGTTTGTATAATCTGTTGCATTATATTGAACAACAAAAAGATCGCTTGATGTGTATGTTGTCTCTTCAAAAAACCGATTGATACCATTGTTGTGACCACTGGAAAAAACTCCTTCAATTTCAAATACATTAATATTAGAAATATTGACAACTGTAAAAAACAATAATGAAAATAGTTTTAACATATATAAACTTAAGAATAGTAGTCTTTTAAAACTGTGAAAATTTGCTTGATATCAGATAATGAATGGGTCAAAGATTCCATTGTCAAATACCTCGATTTTGAATGTTCATTTGAACATTTTGTAAATGAAAAAGAGTTAAATGACAGTTATGATTACATATTTGTCGATATGCAAGTAAATAATAATGGTGGACCATCAATTATTAGAGAAATAAAGCAGGAAAAAACTCAAGAAAATGCAACTATTACCTTATTAATAGATAGAGAAGACGATAAGTTTCAAGCAACAAGAGTTGGTGCTGATTCTTATCTATTAAAACCAATTGAGAAAACAAATTTAAAAAATCTTTTTACTTAAGTGCAAAACAATCTAAAATCAAATATACAAATTGGATACTAATTACATAATCTATACACTCATAGCAATATGCTTATTCTTTTCTGCATTGTTATCTGGCTCTGAAACAGCTATAACTTTAGTTCCTAGAGAAAAAGTGCACCAACTTGATGACACAAAAAGAAATAATAAAATTAGAAAAGCCAAGGATGATTTAGAGCTAACAATTGGTGGAATTTTAGTAGCTAACAACTTTGTTAATATCTTAATGGCATCACTTGCGACTGTTTTATTTGTAAGAATTACAAATGAAGAAAACTTGGGTAGTGCATTAGCCACAGTGTTTATCACAATACTTGTTTTAGTTTTTGGGGAAATTACACCAAAAACATTAGCATCAAGGAATCCTGTAGGATTTTTAAATAGAACCGCATTCTTAATTGACCTTCTAGCAAGAGTGTTTGCACCATTTACAAACTTGATTACAAATTCAATTGATAAAGGCACAAAAACTAATGGTGATATGGATGGAGATAATGAAATTACTGAAGCTGACATTCAAGCGCTAACTGCACTTGGCGAAATGGAGGGTCAAATTCTTCCTGCAGAAAGAGAGATTATCGACTCTCTACTAGATTTTTCTGACCGACCAATCAAAGAAATTATGACACCACGTGTAGATGTTTTATTTTTGTCACTTCCTGTTGACATAAGTGGAGTAAGACAAATTGTAAATGAAAAAAGAATTTCTAGAATGCCAGTTTCTAAATCTGAATCTCTAGATGACACATTTGGTGTAATTTATGTAAAAGATTTATTTAATTTAAAACCAGATGCAAGCACATTAGAAATTGAAAACTTAGTCAAAGATGTTATCTATTTGCCTGAGTACACAACCGTACTATCAGCTTTAAATATATTGCGTGAAAACAAAGCAAGTTTCGCATGTGTTATTGATGAAAACGGTGGTATTGAAGGAGTCATTACTATTAAAGATGTATTGTCAGAATTCGTTGGTGACTTGCCTGATGAGCATGATCAAAGATTCATGGGAATAAAAAGACTTGGTCCAGGACAATGGAGAGTTGAAGGAAAAACAGATATCGATGACTTTGAGGAGTTCTTTGGTCTTGATCCCACAGATAAAGATATTGCTACAGTTGGAGGTTTGTTTCTAAGTCACTCTGAACAATTACCCAACGAAGGTGAGAAAATTATAATTGAAGGCCTAGAAGTAACAGTTTCTGAATTAGATAACAGAAGAATAGAATCTATAATTGTTAAAAAAATTGCTAAAAAATAAAGAACTAATCTTCTCTATTTATTAGTTCTTCAAATTTGGAAAAATACTCTTCTTCTGATGTACCATCTAAAGTCAACTCGAACTCTTCTCCCTGTTTGATTGCTAATTTAAGTATTCCTATCATACTTTTTCCATCAACACTTGAATCATTTTTTTGGATCTTTACATCGCCTTCAAATCCCTGTGCAAGTTTTACAAACTCAGCTGCAGGTCTAGCATGCAACCCCACTGATGCTTTAACAATGAGTTTTTTTGAAATCGCCAATTAAGTCCTCCTGAATATTGAATTATCATAACAGAATTTTATTCAAAATGTATATAGCTAAAATGAACATTATGAAAAATATTTTATACATATTTCTTGGTGTAGCGTTTTTGGGGTTAATTTCAGGAGGAGCATCAAGTTTTTTAACAACCGAAACTAGCTCAACTTTAGACAATCTTTACACAGAAACTTTTTATATTGATCCTGAAACAATTGAGGAGTCAGAAAATATTTTATCAATTATTTTATTACAAAATAATTCTAAAAATGCTTACAAAAAGGTTTCTGATTGTATTGATTTTTACAAGCAGGAATTTAATCAAAGAGAAATTAACTGTACTTTAGTTGTAAAGAAAAACATAGCTCTTAGTGAAACTTGTGACTCTATGGTAGGTAAATTTATTCGTGAAGAAGACATAGAAATATTAAATTTTACAAATAATACTAAGTGTTAATCAAAAATTGACCCTAGTAGGCTGTCTTCTTCAGTATCAATTTCAGCTATTGGTTCTCCAACATTTACTACATCCCCTTCAGAAGCAACAAGGTTAACAATTTCACCTGCATATGGAGAATCTAGATCCATATCAACTTTGTCCGTCGAAATTTCACAGAGAACGTCGCCTTTATTAACTTTATCTCCAACACTAACTTTCCAACTGAGTAACTCTGCATCAGTCATTTGATCTGACATTGCAGGGAGTAAAATATTTTCTTTTGCCATAGTTTAAACCATACCTTTCACTTTTTTAATAATATCATCAACTTGGGGAATAACTGTAGACTCTAAATGCTTGGCTGATGGCATTGGGCTGTGTAAGCCAGAAATAAGTTGTGGTGAAACTATAAGTTCAGAAAATACTTCAGATTCTACAACTTTTGTAATAACAGTAGTTCCAACTGAACTATTAGCTGGTGCCTCCTGAGCCATAAGTAGTTTTTTAGTTTTTCTTACAGAATTGAGAATAGTTTCTATATCTAATGGAGAAATAGTCTGAAGATCGATTAACTCAACAGAGAGGCTACTTAACTCATCTGAACTTAATGCCTCCTTCACTACATTTACCATGTTTGAATAAGAAACTATTGTTATATCGGATCCTTCACAAACTATATTTGCTTTGCCAAGTAAATCTGAATTAGAAGGAAGGGGGTTCAAACTTACTTCAGACTTTTGTTTATAAATTAATTTATGCTCCATTAAAATTACAGGATTTTGATCTATAAATGAATGTAATAAAAGATCATAAGCATTCTGAGGATTTGAAGGTGTTACAACTTTCAAACCAGGAACATGACAAAACCAAGATTCAAGTGATTGACTGTGTTGTGCAGCAGCGCCAGTTCCTCCACCGCTAGCTCCTCTAATCACAATCGGTACATTTACTGCACCCCCGTACATAAAATGTAACTTTGCAGCTTGATTAACAATTGGATCCATAGCGTTAACGATAAAATCACTGAACTGCATTTCTACTATTGGCAAAGAGTTTGTCATTGAAGCACCAACAGCAAGTCCAGCAATAACATCTTCTGCAATTGGTGTGTCTTTAATTCTTTCTTCACCAAATTTTGCAAGCAAACCATCTGTTACTCCAAATGCTCCACCATAAATACCAATATCTTCTCCTGCGATAAATGCATTATCATATTGATCTAAAATCAACTCCAAAGCTTTGTTTATTGACTGTCCAGATGTTAATTCAGGCATAAGAGTCCTCTTCTAAATTAGTCTCTGGACTTAGTGGTGAATCAAGTGCTTTTTTAACAGAAGTTCTAATTAAATTTACAACTTCACCATCTAGCTCTTTTAACTGTTCTTCTGAGACACCCTCTTCTTGAAGTTTTCCAATGAATCTTTTAATAGGATCTTTTTCTTCTTTCCAATAGTTTATTTCATCACTAGTTCTGTAGAGATTTCTATCTGATTTTGAATGTCCTCGATATCGATATGTAACAGCCTCAATAAATCTTGGTGACTTTGTTTCAAGAATTTCATTTTTGAAATTCTTTACTGTTTTAAAAACTTTTTCAACGTCATTACCATCAATTTGAACACTTTTAATTCCATATGATTCACCACGGGATGCAATTGATTCACCAGCAACTGCTTTAGAACTTGCCATAGACATGCCGTATTGATTATTTTCACATAAAAACAATACGGGGAGGTTCCATAAGGATGCTAAATTTAATGCTTCGTGAAATGATCCTTCATTTACAGCACCATCTCCAAAAAAACATAACACTATATTTTCTTTTTTTTGTAGTTGAAAAGATAGCGCTGCACCAACAGAAATTGTTAAACTCCCACCAACTATTCCGTTTGCACCTAAATTACCATTAGATAAATCAGCAATGTGCATAGAACCACCTCTGCCTCTACAATATCCATCTTCTCTACCTAGTAATTCAGCGAACATCTTGTAAGGATCCGCTCCTTTAGCCAAGCAGTGTCCATGACCTCTATGGGTAGATGTTATTAAGTCTTCTTTTTCAAGAGCAAGGCATGCGCCAGCTGCAGTTGCCTCTTGTCCAATAGACAAATGCATAGTGCCGTGCAACAATCCTCTTGAAAACATCTCTTCTAAGGCTTCCTCAAAAAGCCTTATGAGCATCATCATCTTATGTAGATTAAATTTTTGTTTAATATCTAACGACAATTTAGTTTCCTTGTAATGTCCTAAGATTGTTGATTAAATTATCTGGCAACTGAACAGCTGACTTAGAAATTGGATCACCAGCTTTAATGTCCTCCAAAACCTCAGCGCCTTCTAGCAATCCTAAAGGCACAAATTCTTTAGACTGCTCAACTGGATATGTAACACCATATGATGCATAGCCACCAATGCCATCAATCTTATCTCCTTTAACTAAATCTTTTTTTGCATGTCCAATTACTTCGGCAATCCAAGTTGTAGGTTGTAAACCAGGTTCTTTATTGATTATTGCCATACCAACACTTCTAGGTGCCTCAATTGAAGCTAGATGATACGGACGATAAAAAGTGTAGTAAGGTCCAGCTCCCATAGAAAGGTATTCCATTTCATCAATTACAGTTTGATTGTCTGATTTTACAATTGAGAAAACACCTGGCGCTGGTCCAAAAGCATAATCTACTCTTCCTATTCCACTTAAAACACCTCCATCTTCAGAAGGGATTAAAGTTTTGTTTAAGTCTTTAACTTCACTCACTGGTCCATTCATACCAACTCTATCTGGAGGCAAGCCAATTGCATTAGCCAATGCTGCCATTTCAATCATAGTTTTTGACCCATCCTCAAAACTTGCTAACATCTTTGGATTCATTTTCTTCTTTGTTGCTTTTTCTAAACAAGTATCCGGGTTTGCTGTTTGATCAAGAGGATTATTTTTACCTTTTCCTACACATACAATTTCAAAACCAAGGTCAACAGAAAAATCATACAACTCTTTACAGGCAACGGGCTCATCCCCATTTGCAACACTGTAAATAACATCATTCTTATTTGCTTTGTTTGCTAAATATTGTCCTATAGTTACATCAGTCTCTACATTTAACATCAAAATATGCTTGTTTGCATCGATACAAGCATCTGCTACTTCAGCACCAACCCATGGAACTCCTGTAGCTTCATAAACTATATCTATAGGTAACTCTGCTAAAGCTTTAGCATTATCAACAACCCCACCTTGGCCATTTTCTATTGAAGCAGAGGCATCAGAGTTATGTCCGATTTTATTTATACCAGCAAGCTTTAGGGCATTTTCTGCTCTAGCTAAGTCAATATCTGCGCAAGCAACTAATTCCATCCCAGGAATTTTTCCGATTTGGGCAGCCAAACCTGAACCCATTTGGCCAGCTCCAGCCAATCCTACTCTTACAGGTCGTCCTAATTCTTTTTCTCTTTTGATTAATTCTTCAGTGTAATTCATGATGTTATTTTTAAACTATCTCCTACTTTGACTTCTGGTTTTTTTTCAAAACTACAACTTACGTCACCTGGTAAAGCGGCTTCTGATGCTGAATCTAATTTAAGAACTAGATGGCCGAGGTTCTTAAAGTTTTCATTAGCAACAGGTCCTACAGCTGTAACTTTTAGTTGAATACCCGATAATTCAATAATCGAACCAACTGTTATCTCACCATTAATTTCATTTAATTTATGCAGAACAGCAAATTCTTGTAATTCCTCAGGAGCATTGTCTCCAAAAAAAACAACAATTCCTTCATTTAGAAAGAGATCTGCTTGATCGCCTATTTGTACGATCTCAGACTCATATATAATCATTAGGCTTCGTTTACTTGATCCTCTGAAACTCCGGATACAAAATTCTCTTCTTTGATAAATTGTGCAAGTGGACCTGCAGGTGTTGTATCATGAATGTCTATTGTAGGTACGCCTTTCATTGGATATACACCAATTCTTGCGGTACCACCACAATCAATAACTGCACAAGCCATTGCCCCGAAACTTCCTTCTGGAGATGATTTAAAACCATCGAAAGCTTCTGCACCAGTTAAATCTGCAATTTTTTGTGCTACTGGATGAATTCCACCGCCTGTAATGCAAACAATATACTTTCTTTCATCTGTTGGTTGAATTTCTAAAGGTCCACCCCATCCACTTGGGCCAGCTTCAACCTTTACCTTTTTGTAATCTGCCATCTTTGTATCTCCAAATTCTTCATATAAATGTAACGCTCTGTAAAAAAACAGAGCGTTACAAAATTATAAATTATCAGATATCTTTTTACAAACCTAGTGCAAATAGATAACCGACAACAACTGAGATTGGACCAGTGATCATTCTACTTGTAAGAACGGCTGGTACACCAACTTCAACTGTTGCTGGCTCAGCTTCACCAAGAGCCAAACCAACTGGTACGAAGTCACAACCAACTTGTGGGTTGATTGCAAATAAAGCAGGAAGTGCCATTGAAACATCAATGTTACCTCTACCAATTTCAGTACCAATTAATACACCTACGATCTGGGCGATAACCGCACCAGGTCCTAAGAGTGGTGATAATAAAGGAATTGCACAGATTATACAAACAATCATTAAGCCGCCTAAGCTGCTTGAGAATCCCTTAATACCATTAGCAATAGCATCACCAACACCTGTTTCAAGGATTAAACCAATAACAAATGTAACGAACGCCATAAATGGAATAATTGTTTTTAAACAAAGGTCAACTGCGTCACGACCTGCTTGGAACAATGTTCCAACCACGCCACCAACGGAACGACCAATTTTTTCAATTAAGGCTTGCATTATGCTGCACTCTCCTTTCTTGAAACCATTATTGAATAGATGATATCTGTGACGATACCTCTAATCAAAATAACAACTAGTCCAGCTAGCAAATATCGTACAGCAAGAGCTGTAACCATATCTGGTGCTACTATTTCAACACCAGCTGCTATTCCTAACCATACGAATAACTCTCCACCATTTGCATGTGGAAAGATACCTGTGATTGGATGGACAAAGCTAACAGCTGCATCATAAAATGCTGGCTTGTGTTTTTCTGGTAAGAAAGTTCCGAATGTATAACAAACTGGGTTTGTCAACATAAAGACTGCTACGAAAGGTAGCAATGTATAACGAACTGGCATATAAGCAATTCCTGGTTGAGAAGCCCACTTAGCAAATCCTTCTACTTTTTCTTTACCTATGAAATTAACTACAGCATTAACTGCGGTTAAGAACACAACCACAATAGGAATAATTCCTGTTGTGAAGCCAACAAATACATCTGCAGCGGTTCTAAATACTTGGATAAACGCTTCTGCGCCTGCTACCAAAGCATCCATGTTTCCCCCTTAGATTTACTTTGTTGAACTACTGTTTGACTCACTTTGAATCTTTTTCATCAAAGTTTCTGCAGCCATTTTGGCTGATTGCCAAACAGGTTCGTTATTATCTGACTCAACAACTTCAGATAAGGACATATTGTTGAAGGTTCTTTCTTTAACACTTTTTGCGAAAGTTGTAATACCTTGCAAGGTTAACCCATCAACTATGATTCCATTTTCATTAGCTGAAATAGCCAAATAAATTTTTTTTCTCCCCCATTTTGGTTGATTTACACCAATTGCAACAGTTAAACCAGGGCCTTTGATGCTGTTTACAGCATTAAGAAAACCTGTAGCCTGTTTTTTGGCTAAACTCATTTGAACAACCCACATTACTGCAAGCGTTACAAATATTACTCCAATAGTGTAAGGTGAGTTTAACAACACCTTTTATCTCCCCCAATTTGGTTAATAAAATCTTAACAAATTGATTTTTTGCTTGCAGACTTATTAACAAATTGTATAAATTTAATGTAACTTTTTTAAAAATAGTATGTTAACTCAAAAATTGTTCCAGCTTAAATAAATCTTCAATATAAGTAACTTTCATATTTTTAATATCACCAGGAATAACTACCGCCTCTAAATCTGAATATTTAGAAACACACTCTGTAGTATCAACAGCTTGCCAATTATCAAGTTTTGCCAGTTCGTAAGATTTCCAAAGTTCTGATGCGGGAAAAATTTGAGGTGTCTGAATTTCAACAATAGTTTCTTGATTGTCTTCAGAATTAGAACTATTTTTCTTCATTAAATTTTCTGAATTAAACCCTGGAGCAGACGCTCCGTTTTCTACAGCAACATCTATGAGTTCTTCAAGTAATTCTTTGGGAAGCAAAGGTCTGGCACCATCATGAATTAAAATTAAATCATCTTCACTAATATCTTGCTTATTTTTTAGATAATCTAAACCCTCATATTCGCTTTCATGACGGGTGTCTCCACCAATTGTTACTCCAATTAATTTATTGGGGTTTACAAGTTCAATAACTGAGTTTGTTTTATTCCAATCTTCATCACGTACAACTAAAAGTATTGAATCAACTTTTTCAGAGTTTTCCAAAGTATCAAGTGGCCAAGCAAGTGCTGGTTTTCCTCCAATTGGAAAATATACTTTATTTTCTTCATTGTTAAATCTATTACTAGACCCTCCGGCTAAGAGAATTGCATGAACCTTCATTGAGTTTCTTTTTGTAAAATTTCTCGAACTTCCAAATAATTATTTGCGTTTAAAATTGTTTCTTTCAGCGAGGCTTTATCTACATCCTGATTCTTTGTAATCTTATGAAATACAAATGGTGCTGCATTTGGAGACATACTAAACGTTTTGAGACCCAATATATATAGACCAAATGCTGCAACGGGATCTGATGCCATCTCTCCACAAACTGAAACCTCAATATCATAATCTCTACCAACATCAATGACTTTTGAGATTGCTCTTAACACCGCTGGGCTTAAAGGATCTTGATAGTGGCTTAATTGTGTGTTGCCACGATCAGCAGCCATTATGTATTGAGTTAAATCATTTGTACCTATGGAAATGAAATCAACAACTTCAGCAAACTTGTCCACAAGAAAAACTGAAGAAGGGGTTTCAACCATTATTCCAAGTTGAGGCATAGATACATTTAGCTCGGTTGCAATATTTTCAACAAAACTTTTAGCCTCTAAAAAATCAGAAACAGTAGAAATCATTGGAAACATTATCTTTATTTGATCAACACAGTCAGACAAGAGGATTGATTTAACTTGTGATGTAAATATTTCTTCATTAGCAAGAGATAACCTGATACCTCTAACACCTAAAAATGGATTCTCTTCAACTGGGAGATTTAAATATGAAACCTGTTTATCACCGCCAATATCTAAAGTTCTGTAAACGATAGTTCCATTAAATTTTTTACCTATTGAATTTAATACCACTTTCTGGTCATCAAGATTTGGAGCGGCTGAACTGTCCAAATATATAAATTCAGATCTAAAAAGACCTATAGAGTTTAAAAACGGGTGCTCAAAGCTATCTATCTCTTCAGTAGATCCAATATTAACTCTGAAATTTAGACCCAATTTTTCATATGCTTCTTTGGTAAAACTATTAATTAATTTCTGATGCTGATCATGTTTTTTTAATAATGTATCATTATCTTCTTTAGAAGGGTTTATTAATACTTGGCCGCTATCACCATCAATTGCAATACTTGTATTTGATTCAATATCATCAAGAAGATCGTTTATACCAATTACACATGGGATGCCAAGATTTTTAGCAACAATCACAGCATGTGAAGTGAAACCGCCTTCTTTTAGGATGATTCCAGAAACTTTTTGTAAATCCATCGATGAAGTGTCGGCAGGAGTAAGATCCTTTGCAATCAAAATTGTATTTTCATCAAGTTCTGTCTTCTTTACTACACCTTGCATAGAGTAAATAAGATGTTTGCCAACAGACTCAATGTCTTCTGCTCTTTGTTTAAAGTAGTCATCATCCATCGAGTTAAAAATATCTGCTGTTGATTGGAAAACTTGAAAAATCTTCTGAGCATTTGTCGACATATCTTTACTAATTTGTCCAGTTATTTCTGGATCCTGAAGAATTAATATATAAGCCTCTAAAACATCTGCTTCATCTTGTCTTGCAAGTGCTTGAAACTCTTCACTTTGTTTTTTAAAATTTTCTATTAAATTTTCATTTGCTTCTTTATATGAAAATTTAATTTCAATATCAAAATCAACTTCATTTTCATATATATATGAATTACCAATTGCAATGCCAATTGATGCACCTAGTCCAGTTATATTTTTCACAATCATATTCACCTAGTGTAAAAATAATTTTAAAGAATTACTTATTATTCATTATTGTTACTAATTTTAGATATATGCATTTAATTTTGTTTGATGTAACAGAAGAGATAGCTATTTATAGTATCAATGTATCTGATAGCACTCTAGACCTAAATAAGAAAAATTTTATAAGTAATAATGTTGAAGATTTAAATCTTCCTGACAACACGCCATGTTTTATTATCGATAATACAAGTGCTGATGAGCCAAAATTATCTTTAATGTTAAATTCTCTATTGAATGCTCCTTATAAAATTTCAACAAATGATGTGACTAATGCAATAAAAAAAATTAATGCAAGTGGTCAAATAGTTGAACATTTGAATAGAGAGGAATACACAAGACTCTCAACTCCTTGCAAAGCAACTATAGGCTTGATAAGAGAATACTTCGGTAATTACTCTGAATGGGATTTAAATAAATTTATAACTGTTAATTCAACTTTCTACAGTGATTACGCAACTGTGGAACCAGAAGTTTATTTGGAATCTAAATAAACCTGTAAAAATCCAACAGATAATACAAGTACAAACCCAACTATCTGTAAACCTGTAAGAATTTCATTTAGTAAAAAAGTTCCGATTAAGACTCCTGTAACTGGTTCCAAATATGTAATAGTTCCAATTGATACTGGGCTCACAATACGAACAACATACCAGTATGTAACTAAGCCAACTCCTGTTAAGAAAAAACCTAAAAACATGCTTATCAAGAGATTGTCTTGAAGCCAGGTAAATCCCTGAATTGTAAATGGTGAAAGGACAAAAGCTGCGAAAAAGACCTGGATAAATGCTACATTCAATCCACCATACTTCTGAGTTTTTGTTGATCCATAAATAACAAGAATTGACAATGTTAATGCACTAATTAGTCCATAACCTAGTCCTAATAGAGAATTAATTTGTTGCAAATCAAGAAGTAGATACAACCCAAAAAAGCCTATCAATATAATTAAAGTCTGTTGCAAGCTAGCTTTGTTACCTCTTAGAAATTCAATTAATACTATAAATATTGGGTAAGTGAACACTAAACCTATTCCTATGGCTACAGAATTTAACTCAATAGATAGAAACATAGTCGACCAGTGAATAGCCAATAGTGGTCCTAAAATAAATCCTGATAAGAAAAGTTCTTTATTAACTTTGTTATCTCTTATTAGGAATGCAAATAGAAAAATTGAACCTAAAAAAGTTCTTATTCCAACTAAAGATAATGAACTAACACCTGAAGTTCTAATTATTAACGGAATAGTCCCCCAAGAAACTGCGAGTAAACCTATTAAGAGATATGCCCTTGTCTTAATGTTCAAGATTATTGTTGTACTTGTTTTGTATAATTACTAAATTGTGTGAACTCTTTACTAAAGAACAATTCTACTTTTCCAGTTTGTCCAGATCTGTTTTTAACAATATTTATTTCTGCAACACCAGGAGCATCCGTTCCAGGATTATAGTAATCATCTCTATAAAGCATCATTACTATGTCTGCATCTTGTTCGATAGCTCCAGACTCTCTTAAGTCACCGAGTCTAGGTCTTTTGTCTTCCCTAGCTTCTGCAGCTCTATTTAATTGAGATAATGCCAAGATTGGAACTTTCAACTCTCTAGCTAGATTCTTTAAGTTTCTCGAAATTTCTGCAATTTCCTGCTGTCTGTTATCTCTAGAAGAACTTTGCATAAGTTGAAGATAGTCAATAACAATTAAATCTAAACCTTTCGATGCCTTAAGACGTCTGGACTTTGCTCTGATATCAGTTACGGTAATCACAGGAGCATCGTCAAAATAAAGTGGAAGTGAGTTAACTTGTGATGCTGCCTCAACAACTCTAGACCATTTCTCTGGGCCTAATTGACCTTTTCTTGCGTCACCAGAAGTAACTTTTGCTTCAGAAAATAATACTCGTTGTACAAGCTCTTCTTTTGTCATTTCAAGTGAGAAGAATGCAACAATTTTTCCTTCTCGTGCAACATTAGTTCCAATATTTAAAGCTAATGAAGATTTACCCATGCTGGGTCTTGAAGCTAAAACTGCAAGGTTTCCTTCTTGAATACCTGATAAGTAATAATCTAAATCAGAAAAATATGTTGGAAGACCAGACAGTCCTGTTCCTCTATTTTCTATTTCTTCAATTCTCTCAATTGCACTTTCCAAAACATCATTAACACCTACTAGACCGTCGCCTATTGCATCATCTGAAGCAGTAAATATAGTTTGCTCTGCCTCATCTAAAACACTATGGATTTCTTTATCCATAGCCATTGCAAGCAATTCTATTCTCCCACTAGCTTTTAAAAGCTTTCTTCTGTGTGAGTGCTCAAGAACTATTTCAATGTAGCGCTCAAAGTTTGCTGAACTAGGAACATTGTCCACAAGCCTTGCAATGTATGAAGCAGTAATAGATGAATTGTTTGAATCTTTAAAGATTAATTCTGAAACAGTAACAGTATCAATAGGATTTCCTGTATCAAAAAGACCCTTCATTGCTTCAAATACGGACTGGTTAGAAGGGCTATAAAAGTCTGCAGGTTTAACCTCTTCCATTAAACGAGTTACAGCATCTCTAGAAAGAAGGGCACTACCCAATAATGCTTCTTCTGCTTCGAGACTATGTGGTGGTACTTTTCCTAAGGATTGATTCCCCCGTGATGAAACTGCCTCAGGTCCTGCCATTATTTAGTTTCTGGAATTACTTCGAGAGTTATATCAAAACTTGTATCTGGACCAAGAACAACTTTTACATTATGGAGTCCAATTTCTTTGATTTGATTTGCTAACCCAATTTGATCTTCTTCTAATTTAAAGCCCGAAAATGTTTCTACAGCATCAATAATTTTTTCATTACTGATAGCTGCATAAAGCGTTCCTTCATCAGTTGAAGTTTGAGAAATAACAATCTTTGCATCTGCCAAAGCAGTTTGAATAGACTCTGCTAGTTCAGAGTTAACCTGAGTTTGCATCGCTCTTTTTTCTTGAAGCTTTTCTGCTAATTTCAAATTGTTTGAAGTTGCTTTAATAGCTAGTTTTTTTGGTATGAGGTAGTTGCGTGCATATCCTTTAGCAACATCAACAACATCACCTTTTCTACCAAGTGATTTTACATCAGCATTAAGAATTAACTTCATCGTCTACCATAACTTTGCTTGTAAGTACTTGTTGTTACATAAGGCAATAGTGCTAATTCTCTTGCAACTTTAACTAACCTAGCAACCTTTGCTTGCTCTTGTTTCGTTATTCCAGTTATTAAACTTGATCTAATTTTTCCTCTATCAGAGATAAATTTCTCAAGTAGCTTAACGTCTTTATACGTAGCATTTTCTATTTGTTGCTTAGTAATTCTTCTTGGTTTAGGTGCTTCGTATTTGGAAGACCTTCTAGATGTATTTCTTTTTGTATTTGCCATTTTTTATAATCTCCTAAAACGGTGCTTCGTCTTCTTCATAGTTTTCTCTAGCTACTGGAGCTGGAGATGAAGAACCACCTGAAACTCTTTCAATATTTGCTTTAGCCCAGCGTAGGCTTGGTGCAACTTCGTCAATTGAGATATCTACAACTGATCTGTTTTGACCATCTTGTGTCTCCCATGATCTGTAATTTAAACGACCTACAACAATTACTCTCATACCTTTTTGTAGAGAAGCTGCTGCATTTTCTGCCATTTCATTCCAAACAGTTCCTTGGAAGTACATTGGATCTCCTTCTTCCCAAGATCCGTCTGAATTTCTTTTTCTTTTATTTTGAGCAATTCTAATTTCTGCGAGAGTTGCTCCACCGTCTGTCATCCTGACTTCAGGATCAGCAGTTAAATTTCCAACTATTGTTACTGTGTTATCTACCATTTATATACCTCTAGCTTTCCATCTTTAAGACTTTGTGTCTAATTACATCATCAGAAATTTTTAGCACTCTATCAAGTTCAGCAGGTACTGTAGATGGGCTTTCAAAACTTGTAATTGTATAGATACCTTCTTTGAATGTATCTATTTCATAAGCAAGTTTTCTTCTTTGCCATACACCTTGTTCAGATACTGAGCCACCACCATTAGTGATAACATCAGTGATTGAACTGTGTATAGATTCGACGAGTGACTCGTCTGCGGTTGGTCTCACAATTGAGACTAGATCGTATTTATTCATTTTTCTCCTATGGACACTTGTACGTGGCTTCTTTCGAAGCAGGTACTTATTAATTTAATACTAGAACTGCCTTATGACAGAATTTTTTTAATTTCTTTTTTCCACTCTTTTAGAGAGTCATTGATGTCTGAACCCATGTCATATGAATGTTCTGTTGAAGGAAATGTTCTGGATTCTATATCTTTTTTATAGGCTTTTAATGCATCAATAGTGCTTTCAAACTGTTGATCGTATCGTTTAACAAATTTTGCATCAATATATTCTTTAGATTTCATACCAAGTAAATCATGTAAAACAAGCACTTGGCCATCAGTTTGATTACCAGCACCAATTCCTATAGTTGGAACACTGATGTTTTCTGAAATTGATTGGGCAACAACTGTTGGAACTCCCTCAAGTACTATTGAGAAACAACCAAGCTCATCAAGAAGTAATGCATCTTCAAAGAGTTGTTTTGCTAAATCTAATGTTTTTCCTTGAATCTTATATCCACCCATAACATTTTTTGATTGTGGTGTAAGTCCAAGATGGCCCATCACAGGAATCTCAGCGTTTAAGAGTGCTTCTATAATTTCTTTTCTTTTTGAACCACCTTCAACTTTAACTGCATCGGCCTTTCCTTCTTGAATAAATCTTCCAGCATTCTTGATAGTTTCCTCAATACTCACGTGATATGACATATATGGCATATCAGCAACAACAAGTGATGTTGGCTTTGCATTTGTTACAGCTTTAACATGATGTAACATTTCATCAACTGTTACAGACAAGGTATCTTCATGTCCTAGTACAACTTGTGCTAAAGAATCACCAACTAAGATTATGTCTATTTCGGCCTCTGATACAGCTTTTGCTGAAGGATAATCATATGCTGTCATCATTGACACAACACGTTGTGATTTTAAATTAACTATATTAGGTACTGTTTTTTTCATTTCCTCTCTCCGCTTTAAAAGTCGAAGGATTAATTTCATTTTAAAGGTAAATAGAAGTAAAAAAAGTGTTTTTTGTTAACAAAATGTTTACATAATTTTAAGATTCTCATAGGTTTTTTCCTTAAGATATGAGCAGAAAGGAATTAATGGAAACATTTAAAGACGAAATAGTAAATCTCAAAATGATTACACGAGTCATTGCTGTGGCGGTGTTAAGCAATTTTGTGATTATTGCAGTGGTTATTGGTCCTGATACAGTTGGATTTGATCCAACCTGGGGAACAGTGACTTCTATTTTAAACTTTGTAATTGCATTTTTAACTACAGGTGTTCTTTTAGGAATATGGGTAGTTTTTGATGTAAAACAAACTTTTGACTTGAATCATATGCACAATGTTTTATTTGTTGCTGTAACAGTCCAGATGCTTTTAGCACTTGGAGCTGTATTTAATAGCAACAGTGTTTTTGATTCAATTTTAAATGCAGACACTATTTCAGAAATTTCAGGCTCAATAACAAATACTATATTTTTCCTTTATGGAATGTATGTATTTTTGCTTGTAAGAACTGATAAAAGAAGAGGTAATCAATTAAGCAGTAGAACTCAATTGATTGGAAATATTTTTGCAGGAATAATTATGCCTGTTCAAATATTAACTTTATTTGGACTTATTCCAGCAGCTGTTTTTGCACCTTTATTTATTTTGGGTGGAGTGATTCTTTATCCACTATTTATGATTGGTGTTGGAGATGCAATAGGTAATTATTCTGTAGAGTAAGTTACTAGGCCAATATAAACGACAGGTTTTTGATATATAACCTGTCGTTTATTATTTATATATGAAAACATTAAAAGTCTTGGTTTTACTTTTATTTGTTTCATGTTCGTCAATAGAAAGCGTAAGGATTATGAATAATAACTATGAGAAAGCATATTTTGCTGGTGGATGTTTTTGGTGTATGGAGCCACCATTCGAAGCTTTAGAAGGTGTCATTGAAGCAACTTCTGGATATATGGGTGGAACAGTTGAAAACCCTACATACGAAGAAGTCACTACTGGTGAAACTGGTCATGCAGAAGTGGTTGAGATTTTGTTTGACCCTGAAATAGTAAGCTACGAAGAACTCTTAGAAGTATTTTGGAGAAACATTGATCCTACTGCTCTTAATTACCAGTTTGCTGATGTTGGTTCTCAATACAGAACAGAAATTTTTACTGTAGGTGACGAACAAAGTAAGCTTGCAGAGCAATCAAAAGTCGATTTAGAAAATTCTGGAAAGTTTGACAAACCAATTGTTACAGCAATATCAGTCGCCCCAGAGTTTTATATTGCAGAAGATTACCATCAAGACTTTTACAAAAAACAAAGTATGCGTTATCAAATGTATGCAAAAGCAAGTGGTCGTAAAGGTTTTCTAGAAGATACTTGGGGTGAAGACTAATCCTTTAAAGTTTTATAAAGGGTATTTTTCCACTCTTGATTATCAATCTCCCATACGACATTGATATTTCTTTGTGTATGAGACCAGTGCTCATCGATATGTGGTTCGTTTTCCCCAACATGTAATTCATCTACAACTGTCATTCCTCTAGCAGGACCGTCCTTGACAATCTTTACATGGTGTCGACTGGCTTTGATTGTTACTTTTTCATTTAAAGCAACTGCCATAGCAACAGGGTCTGGAAGACCTAATCCTGGATCACCTAACCAATTTTGACTTGAGTCAAGTGCATGTTTATTACAATCAATAGCGAAATCTCCTTTTTCAGTTTTCAGTCCATAAACGTAATCCATTTCTTCCTCAGTTAAATTGGCACCTCCTCTACAAAGTTCCCAACCAACCATTGTTATATCTGGATGACCTGATTGGAATACAATATCTGCAGCTTCTGGGTCGCACCAAATGTTATATTCTGCAGCTGGGGTAACATTTCCAACAGTTGTTGCTGCTCCTCCCATAATGACAATATTTTTTAATTTCAAAAATGCATCAGGATGTTCATTTATAAACTGCGCAGCATTCGTCAATGGTCCTAAGGTAACAAGAGTTATTTCATTTGGAAATTCAGAAATTAACGAGTTTAAAACCTCAATATAGTTTTTATCTACTTCCTCTAACGTTGGATCTGGGTAATTCATATTGCCCATACCATCCGGTCCATGAAACCAATCAGCATGTTCTCTTTTTTTCTTAAGTGGCTTATCAAACCCTACATACACAGGGACATTTTTTTTACAAAGCTCTATTGTGTATCGCGCATTTATACTGCCTTGTTCAACAGGCATATTTCCAGAAACTATACTTACACCTAAAACCTCTACATCTTCAGTCTCTAAAGCCATAAGTAAAGCAACAGCATCATCAGAAGCAGTATCGGTATCTATAAAAAATTTACGTTTACTCATACATAAAGGTTATCAAATTGACCAAACCATTGTTGGTTCGTTAATACATAATTGTTTTTGTTAAGTGGTGAGGAGTTTTGTCTGCATGAAACTGTGTCCATAATTTGAAATCTAACTGAGGAATGATTATTTGTTCATCGATGGTTTTAAATTTATTAATTTCTTCAGTTAACTTAGCTGTCACATATATTGTTGCAGCTCTAATCTCAATTTCCTCTGTTGAATCCCTTTCAATCATGATCCCATTTTCAATTTTCTCTTTTAGCTCTTTTGAGTAATGAACTATTCCAAAATTCTCAAGAGCTACAGGAATAATGTAATCAGCAAATGCTGTCATGTTTTCCATATCTTCAATTTCAAAATAAGATCTTGAAAGCTCTCTGTGAATTCCCCAAAAAGCAAGCTGAGCGAGTTTCAAAAAATACACTCTATTGTTTTGATATGGAGATGAATCATTAAATCTTTCAAATTCTGAAATTAATCTCTCAATCAACCCTTCTCCGGATGCATATAGTTTTTTAGGACCGTTGTTTATAAAATTTAACCAATCACCTTTGTAATTATTAACAAGAACATCTCCTACAACATTTAAAATCTCTACTTTTTCTGATGACATAGGCATTTGCATGTTACCTGTAAATATTTCTGTAAAATCATTCAAACTCATATCTCTCATGTAAGAACCATCGAATAAAGGTACTCCTCTTTTTATTGCTTCATCTATTTGAAATACAAAAGCATCTGTATCTGAGAGATTGTTGTGTTGGTACTTTATCTGAGAAGAAAAGTCTGTAAAAACAAAGTTGAGTGTATTGATAAACATAATTTTTCGAATATATTCTTGAGGGTCGATAGAGGAATCTCCAACATAATTAAGTCCGTAATCTTCGGCAGATAAATTTTTTGCTGTTGAAATTATTGCTTGTTCATCAAGACTGAGATGAGATAAATTTTCAATAACTGGTACTACTGACGACAACACTTTTGAATCCCAATTAATACTCATATTGAGATGCTAATAGATTTTCAAAAAATTTTTTTATATACTCTCATTTATGAGTTCAAAAATATGTGTAGTCGGTAGTGCAAATATAGATCAAATTTCTTATGTGAAGAAAACTCCTGGTGATGGTGAAACGGTTTTTGGTGATTCCTATCAAATGGGATTTGGAGGTAAAGGTGCTAATCAAGCTGTTATGGCTGGTCTATTAGGTGCTGAAGTATATATGATTGCATGCCTTGGTAGTGATGTCTATAGAGACATGACAATCGAAAATTTTAAAAGCAATAATGTTATCACTGAACATATTCAAACTGTAGATGGTTCTAGTGGTGTTGCACCAATTTGGGTAGACGAAACAGGACAAAATAGAATAATTGTTATTCCTGGAGCAAATAATTTAATCAACAGTGATAAAGCTATAAACTCTCTAGACGCAATTGGGGAACCTGATGTACTTGTTGGTCAATTTGAAATTCCAATGGAAGTAAATGAAGAAGTATTTTCATATGCATATAACAAAGGTATTACAACAGTCCTTAACCCTGCACCAGCAGACACACCATCTGAAAAACTTCTAAATAATACAACTTGGTTTATTCCTAATGAGATTGAGTTTGAGGAAATTTATGGCGAACCATTTAATGAAAGTAATTTTCTTTCTTACTCAAAAGAAATCTCACCTAATTTAGTTGTCACTCTTGGAGAAAAAGGGTGTGCGTATATCGACGGTGATCAAGTTCGAATGTTGGAAACAACTTCTGTTAAAGCAATTGATACAACAGGTGCTGGAGATGCGTTTGTTGGTGCATTTTCATATGCGTTATCAATGAAAATGAGTACAGACGATTCTCTAAAACTTGGTTTAGAAAAAGCTACAAACTCTGTCACTAAAAAAGGAACTCAGAGTTCTTATAGAGACTAGGTGGGAATATCTAGACTCGCTTCGAGTATGTTTTTTGTTGCTGCACTGACAGCTTCTAAATATTCATCTTTTGTTAAAGATTCTTCTCTGTTTTGATCTCCAGCAATAATAAGAAGTGCACCTGTTCGTAATTTTCTATAACTTCCAACAACAAATAGTGTTGCTGCTTCCATTTCTGAACAAAGTACTCCTCCTCGAACCCATGCATCCCATTTTTCATTTAACTCGTGCGAGACAGGCATTTTGTCAGGACTATGTTGGCCGTAAAAAGAGTCTTTTGACTGAACAACTCCAAGATGATATTTGCCTTCTGATGCTTTGACTGCCTTTTCTAATGCAGACGTCATATCGTGAGATGAAACTGCTGGGAACTCCATTGGCATATATTGTGGTGAAGTACCTTCTTGTCTTACTGCTCCAGTTGCAATAACAGAATCTCCAACTCTTGTGTATTCCTGCATTGCACCAGCAGTACCAAGGCGGACCATCGTTTTTGCACCAATATTTGCAAGTTCTTCAATAGCAATTGCAGCTGATGGACAGCCAATACCTGTAGAGGTGACGCTTACCGGTCTACCTTTATAAGTTCCTGTAACGGTTTTATATTCTCTGTTGTAAGCAACTTCCTTTGCTTCATCAAAATGTTCAGCAATGAAATCAACTCTTCCAGGGTCACCAGGAAGTATTACAAAGTCTGCAACCTCACCTGCTTGCATTCCAATGTGATACTGAATATCACTATCAATTAAAGATTTATTATTAGCCATAAAAAAATGTTATCAATAAGTAGTAGATTGTCACTAATTTTTTATAAAATCTAGACAAAACCCTTTCTAAACTGATACTTTAGAACTATGACAATTCCAAAGATACTCTTTCCCAATGAAAACAAAGAGTTTATTGAGGATCCTTACCCATACTTAAAAGAAATAAGAGAACAGTCTCCTGTAGTTTTAGATGAGTCCTCAGGTCTGCAACTTGTTACTAGATTTAGTGGTGTTAAAGATATACAAACTAGTAAAAATTTCTCTTCTTCACCACCTCCAGACTACGATGGTGAATCTGGTGGTGTAATAAATCCTCAAGATTATGACTATTTTTGGAAAACAGAGGAGTTTTCACTTTTAAATTTAGAAGGGGAACTTCATGGAGACCTTAGAAATTTAGTAGCAAAGGCATTCTCTAATAGACAAGTGCAAGAACTCAGACCGTTTATGGAAACAAAATCAACTAAGCTTTTAGAAAAACTAAAAGGAGAAGAGTTTGATTTATTAAAAGATTACGCTCAACCATACTCTATAGCTGTAATTGGTCGATTGCTTGGAGTTTCAGAAGACATGTATGATAAGTTTCTTGATTGGTCCAACAGTATTGTAAAAATGTATGACCTTAAAGTGAGTAAAAAAAGTGCTGAAGAAGCTGAAACTGCTGCTCGTGAATTTTATGAATACACCTATAACTTGATTGACGAAAAAATTAAGGATCCTCAAGATGATATGATTTCTCGTCTTGCTACAGTTTCAGAAAATGACCAGAAGCTATCGAAACATCAAATAATATGTACAGTCATTTTGTTACTAAATGCTGGACATGAAGCTACTGTGAATACAATTGGTAACTCAATAGTCGCTCTATTAAAAAATAATATCGATTTGAAGGAAATTCATAATAACCATAGTGTGAAAGATATTGTTGAAGAGCTCATAAGATACGACAGTCCTCTACAATTTTTTCAACGATGGGTTTTAGAAGATACTGAGATAGAGGGAGTTGAGGTTAAGAAACATACTAAGGTTGCAATTCTGCTTGGTTCTGCAAATAGAGATGATAGGGCCTTTGAAAAAGCTGATGAAATAAATTTTGACAGGGAATCATTCAACCATACAAGTTTTGGTGGAGGTGTTCACTATTGTCTTGGTGCTCATTTAGCCCGACTAGAACTAGAAGTCTCTTTCAATAATTTACTAAGTGAAGATATTGAACTTGTATCGAATCCTGTGAGAACTGGAGCATTTGGAATTCGAGGATATCAAGGTATTAAAGTAAAAATCTAATAATTTTCTGGTTGAAACGTTTATATATACCTACAATTTCTATATGGGAAAATCAAAAAAATATGGCATGCATACCCGTGCTATTCATACAGAAAAAAGGGTAGAACTACCAACAGGCGATGTGATGCCTCCAATTCACCTTTCTACTACTTTTGAAAGTTCTCAACCTGGAGAATATGAATATTTTTATGGTCGAAGTGGAAACCCAACTCGAGAACACTTTGAGAGAACAATGGCATCTTTAGAGGGTGTTGAAAATCATGAAGAAATGCACTCATTTGCAATGGCATCTGGAATGGCAGCAGTGACATTAATAGGAGAATTAGCTAAACCAGGAGATCATGTTGTCATTTCAAAAGATGTTTATGGTGGCACGACTGACTTTTTCTCAACAATTGCAACAAAAAGAGGAGTAAAAGTAGACTTCTGTGATTTTTACGATGTTGAAAAACTTGAAAGTTTATTAAATGAAGAAACAAAATTAGTATGGATTGAATCTCCTTCAAATCCAAGAATGAATATCTTTGAGCTTAAAAAGTATTCTGAGATTGTAAAAAAACATAGCAATGCATATCTTGTTGCTGATGGTACATTTTCAACTCCATTTATTACAAAACCTTTAGAACATGGTGTAGATATTGTCTTTCATTCAACTACAAAATATATTGGTGGACATAGCGATACTCTAGGTGGAGTGGTTACAACTAATGTAAAAGAAGTCTGGGACTATTTACATAAGGTCCAAAAAACAAGTGGTGGAATCATGGCCCCATTTGATGCATACCTATGCCAAAGAGGACTTTATACAGTAGGTGTAAGGCTTGCTATACATTCGAAAAATGCTCAAAAAATAGCTGAGTTTTTAGAACAATCAGATGACATTAAAGAAGTCTTTTATCCAGGACTCGAATCAAATCCAAATCATGATGTAGCTAAGAAGCAAATGAAGATGTTCAGTGGAATGATAAGTTTTTATGTTGAAGACCACATTAACTTAGAGACATTTTGGAACTCTTTAGAATTATTTAAATTAGCAGTTAGCTTAGGTGGTGTTGAATCACTAATTGAGCTTCCAAGATTAATGACGCACGATAATGCAGAAGGAACAGATGCTGCAATTGAAGATGATTTAATTAGAATCTCTGTAGGTTTAGAAGACTATGAAGATTTAATTGATGATCTTGAGACTGCATTAAATGCTACAAAAAGTTAAATCTAGTCCTTTTTATTTAGCCTTATTAGGAGTTCTTACAACCGCTTTACTTTTTATATTTTTCGGTAGCAATGGTTGGGGAACAAGAGCTGCTAACGAACAAGCTATTGGTGAAATATCACGATGGTGTGAGAGAGTAAGTGATGGATTCTTTAGAGAACCCTCCAATACCTTAGGGAACCTAGCATTTGTCATAACTGGTTTATATATGTTTTATAAACTTTCTCAAGACGCAACCTCAAATAAGAATCCAATGTTTGGAAATATGAATATCGCACTTCTTTATGCAACTGCTTCTACTTTTTTAGGTCCTGGTTCTATGGCAATGCATGGCACACATACAAGATTTGGAGCATGGCTAGATAATGTTTCGATGATTACATATATTTTGCTTTTGTGGATATACAACCTTAAAAGACTTACAAAATTTTCTACTAAAACCTACTTTGTAACATATTTTGTTCTACTCATTTATTATGCATACAGCTATTGGTACCTTGACTCGGGTCTTGGTATAGGTGTTGATCTATTTGAACTCAGTATTGGAATTTGGATTGCTACAGAAGTCTTAATAAAATTTCCAAATATTTATGGAAGAATTCTTTCTGGTTTAACAGTACTGCTAATACAAC
>Ga0255778_10000852_pt1 | contig 27583 bp, 19 predicted proteins | sample 071ome_31_FD_179976 | JGI IMG/M metagenome (GOLD analysis project Ga0255778, IMG submission 179976) | Coastal salt marsh microbial communities from the Groves Creek Marsh, Skidaway Island, Georgia - 071405CT metaG (version 2) | ecosystem: Environmental > Aquatic > Marine > Intertidal zone >...
TCAATGAAGGCATAGATGTGCTTTCATAGCCTTGGATGAATAAGCCGTTACGGATAGAATACGTTTCCGGGTCAATGGTCGGCACCTTCGTGAAGAGGAGTAAGTTGCGGCCAATAAAGCTTACACTCAATCCTTTCAACATGGTGTTTTTTAATTGCTCTTTTGGGAAGTTGTAGGCAATACTAACCTGGCGAAGTTTCAAGTAAGACGCATCGAATGTTGAAGGCTCAATGTTATCTCTTCTCCAAACATTACCGTAATACTTGTAGTAGTAATCGCGAAGGGGCACAGAAACTGTGTTTTCTACTAAGTTCCCATTGCTGTCATACATCACACCGGCACCAACTACACCACCTGCATCAGCGAGGTTGTATACAGGGTTACCCGAGGCGTCGTAACTAACGTCATAAATCATACGACCATCGATCGCGTTCATGTCTAAATACGGATCGTCATCATTCACAAGATTACCTGCGGTATTGTGCAAGGTGTGTGAACGGGAGTAGATCAAGCCACCGATCTGGCCGTCAAACAAGATGTTCGCTTGCCAATTACCTGCGCTAAAGCTGTTCATCCAGCCTACACGAGCTTTTGGTTGGTACGAACCAATGGTGCTTTTTTCTTCGCTCACAACAGGGTAACCGTTTTCATGAATAATGTTACCATCGGCATCACGCTCAAAGGTCAGGCCTTTTAAAAGACCTAAAAGCTCTCCTTCAACCGCAACGTATTCCAATCCCGCTGTACCACCGTCATTTGGGAACATGCTGGATACAATTGGATACCCGCCGCTAACGCCTGCAGGAAGCTCGGTTACAACGGCACGGTTAGCACCAACATTCACTCGAGAATTCCAAGTAAATGCTTTGGACTTTACGATGTCCCCAAAAAGTTGAAGTTCTATCCCAGTATTGCGAATAGCACCGCCATTGGCCAAACGGCTCGTGCGTCCAGTAGATGAGGCTACAGGCAAGTAGATGATTTGATCTTGCGTGGTCATGTCGTAGAGCGCAAAATCCACCCCGAATCTACCTTTTGCAAAACGAGCATCAATACCCAATTCACTCGATGTAGTGCGTTCTGGACGAAGGTTTGGATTCGTTGCGAAGAGATTCACACCGAAGGCCGGATATCCTCCAAACATTGCAGAAGGGCTGTAGGTATTGTTCAGCAAGTATGGGTCTGTATCAGAACCTACTTGGGCCAATGCCGCACGAACTTTCAAGAAGCTAATCTTGCCTAGATCGGCCATCTCAGATACGATAACCGATGCTGATGCGGCCGGATAGAAGTAACTGTTGTTTTCTACGGGAAGGGTAGAAGACCAATCGTTACGAGCACTAAGATCTAAATAATACATGCTTTTGTATGCGAAAGACGCCGTTCCGAACAGGGAGCGGATGGCTTTCTGTGCAGATCTGCCTTCGGTTTGCACACTTGAGCGGTTATTGGTCAAGGTGAATACCCCTGGCTGCAAAAGCTGTGGGTTGTTCGCGATAAGCGATGAGCTTTGCTGAAGCATCAAGTTTCCACCAACCTTAGCATCAATTCTTAGGTCTTTTTGCTCCATTGGAGCCGCATTTGACCAAGAGAGTAGTGCTTCGGTATTGTTTTCCATAAAGGATAATCGGTCTTCTCTAAAGCTTCCGAACAATACTTTTTTGGTTGAGGTGGCACGACGGTACTGACGGATATCATTCTTCATATCCTGACCTGTGCGCACTCGTAGATTCATTCGGTCGTTAATGTGGTAGGTAGCGTTGATATCTCCTAAAAGACGATTTGCATTAAAGCTGTTCGTGTTTTCGTTAACAATCATCCATGGGTTGTTTCCCCACAACTCTTCTACGTAGGCCTGCTGTACATTTTCCATACCCGGCTTCCAGTAGTTGCGCAAATCGTCAATAGGAGTATTTCTTGGGAGCCACAAAAACGAATACATAACGGATGAGCTCTCATCGTAACCTGCATTTGGAACATTGTTCGATCCAGACCCTACATACATAGCGTTAGCTCTGAATTCTAGACGGTTGTTGAATAACTTTTTACCTACCGAAGTCTGTAAAGTGCTACGATTCAAATCTGTGTTTGGAACAATGCCTCGTCTGTTCAATTGGGTTGCAGAAAAACGGAAATCACCGTTCTCGTCCGCATGAGAAAGACTTACGTTATTATTGGTGCTTACTCCAGTTTGGAAGAAGTTACGCATGTTATCTGGAGCAGCTTCAAAAGGAACGGCTTCACCATTAGAGTCCCATTGTTTGATGAGTTGGCCATTGGTTCTAGGTCCCCAGTTCTCGCCGAAGGCATCGTAATAATCACCAGTATATGCGGTACCTGCATTGTAGCTGTATTTACCGTAACCCCCGTTACCAAATTGGTCTTGGAACTTCGGTAATTTTAATGGTGTTTCGAAAACAGTGTTGGAGTTAACACTGATGCCCCAGCCTTTGGCATCTTTCCCTGTTTTAGTAGTCACGTATATAACCCCATTTGCTGCGCGTGAACCATAAAGTGCAGCAGCAGCAGGTCCCTTTAGAACGGAGATGTTTTCTATATCATACGAGTTGATGATCTGTGCACCATTACCAAAGTCGATCGTGGAAGAACCATTCAAGCCATCGCCAGGTGAAAAAAGCCCGTTGGTGATAGGGATACCGTTCACAATGAATAGTGCTTGACTGTTTCCATTCAATGAAGTCTGTCCGCGTATGGTAACGTTGGATGAAGCTGTCGGGCCTGATGACCCTCCAGTGACATAGACTCCGGCGAGTTTACCGCTTAAGTTGTCGACAGCGTTGGGCGCAGGTACAGAAGCGATGTCTTTACTTTTTAGGCCTTGAACAGCATAACCCAGTGCACGCTCTTCACGAGAAACACCCAAAGCCGTTACGACCACTTCGTCCAGCTTGATTTCACTCGCTTGTAAAGTCACGTTTAAAACAGCTTTACCTGCAGCATCTAGAGTTTGACTTTCAAATCCAAAATAGCTGAAAATCAATTTTGTGTTTCCATCATAAAGATTAATGGTATACTGGCCCATTGGGTCAGTAATGGTTCCGTCTGAACTGTTCAAGACGGTTATAGAAGCCCCAATGATCGGGTCTCCATTTTCATCAGATACCGTTCCTTTCACCTCATTTTGTGCTACTGCAGAAAATGAGAGTCCTAAAGAGAATAAAAGGAACGCAATAAAATGAGATAAACGATTTTGTCGTTCTCGCATAATTAATAGTTGTTTTAGGAATATAAAAAGATGCCGATGGCCCATTCCAAAATGGCCATAGGTTGACAGACTTTCTGTCTAAGAATAGGAGGGAACTAGCGCGCTATAGAACTCAGAAAACTCCGTAAGTACAAGGAGTAGATATTTGAGCTCCGAAAGGGAAAGCGAACTTAGATTTTGATTGCGCGATGGGCTTGGAAGAGGTGTTGTCTTCTACAATGAAATCAACAGGATCAACTTCTTCTATGTAATTATCGGCGGGAAAAGCTGAAGCAGCCTCTTTTAGCAATTGTTTGTTAAGAAAGTTTTGGTTTTGTCCGTCCATCGGGATTGTGAAGGTACAAATTATAGTCGAGCTGTAAAACTTAAAGTTCAGTACTCCTTGCTGCAAGTCAGGAATTGCAAGGCTTTGTCCCACTAGTGGAATCATGAATCTATTTAATCAGGACTTAAGTGAGGAATTAATTCTTCGACCTTTTCTCCAGAATGTCTACTCAAAGCCCCTTGAAGTTACTTCAAGGGGCTTTTTCGTTTGCGTCACCAGTCTCTCCTTCTCGCTACAACTAAGGCACAAACATGGTCGCAATTGCAATGCTTTATCCCATTAGTTGGACCAAAACAAAGTTCAATCAAGTTTTCTGTGAGGGGTGTCTATTAGTAAGTATATGTCAACTTGAGAAGTATATGCGTACAGTTAAATTCTGACTATAATTGAAATATCATGCCCAAGGATTTACCAGCATGCTTGCCAAGTAGTACCATCGAAAACCATGAGTTTGTGACTGCCTGAATCCATGTAAATATCTCCTTCCGATGGATTTGTAGGTGGCGATGAAATGGGCTCCAGCCTAATGACATCATTAATGTGTAAGCTTCTCGCTGGGCTGGTTGTGCCGATACCTACTTTTACTGCATCTGCGCCTATCCCTCCCAAAACCATAGCATTGCTAATGCTTACCTCGGCATTATAGCCTATTGCAATCGCATTGGTTAAGTTATTTGATGAAACATTTGCATTGTAACCAATTGCAATATTTCTAGAACCGGTAGTATTAAGGTTTAACGCATTATGTCCTATAGCTGTGTTACCATCACCGGTTGTATTTTGATTGAGCGTGCCATAACCTATAGCGTCATTTAACGACCCTGTAGTGTTGTTGTAAAGTGCGCCATTACCAAATGCTATATTTCCATTTCCGCTAGAAGAATACAAGGCTTGCTCGCCCATAGCAGTATTGTCAGAGCCTGTAGCGTGCATCATTACTCTAGAGCCAACTCCCGTATTTCTAGAGCCAGATACATTATATCTTAATGCGTAATAACCGCTAACTGTATTGTGGCTACCGGTTTGATTACCAGCCATCGAGTTTGAACCAACTGCTACATTGGATTCTCCAGTTGATACACTATTTAATGATGACATACCTATAGCCACGTTGTCAGTTGCAGTAGATGAAATATTCAATGCATTTGAACCTAACCCTAGTTTTCCAGAAGTGCTTATAGCATCATTTAGGTCATTAAGTGAATTAACTTGTGGTATTATGACATAACCTCCATTGCTTAAGCTTAGAGTGTCATTATTAAAAGTCAATTGCTGGGTGGGATTAACCCATTCATTTCCATCGAAGTAGTTGATTGCTCCAGATGAATTAATATATACATCACCTTTAGATCCATTAGATGGTGAAGATTGTAGTGGGGACAACCGCATTGAACCTGCAATATGAAGATCTCGTTGTGGTGAACTTATCCCAATCCCTAATCCCGTTGGTGTTAGTCGCATCCTTTCTTGTTCATAGTTGATTCCCCATTGATCTCCATTCGCTACATGAAAAGACAAAAGGCCTGTCTTGGCAGAACTGTTAAGGATCCCACCTACAATTTGGCTATAACGATATGTTTGTCCAAGGGCGTCCTGTAAATTAAATCTTACGGGAACTCCCCAATTATTATTACTTGATTGGCGGGTAATGGTTATACCGATGTCAGGGCTACCGGCTCCTGGCAACGACTTCACTTCGAGTTGGCCAAATGGTGAACTAGTGTTAATACCAACTTTACTATTTCTGTAAATCGATCCGTTCAATTCCGTCCATTTCGAAGATGGTACTACCGCAAAACCACCTTGAGAAAGAAATATTGTGTCATTTGATATGGAAAGAGTTTGGATTTCATTCGTTGCATCCAAATCGTTAGAAAGATTGGTAATCGTATAATCTGTAGAATTATTGCCAGATAGTGCGATACCGGCACCTGCAGAAACCCTGAAGAAATCAGGTTGAATCACTCCATTACGCTCTAATCTTATTATCCATCCAGTGCCGCCTCCGATAGTGCCTGATCTAATTGTATAATCTGCTCCTACGTCATAAATACTAATCTTTCCTCCATTACTAAGTTCGATACTGTCGTTTATGATAGAAATTATCTGTAACTCATTCGTAGGGTCAGCATCGTCATCATTTACTTGATCAAGAGGTAGGGCCGCATACCCTCCATTACTAAGATAAATGGTGTCATTAGAAATGGAAAGGACTTGTAGCTCGTTAGTTGGGTCATCATCGGCGTCATTGACTTGGTCAGTGGGCAGTACTATGTAGCCTCCGTTTGAGAGGTAGAGGGTGTCGTTAGACAAACTCAGTCCTTGGATTTCATTGGTTGGATCAAAATCAGCGTCATTGACTTGGTCTGTAGGCAGTTTAATGAAACCACCGCTAGATAAGAAAATAGAGTCGTTAGAAATACTTAAAACTTGAAGTTCATTTGAACTAGAAGTGTCAATTGTTGGAACATTTGTCAAATCGTTAAAGTCCCCACTAAACGTAGAAATGATATAACTACCACCTCCTTGGGAAAGTGAAATAGTATCACCAATTAGAGATATTGATTGAAGTTCGTTTGAACTAGAAGTATCTAGATTTGGCACACCTATTAAATCACTGAAATCCCCGCTAAAAGCGTTTTCAGCTCTTTCAGCATATTTAGCATAGGGAACACTCAAGATATTACTGGAAGAATTGAACTGATAGTTATGTCCACCATTCGGGTCGACATAAGTTTTGAGTGAGTATGGACCAATTGCCCAGTCAATGCCTGCGAATGTATTGGACGATGAAGATGGGTTAACACCGACTTGAACGTTTATAATTCCAAAAGCATTGGTTTGTACCACATATTCTTCTGCATAAACGATACCTGTTGAATTTTCAATTTCAATCTTCAGTCCAACAAATTGATTGTTAAGCAATGCTCCTTGATTATCTCTTAAAGCTGCTTGATAATTAAAGGCGTTCGGTGACTGAGCGAATAATCCGGCCGAAAATACCAGAAAGATGAAGGTTAATAGTGATTTGTTCATTAGTTCAGTTTTAAAATTGAATAGCTTGTTCTAGCCTTTTTAGTTACAAATTCAATGATGTACCTGCCGTTTGGAAATTCCTCCAAATTCAAGATGTAGGTTTTATTAAGGTCGTTGATTAATTCTAGGGTTCTTCCCATGTCATCGCGCAAGATCAATGTCAAGGCTTCTTCCATAGAATGCTCCACATTTAAATGAGAGAGCACAGGGTTGGGATAAATAGAGACCTCTACTAATACATCTTCTTCAATAGCTGTAATTTGTATTAAAGGCTGTTGAAAACCAATGGTTAAGCTATTTGAGACATCAGACGACAACCCGATCACAACTTCTCCAGCACTTGAATTAATGTTTTGAGAATCTGATCCTGAAAAGCCTATCAACGATTGTCCATGTACTACACCTAGGAAACAAAAATTGAAGAACAAAAATAGATATCGCTTATTTTTAAACATAATTGTATATAATATCCTCTGTTTTACAAAGAGGTGTTTTTAACATATAAGCTATGTGGCAAATACGAAAAGTCAATTCGAGTTTTTTTTGTTTGAAATTTTAGCGTTTTTAATGTGGTTAAATTTGCCGTAAACATTTTGTAAATTAATCTCTACTTAAGATGTGCAACTTCTTTGTAAACATACAGTTGCATGGAATACTAAATTAGCGATTTTTAGTTATCTATTGGTATTATGTATTTTTTTCTATGGTTAAAATAAGACCACCAGGTGACAATATTTTCAGTTTTAATAGTAGCTTTCTAATTCCTTGAAGAATCAATTCTAACGGAATTATAGGGAAAATTAAAATTCGTACGCCAACAGAATGAAATCCCTTCAGTTTTTTATCCTTAGTAAAGAATTGTTTAGTGATTGTATTTTCAAACCAAGGGACTTCATAATAGGAAACTGTATAACGAATACCATCTTCATTATTTAACTTCATAACATGGTCAAAACTTTTCTTAGAAAAAGAGTAAAGATGCCTTGGAGGATCACAACACCAAAATCTCAGTAGATAAGCCCGAATTGATTTTCTTAATGAGTTGTATTTAAGAGCAGGTAGAAAATATCTCTTAATTGAAATAACGGGGTTTAATAGAAGTTCTGTATTACTGGCATGCGGTGTCTTAATGACGATTCTCCCTCCAGAATTCAAATGTTTTATCAAATTACCGATAAATTCATGAGGGTTTTTTACGTGTTCAATGACATTGTCAGATAATATATAATCAAATTTAATATTGCATTTGGTCACATCTTCTATCACCTTTTCCATTGTGAGACCAAATTTTTCTTGCGAAAACTTCTTTGCTTGTTTATCCAAGTCATGGTAATAACTATCCAGTCCAAAGTCTGACATTGCCTTATATGCCATTCCTGTTCCACCTCCATAGTCCAAGAATTTTTTTGATGAAGAGCCTTCTGTAGTTTCTGATATTACGAATAGTTCCTGTAGCTCTTTTTTGCGTTTTTTAAGGTGTTTTCGAATTTCATAGTCTTCAGGCTTTCGGAACATAAAACCTTGATAGAATTTTTCTAATTCATCATTAGTTGGTTCTGGATATGAAAAAATTACTTTACAATCGCAACATTTATTAATAGTGAATTCTTTCCATTGAATTAATTCTCTAGTGTTCCCGGATTGGCAGATTGGGCATGTAATCATAGTATTCTAATTGCTTGTAGATTCGGATTGGTAGTTTAGTACGGATTTTATAATATGAAAAATTTCGGTCTTATTCATCTAATCTGTTGAAAATATGGCGATTCCAGACAGTATAGTGCAGATTTAGAAGAATAGTAGCCAGGTAAGGGTAGATGGATATTGAAGGGGTCACGTGAAATTTGAAATCGTACCTTTGAAAGTAACTAAGCACTGCTATTTCAACATTGACTTCAACGCACACTCATATCGCCGCCCAACAACTGCATACCGCGGTACTTCAAACCCTGCGGTATTTTGAGTTTTTTGAGCATGCTTTGTACCGCGAAGAGGTCCATAAATATTTGACCATTAAGTCCACGCGGGACCAATTATCTTCTGCGCTCAACCACCTTTGCACAACTGGAGATATCGTATCGAAAGACGGACTCTACGCCTTGAATAAAGGGCACGTTGAGCTTCGATTGAGGCACATTGAGAGGAACCAGAAAATGATGAAAGCCGCAAAAAGAGTTGGGGCGTTCATTCATCGTTTCCCCTACGTTCGCGGGGTCTATTTATCAGGGTCGTTGTCCAAACATGGGATTACGGGGAAGGACGATGATCTCGACTTTTTCATCATTACAAAGGCGGGCCGAGTGTGGGCGGCTAAGTTGTTGCTCATTGCGTTTAAAAAGATAGTGCTGCTCAACAGCGAAAAGTATTTCTGTATCAACCTGTTGATGAGCGAGGAGGAATTGGTCCTGAATAAGAAAAATATCTACATCGCCACCGAGGCCGCTTCTCTAGTGGCGTTGACCAACGAGCCTTTGCTCCATGCTTTTTTCGCCGCGAACCCATGGGTACAGCATCAGTTCCCTAATCTGGAAGTACAACCTCAAAAGGAGCGCCGTAAAGGATTCAAGCCGTTTGAAGCAGTCATAGAATTCATAGGAGGGCGGGCGCTGGAACGCAAGGCCCATCGCCTCTTTACGAAACACGTGGAACAGCAACGCAAAGCGAGTGGCTATTACGATACTTCGGAGGGGGTGAGTGCGTATTTTCCACATAGCGTAGAAGAACAATTACTGGCGCACCTCGCGCAGAAATCGGACAATCATGAATAGAAAAAACCTAGTATTCTCCATTGTAGTAGCCTTGGCGGCAGGAGTCATAATGCTCTTTAAACCGGCCCAATTCAGAGCTGAAAGCACCTTTTTCGTTCCGTTGACCTTGCTTGAAAAGCAGATCGACCAAAACGGGATGGGCTTCGGCTCGCCAGTTGAGGTGGATGCGCATCTGGAATTGATGGACAGTCGTACCATTGGATTATTGGTCGAGGAGAAGTTCGGCCCTCAAACCACCTACGAAGTCAGCCGTACTCGTAATGGTGCGGTGCTGTTGGAAACACTGGCCCCGGAGGCCCAGCTGGCGGCGGATGCGGCCAACGCGATAGTGGTTTTGACGGATTCTGTCAAGCAGCAGATGCTTCGTCAGAATGTGGGGCAGAGTTTGGGGTTTGTGGATGAACGAGTCAAGGAATTGGCAACCGAAAGTGAGGCCCTTCGAAAAGTTCTAGACTCTCTACGATTAGAGGCCCAAACGGATTCTTTAGCATTGGCGGCACTGCTCTTTCAAAAAGAGCGTCAATATGGTGCAGCAGTGGTGGAGTGGACACAAGCTCAGCGCAAGCAAGAGGAACTCAAGGGCTACCTTCAGGCGCCTGCACCTCGCTCGTATATCATATCCGAAGCTGTTGCTCCGACGAGTCCAGCGGGCCTTCCTTGGTGGGCTGCCGGCATACTAGCCGGAATATTGACCTTAGTAGGTCTTTGGGCGGTTGATGTGATGAAAAAATAACGCTCCGATGCACTTTGCCCCTGGGTTTCTCAAAGCTCTTTTGCCGGTATTGGCGTTCCTTGCTGCGCTGTGGTGGACCGAGCATTGGGCCTTGGTATTTCTTGGGCTTTCAGCCCTTGCGGTCGCGATAATTATTCAAGAAAAGAATTGGCAAATCGCAGCCTTTCGAGCGCTCGCGGCGGTGCTGCCGTGGAGTGTAAAAGTGGATTTAGATGCGGTGAGTATGATGTTGCCTGGCGAATGGGGCATAGGTGTGCTTGCCATGGCGGTGGTGCTGTTTATAGTGAGGGAACAGTCGTGGCCGAAGGGTTGGAAGAATTGGCTCCCCATAGTCTGGATCCTATCCTTCGTTCTGCCCGTAGTACTGAGTTCAATGCTCAAAGTGAGTGTAAAATTTGCCCTGATCAACGCCATATACGTCGTGGTTTTCTACTACGGCACCTTGAATTTTGGCAGGGAAGAAGCCCATCGTTGGATTAGAAATTACTTCATTTCTTTCGTGGGCGTAGCGCTGTGGGGTTGGGTCCAATTCTACCAGTACGACTTCAACCCCATCACTATCGTGGGGATCTTCAAGCCGTTCTACTATTCGAGCACCTATGTGGGTGCTGTGGCGGGCATCTTCGCGGGATATTTCATCGGTCTTGTGCCCCAATCACGCAAGAATTTACTCTTTGCCCTGGTCGCAGTGGCCATAGTCGTGCTCTCCGAATCCCGAGCCGCCTTACTGTCCCTGGTGGTGATGCTCGCTGCCCTTGGTCTACTGCGCCTGCCCAAACCTGCCCGTATCATTGCGCCGGCTTTGATCATAGCTCTCGGTTTTCTTGCCATCGGCCCAGAAAAGATTCGCGAGGCCTTTACCTACAACACTGTCGAAAGCCACGACCCTAATGCCAATGTGTTCGAAGAAACGCTTTCGGTGACGAATGTCCAGACGGACGTGAGTAATATGGAACGATTAAACCGTTGGGTGTCGGCCCTTAAGATGTTCCAAGACCGGCCTCACATGGGCTTTGGACCGGGGACCTACCAGTTCCAGTACATCCCTTTTCAAGAGGCGGGACTGAAGAATAGATTGAGTGTGCGCAATCCAGATGATGTGCCGCAAGGCTCTGGCGGATCGGCACACAGTGAAATATTGCTGCAGCTTAGCGAGAACGGTTGGCCATCGGCCCTGGTCTTTGTGTTGATGCTGGGGCTTTGGATGGGGCGCGGTTTGTGGGGCTCCACGAAGATGCATTGGGTGCCTTATGTTCTGGGCTTGACCACCTACGTATTTCACATGAACGTCAATAATTTCCTGAATCAACCTGGATTTGCCTTCCTCTTTTGGACCTTTGGGGCGATGATAATGATCAAAAGCCATGAGTGAGCAGTATTACGAAGAGGTGGGGGCCTATTACGATAAGGATGCCGTGGACTTCGAGCGTCGCTATTGGCAAAATGATGCATTGCAGCGCATACGTCAGAGCTTTCGCGAACACGTACGTCAGCAAGAATTTTCATGCATGCTCGAGGTGGGCTTTGGTCCTGGATTCGACCTCACGCATTTCGCACAAACCCACCCTCAAGCCAAGGTGTACGGGGTGGATATTAGTGCTGAGATGGTGCGTATAGCCCAGGGTAAGATCGACGAAGGGAAGTTGACCAATGCCCGTGTCGCACAGGGCAGTGTGGAAGATATTGAAAGCAGATTTCCCGAAGTTCGCTACGATATGATCTATGTATTCTTCGGCGCCCTGAACACCGTGGACGACCTAGGTTTGGCGATGAAGGAGCTTGAAAAATTGTTGTTGCCCGGCGGTCGAATGGTACTGACCTTCGTCAACAAATGGTATGTGGGAGGCATGGCGATCGAACTATTGAAGGGCAAACCGAAATGGGCCTTTGCCCGACTTAAGAAAGTTTGGGGCGGGTATTCCCCAACCCAATTCCTTGCTTCCAAATGCTACACCACGGGTGAAGTCAAACGTTCCACAACACTATGGTGCGTCGACCAGCGCGGGTACAGCATCTTATTCCCGGCTTGGTATTACCACAAAATTCACAAATTACTCCCGCGAAAGGTTCGTATGCTGCTCTGGCGCTGGGACCACAGCCTGTCCCGCACCACCGTGGGTACCTTAGGCGAATATATGCTCTACGAGTTCCGCAAATAATTGGCCACCACATCTTCCACCATGGTGCGCCAATCTGGGAATTTTAAAGAATAACGGGCCTTCCAATCCCCATGTTTGGTGCCCAGTGGAATAGACGAAGTCAAGGCTTCGGCAACGGTTTTTCCATAATGATTGACCAATTCCTCCTCGGACATGACACGCACCTCACCGCCCAAGGTTGAGGCGACGGCTTCGGCAAAATCTCCTTGCCGCACCACTTCACCACCGTATAGGTTGTAGCGTTCCCCGGGCTCCCCATGCAGGGCAATATGAAGGAGTTGGCCGGCGACATCCCTAATGTGTACCAAATTCATCAGGGCATCTCCCGAGCCTATTTGCGCTACTGCTCCCGTGGCTTTGAAAGGCCTCAAGTAGAAGGCTTCAAACCAAGACTCTGGACCAAAAATCCAAGCCGGATAGGCTATGCTTATGTCCATTTTAGAAGAGCCTTCTTTCCAAGGCCGCTCCGCCCGCTCGTACGCTCGAGCATAGGCGATGGGGCGTTCTTCTGTACCTTCCACTACCTCCGAAGTGTGATTGCCGTACATCAACGTACCGCTGCAGTACACTAATTTGACCGGATGTGGGAGTGCTTCCAGAAGCTCTTTTAATCGTCGATTGGCCCTTTCTCCTTTGCGTGCCGCGCTGAATCTTTTTCTATCGGTGCTTCCTGCCATTCGGGCACAATGGAAAACAATCGATGGCGGATACTTGTCCAACCATTTTTGGCTAATTTCCCCAAGCGGCATCATCAGAAAATGCGTACGCTCCATGATATCTTCATGAATACTTTGGTGCCCCACGGCCACAATTTGCTTAGATGGATCGTCTTTGAAGCGCTCCAAAAGCTCAAACACGACATGTTTGCCGACATAGCCGGTGGCGCCAAGGACCCAGAGGTATTTACGGGAGGTTGGTTGCATAGGGCTAAAGTAAGCAATGCCCTCGGAGTACTGGTGGCCAGAGCGGCCCACTAATTTTTTAAGTTTTTCTTATCTTTTAGGTAGCCAATTAAGCCTCACCTTTACCAAAAATTAAACCGCATGACCACACGTCTCAAATCACTACTCATCGGCTCAGGTGCATTGTTGCTGGTCCCATTTATTGGGAGCCAATTTTCCCAAGAAGTTCATTGGTCGGGATTCGACTACATCGTCGCCGCCATTTTACTGGGTGGAACCAGCTTCTTGCTTGACTTTGTGCTCACCAAAGCTAAAAACAAGCAAAGCCGCTGGGCATGGGGTATCATAGTGGTGCTTGCCTTGGCCTTGGTTTGGGCGGAGTTGGCCGTTGGCGTGTTCGGCAGTCCGTTGGCGGGTAGTTAAATTAATGCCCTTCCGGTCCCTTGATTCCCGCGTTTACTTCAATATCGATGTAGTTTTCTTGTGGTGTGATGGGGCATGAATACCCGTCTGTATAGGCGCAATAGGGGTTGTAAGCGTAGTTAAAATCCAAAGTCATGGTGGCTCCTTCGGGGATGGAAACATCCATGAATCGGCCCGTACCATAGGTGCTTATGCCTGTAGTCTTGTCCATAAATGGGAGGAAGAGGTGGTCTTTATATTCTTCCATCGCCATCAATCGCTTGCTTTGGTACAGGAACAATTGCAAAGTTTGTCCGCGCACCTCGAAAGTGGCCTTGGCGTAGCGGCGGTACGCTCTACTCACGCCGGAGCTAGTGGCCATGTTGAACCACGGTTCATTTTCGAGCACTTCAATGTTCGCCTCAACGGCCATCTCCGGATTATAGCTGAAGAATTCATGTCCCTGAAATGCGGCGCGTTCTTCTGGGGTTAGAGGACTGGTGGCGGAATCGGTATAAAAATCGTCCAATTCTTGTTGGTACTTCAACACTTCAATGCGTTCAGGTGTGGCCAGGGGAACGAGGTCGCTAACCACTTCGTTAGGCACCTCAAAGCTCAAGCTGTAATGGTCAATCTTCAGTCCTTCGTTTGTTGCCCGCACAACACCAACGCCTCGGCATTTGCCCATGTGTGGTGAATCCAAACGTTCATTGAACCATAGGGTATTGCCTTTTCTATACCAATGGCGTTCAAAGGCTTCAAAAGTCCATGCGCTCCCTCTTCGGAAATAGGGTGCGGCCCAAGTTCGAAACTCTCCAGCGGTCCAATACTCACCACCGTCGGTTCCTTGGAATATGCTTTCATCATTATAGAAGGCTTCGAAATAGGCAGCCGAATCTGCCTTTGAAGCCGCCAAATGCCAGTTATCGATAAACTCATTTAGCGTTGTTTCGTTGAGGAGCGCACTGCGAATCTCTTCTGCCATGTAGTGGCCTAGACGTCTGTTTCCTTCATCGTTTAAGTGCAGGTTATCGAAAATAAATAAGTCTGAATCAACCTGTCCGTTGTTGTCGGTAAGCCAAGGCCAACAATCTAAGAAGTGGTAATTGTACGCCTCGGTTAATTCTTTGAGTGTATTGTTCACGGCCTTATACCTCGCGAGGTGCTCCCATCGAGAAGGCGAGGGTTTGGGTGAAAGAAGAAATACAGGAAGCTCAGGATGTGTGTACTGGATCCAATTCAATAGTTGCCATGCATCCGAATGAATATTAAATACCTCTCTTTGGTCCCCGTCTTCTTCTAAATGTACAATGTCATTATCCCCTTCATAGATCACGAGGATATCTGGGTTAGTGGCAGAGATTAGTTGTTCTTTGTAACGCAATAGATCATCGAAACACGACCCTCCGATGCCGGCATTGACCACTTCGTATTCTGGGAAACTTTCAGCCATGTTGTCCCAGAGTCGAAAGGTGGAACTTCCGGCGAAAACAATCCTTGTTTTTTCGTGAGGCAGCTTCTCGGATGCCGTTACAATCCGACGTACGTCGCGATCATAGTTTTGGCCGCATTGTCCAAAAGCGATATTCGAGACTAGAAGAAGAAGGGTGGCAAAATGAAGGTGGCTACGACGCATTGGAAGTCAATTTTATAGGCTTGAATATACTCTGATTTTTTCGATCTAAAAAGAGGCATAATAACCCTTTAAGCCCCGAAAACGCTATAATGTCCTGCAATTGTCCGGCTGGACTCAGTCAAACGTTTGTTAATATTGTCATGCCGCAAGAAAACGGGTTGTTGAAGCCCAATAAAATTGCGGGATACAGTTGAAAATCAAAGGATTATAATTGCTTTGGTTTTTTTGGTCTCATTGGCCCGACAATCGGGAAATCCTCTTCAAAAAGGTTCCCGGAACAAAACAAATGTATAACTGACACAACTTTGAAATACGTAGGTCCCTAACACTGCGATTTTTTACAGATGACTGAACACGATCATATTTATTTGGGATCCATCCCTGCACAGCAAAGTCAATCGGCCGTAGAAGGTGAGGCGGTAAGCATTAACGGCGAATCGTTTTATAAAATCGCGAACTACGACCAGATGCGTCCATTCTTCATGAGCGTCGTAAGCTCGTCGAACCATTGGATGTTTATCTCTAGCACGGGCGGATTGACAGCCGGTAGAAAGAACAGTAACTACTCGTTGTTCCCTTACTACACCGACGATAAAATCAGTGAGTCTTTTGAGACTACGGGTAGCAAATCCATCTTCATTGTTACCAAAGATGGAAAACGCTGTTTGTGGGAGCCGTTTTCAAATAGATTGAAAGGCATTTACCGAATCTCCCGCAACCTGTACAAGAACTCATACGGCAATAAGCTCATCTTCGAAGAAATCAATCACGATTTAGGTATGTGCTTCTCGTATGAGTGGAATTCTAGCGATCAATATGGCTTTGTTAGAAAGTCAGTGCTGAAGAACTTGAACGATAGTGAGGTCGCCGTTTCCTTGTTGGACGGTATTCAGAATATTCTACCCTACGGCGTTGAAGATGCCTTGCAAAATGCGTCAAGCAATTTGGTGGATGCCTACAAGAAATGTGAACTGGAAACAGATACAGGACTGGGTATTTTCTCATTGAGTGCCATTATCGTGGACCGCGCAGAGCCCTCTGAGGCTTTGAAAGCAAATACGGTTTGGTCGTACGGATTGCCACAGACCAAGGTCCTTCTATCTTCTCGTCAGTTGGATGTGTTCAGAAGTGGACTGCCAGTGGTAGAAGAGGTAGATGTGAAAGCTGAGAAGGGTGCCTTCTTGGTGCAGTCAGAATTGTCCATTGCTGCCAAGGGTGAAGCTGCTTGGGCGTTGGTTGCGGATGTGCACCAGGGACCTTCGGACGTGGCGGCGACAAAGGCGCGCTTGCAAGACCGTGATGCATTCTTTGCAGCTATTCGCGAAGATGTAGAGGCGGGGACGAAGCACTTGATAGAATTGGTCGCGGCATCTGATGGCCTCCAACTCACCGCAGATAGCATACTCAACAATCGTCACTTCGCGAATACGATGTTCAACATCATGCGTGGGGGGATTTTTGATCTGAATTACACCGTAGAGAAGCAAGACTTTGTGCCTTATATGATGAAGGCGAATGGAGCGGTGGCGAAGAAATTTGAGAAGGAGTTGAATGCCCTTCCAGAGGTCTTTGATGTATTCGAAATCCGCGCATTGGCTGCGAATGTAGGTGATGCTGATGTTGTCCGATTGTGTACGGAATACCTGCCGTTGAAGTTTAGCCGTCGTCACGGTGATCCATCGCGTCCATGGAATAAGTTCTCGATCAACACACGCAACGAGGAAGACGGTTCTAAGATTTTGGATTACCAAGGGAACTGGAGAGATATTTTCCAGAACTGGGAAGCGCTGGCGCATTCTTATCCAGAGTTCATGGAGGGAATGATCCACAAGTTCTTGAACGCATCGACTTTTGACGGATATAACCCTTACCGCGTAACAAAGGATGGCTTTGATTGGGAGACCATTGAGCCGGATAATCCTTGGTCGTACATCGGGTACTGGGGCGATCACCAAATCATTTACTTGCTGAAGTTCTTGGAGTTCAGCGAGAAGTACTACCCAGAGAAATTGGCCTCTTATTTTGGTCAGGCGAGCTTTGTATATGCGAATGTGCCGTACAAGATTAAAAAGTATGAGGACCTCTTGGCCAACCCAAAGGATACCATTGAATTTGATTTGGCGGCGCATGAAGCCATTGAGGACATGCGTGCGAAGATGGGTGTGGACGGTGCATTGTTGCAAAACCAGCAGCAGGAGATCCACCACGTAAACTTTATTGAGAAGATCCTAGCGACAGTGTTGGCGAAGCTTTCGAACTTCATTCCAGAAGCGGGGATTTGGTTGAACACACAACGTCCGGAATGGAACGATGCGAACAATGCATTGGTAGGAAATGGAGTGTCGATGGTGACCTTGTATTACCTGCGTAGATTCTTGGCGTTCTTCGAGCAATTGGTCGAAGGGAACGAAGATGAGGTCAGCGTTTCAAAGGAATTGGCCACCTTCTATACTGAGGTTAAAACTGCCCTCGAATCCTCTCGTCAATTGTTGAGCGGATCTATTTCAAATCAAGATCGCAAAGGCGTCTTGGATGCCTTGGGTGGGGCAGCTGCAAAATATAGAGCGAGCATTTATGGCGCAGGATTTAGTGGCGAATTCGTGGAACTCTCTATCGCCGATGTGAAGTCCTTCTCTCAAACGGCACGTGAGCATTTGGAGCATTCTATCCGCGCAAACAAGCGTGCCGATGGATTGTACCATGCCTACAACTTGATGACGGTTGAAGAAGATGGCATTGCCGTGTCGTACCTGGCAGAAATGTTGGAAGGGCAGGTGGCCGTCTTGAGCGCAGGGTATTTGAATTCGCCTGAGAGTTTGGCGGTATTGGATGCGTTGAAGGCCAGTGCATTGTTCCGTGAAGATCAGTACAGCTACATTCTCTACCCGAATAAGGAACTGCCTCGTTTTGTGGCGAAGAACGTCATTCCTACGCCGCGTGCGGAGCAGAGTGATTTGCTAAAGAAATTGGTTGCAGCGGGTAACCGTCAGGTGGTGACCAAAGATTGCAATGGCAGCTACCACTTTAACGGAACCTTCAACAATGTCGACAGCTTGAAAGCGGCGTTGAAGGAATTGCCGGAGCAGTACCAGGCATTGGCACAGCGTGAAACTGAGTTGTTGAGCACCATTTTCGAAGAGGTGTTTAATCATAAATCATTCACCGGTCGTTCAGGAACGTTCTTCGGCTACGAAGGACTGGGCTCGATCTATTGGCACATGGTGTCGAAGCTGCTGTTGGCGGCTTACGAGAATACCCAGCGGGCCTTGGATGAGGATGCCGACGGTGCTTTGGTAGGTCGATTGTTCGATCACTACTTTGAGATCCTTGCCGGTATTGGAGCCCATAAATCACCGAAGCTTTATGGTGCCTTCCCAACGGATCCGTATTCGCACACCCCAGGAGGGAAAGGTGCGCAGCAGCCAGGGATGACCGGACAGGTGAAAGAAGATATTTTGAGCAGGTTTGGAGAGCTTGGCGTTCGCGTTTCAGGAGGAGCATTGAACTTCACACCTCAGATTTTGAAAACATCGGAGTTCCTTTCAGAAGGACAAGTGTTCCACTACCGCGATGTGGCAGGTACGGAGCAGGAATTAGCATTGGAGGCGGGGTCATTGGCCTTTACCGTTTGCCAAGTCCCTGTGGTGTACAAGCGTGCTACGCGGAATAGTATCAAAGTCGTTCGCCAGGATAGCGTGCAGGATTTCGACGGGCAAGCCTTGGATGTGGCGACCTCGACGGAGATTTTCCAGCGCCGTCAATCGGTGGTACGCATTGAGGTGGAGGTTGTGAAATAATTGGACACTTCGAAAAAATGAAAAAGAGCACATGGAACATAGTCGGGATTGTTTGCGCCTTCGTCGCACTCTTCGGCTGTGCCCATGAACCGACAAATACAACGCCCATGAAAACCGCGGCAGAAATTTTAGGGAACCCGGAGTATCAGGCCATCTCCTATGGTGGCTACCGTGCGAAATCGCGTGAGGTACAGCCGACGATCCAGCAGTTGAAGAACGACATGAAGATCATGCATGCCATGGGCATTCGCGTGTTGCGGACTTACAACCTACAATTGGACCATGCCCCTAATGTTCTTAGTGCCATTCGCGAGCTGAAGCAGGAAGATCCGACCTTCGAGATGTATGTCATGCTGGGCGCTTGGATCGATTGTCAGGATGCGTGGACGGACCAACCAAATCACGATTTTGAGGACCCGACCAACAATGAAAGTGAGATCAGCAAGGCGGTACACTATGCCAATGAGTACCCGGAGATAGTTAAGGTCATTGCCGTGGGTAATGAGGCCATGGTGCACTGGGCGTGGAGCTACTTTGTCAAGCCCGGGGTCATCCTAAAATATGTGAACTACCTACAGGAACTCAAAAGCATGGGCAAATTGAGTCCGGACCTTTGGATTACAAGCTCGGACAATTTCGCCTCTTGGGGCGGTGGCAGTCCAGATTACCACAATGAAAACCTCGAAGCGTTGGTCAAGGCGGTGGATTATGTTTCTATGCACACCTATCCCTTCCATGATACTCATTACAATAGCGCGTTCTGGGAGGTTCACGAGAGCACGGTGGCAGAGGCTGGTGATGATGAGCGAGTGGAATTGGCCGTAGATCGCGCCGTATTCTATGCGAAGAACCAGTACAACAGTGTGAAGGCCTACCTCGACAGTATTGGCGTGGAAAAACCTGTGCACATCGGGGAGACCGGTTGGGCCAGTGTGAGTCGTGGTCTCTATGGGCCTAATGGTTCGTTTGCCGCGGATGAAGTGAAGCAGGCGCTCTATTACAAGAAGATGCGCGCTTGGACAGATTCGGCGGGGATTTCATGCTTCTATTTTGAGGCTTTTGACGAGCCGTGGAAGGATCCCAATCACGAAGAAGGAAGTGAAAACAACTTTGGTCTGATTACCCTGAATGGGCAGGCGAAGTACGCTATATGGTCTTTGGTGGACCAAGGAATTTTTGAAGGACTAATGCGCAACGGCAACACCATCACTAAGTCATTCGGTGGGGATAGTGCGGCGGTAAAAGCAACCGTATTGGTGCCTAAAACAGTGAACGAATAATGATGAAAGCATTGTATTTACGTTTTGGCTTTTCTGTGCTTGCGGCTATTTTCTTTGCCGCTTGTACTGTGGAGCCAGTGGAAGAAACGACGGTGGAACATACTGCGCCGATGTACATGAAAGGAGTGTGCTACCATCCGGTGGCCAAGGGCGATACCATGCGCAGTTTCGACCGCATTGATGAAGACCTTGCCTTGATGGTGGATGCTGGGATGAATACCATTCGCACCTATGCCCCTATTGAAGAGGTGGAGGTGTTGGACAAGATTGCCGAAAAGGGCATGAAAGTAGTGGTGGGCTTCGGCTACAACCAAAACGGATTTTATGATTTGCTCTCAGGTTCTTACCTCGAATATGTCGAGCGTTTCAAAGACCATGAAGCGATTTTGATGTGGGAATTGGGCAATGAGTACAATTACCACCCGGAATGGTTTGAGGGTGATATCATGAATTGGTACACCACATTGAAGGAGGCAGTTGATGCCATCCATGCCTTGGATTCTGTGCATCCCGTGGGGACGGCGCATGGCGAGTTGCCGGATTCTGTGGCCTTTCACATGGGCGCGGAAGTGGATATGTGGGGTTTGAATGTCTACCGTTGGGACCAACCGGCCACCATTATCGACGAATGGAACGCCGTGAGTGATAAACCATTCTATTTCTCAGAGGTGGGAGCGGATAGCTACATGCGCATAGCCGATGCAGGATTTACACAGGGACCAAACGAGGACGCCCAAGCGGTAGCCTTGGACACGATCATTGATCAAATTTTAGCAAGACAATCTGAGAACCAAGGGTTGCTGTTGTTCTCGTTCACAGACGGATGGTGGAAAGCGGGCAATCCGGAGCGACAAGATATTGGCGGTTGGGCGCCAAAAAGCAGTGGTGTACCGTACGACGGTGCGCCAAATGAAGAATATTGGGGTATTGTCGATATCGACCGCCAGCCGAAAAAAGGTTGGGGTGTGGTCGTCGAGCATTTTACCAAGGAATGATGAAAAGAATTGGGCCACATATAAAAACCATTTTACGAAGCCAGGCGTTGCTAGTCCAAGCTTTGGCGGTTGTTCAGTGTAGCCCGCAGGAGCCGACTTCAATGAAGATATTTGAGACCTCTCGGTCGGGAAATGCACTGACAGAAGTAAGCGACTTTGAAGCCGTTGAAAATCCAGCAGTCATTCGCATTACCTCCACGCAAACGAAGCAAACGATAACGGGATTTGGAGGTGCTTTTACGGAGGCTTCCGCGTATTTATTAAACCAGTTGAGCGAGGGGAATCGGACACGAATCCTTGATGCGTACTTCTCGGATGAAGGGGCGAAGTATTCGTTGATGCGCACGCACATGAACTCATGTGATTTCTCGCTTTCAAATTACAGCTACACACCGGTTACAGGCGATGTTGATTTGGAACATTTCAGTATTGACGAGGACCGCGATGATTTGATTCCAATGATCAAGGGCGCGCAAGAGCGTTCTACCGAAGGGTTCAAACTTTTTGCCTCGCCTTGGACGGCGGCGCCATGGATGAAGGACAACAAACACTGGGTAGGAGGCAAATTGCTGCCGGAATACTATCCGACTTGGGCGAAATTCTTTTCGAAATATGTAGATGCCTATGAAGCGGAGGGTATTCCGATCTGGGGATTCACTGTGGAGAATGAGCCGCACGGTAATGGGAATAATTGGGAAAGTATGCACTACAGTCCGCAAGAGATGGTGGACTTTGTAAAGAATCATTTAGGCCCTACCCTTGAGGCCGATGGCAAAGGCGATAAGATTATTTTAGGGTACGATCAAAACCGTGAGGGCATTGAGGAATGGGCAGACGAGATGTATGCCAATGAAGAGAATGCCAAATATTTTGACGGAATGGCCATTCACTGGTACGAAAGCACGGTCAGTTATTTCCCGGAGATGTTGGAATATGCGCATGCTAAGGCACCGAACAAATTCCTTATTGAAACCGAAGGTTGTATTGACGCTGAGGTCCCCGTATGGCAGGACGACGAGTGGTATTGGAAAAAGGAGGCCACCGACTGGGGGTTCACTTGGCGTGAGGAAGAGAAGAAATACTTGCACCCAAAATATGCTCCTGCTCACCGCTACGCCCGCGACATTATCGGGTGCTTGAACCACTGGGTAGACGGTTGGGTAGATTGGAATATGGTCCTGGACCGTCAGGGAGGGCCTAATTGGTTTAAAAACTGGTGTATTGCACCGGTCATCGTCGATCCAGAAGCGGACGAGGTGTATTTTACACCACTGTACTACGTGATGGCTCATTTCTCAAAATACATGCGTCCGGGAGCAGAAGTCCTTGCCTCGGAAGTTGAAAATGGTACAATCATGGCGGCAGCAGTAAGAAATCCAGACGGAACACTCGCCGTTGCAGTCTTCAACGAATCAGAAGAAAAGGCAGGATACGCCCTCGACATTGACGGAACGGTCCATACCCTTCACATACCTCCCCAAGCCTTGCAAACGATCCTTATTGATCCCAAACAATAACGCACATGAGCAACACAACAAACAAAGTCCCAATGAGACAAAAAATTGCCTTCGGGGTGGGCATGTTGGCGAACCAAATGTTCCCTGCAGCCATGGGTATTTTTATGGTAGTCTTGGTTCAAGACCTCGGCTTTCCAGGCTGGATGTGGGGTGTGATTTTCTTCGCGCCGCGTGCTTTTGACGCCGTGCTTGATCCTATTATGGGCTACATTTCCGACAACACCCGTTCCCGTTGGGGACGCCGTCGACAGTATGTCCTCATTGGTGCACTCATCATGGGTATTTCTTTTGCCTTCCTTTGGCAGCTTTACAGAGAAAACAGCGTTGCCTACAACTTCACCTATGTGATGTTGTGGTCGTTCGTATTCTACCTCGGGCTGACCATTTTCGGTGTGCCTTATGTAAGCATGGGCTACGAAATGAGTGACGACTACCACGAACGCACGAATGTGATGGCCATTTCTCAATGGATTGGCCAATGGGCCTGGGTTATTGCGCCTTGGTTTTGGGTGATTATGTACGACCCAAGCTGGTTCCCAACCGCCGATGAGGCCACGCGAACTTTAGCGGTATGGGTTGCAGTGGTCTTCACCCTTTGCGCGATGGCACCAGCGTTTTTCATTAAGAGTGAAAGCACGAAAGACCGTGACGATTACGAGCCATTGAACCTAAGCGGGATTTTCGGCAGCTTGAAGAACATCGCTTTGGGTTTTAAAGAGGCCTTTGCTTCCGTACCGTTCCGTAAGCTTTGTATCGCAACGTTTTTGATTTTTAACGGATTCAATACTATTGCTAGTTTTACCTTCTTCGTGATTAAGAGTCATTTGTTCAATGATGACGCTTCTGCTGTAGGTGTATGGCCTACACTTTTTGGTAGTGTTGGGGCGTTGATTACGACCTTCTTAGTGATTCCGATTGTTGCATGGATGTCCAAGAGCCTCGGAAAAAAGCGTGCCTTCATTTTGAGTCAGGCCATCTCTATCATAGGATACATTCTCCTTTGGTTCTTGATGATCCCAGGGAAGCCGTACATGTTCTTGTTTGCCCTACCGTTCCACTCGTTCGGTATTGGCGGATTGTTCACCATTATGATGTCGATGACTTCAGATGTTTTGGACATCGATGAACTCAATACAGGCAAACGAAGAGAGGGTGTCTTCGGAGCAATCTATTGGTGGATGGTGAAGCTGGGCTTTGCTTTTGCCGGTGCGCTCAGCGGATTGATCTTGACAGCAGTGAATTACCAAAGTGGTGCGGTAGCACAACCGGAAGGTGCTGTGGACGGCTTGAGAATGTTCTTCTCGGGGCTTCCTATACTTTGTACCCTCATTGCCATTGCCGTGATGTGGAACTACAAAGTGGATGAAAATTATGCGAAAGAGGTCCGCGCAAAATTGGACCAAAGAAAATCAGAAACTGCTCAATAAAATTTACCAATACCTATGTCTTTTAGAAGAGAGAAATTTTTGTCGCTGGCCGGTCCTGTAGTCAATAATCTTAGTCTTGAAGAACTAAAAACTCAAAGCCGTCAAATGTTAATGGACGGCATTCACGGCATTTGTTTTAGTGCGTACGACGAAGGCCAGAAACCAGGCGATCAACTGTCCGAAGCGCAGGTGCGCCGCAAGTTGGAGATTCTGAAGCCACACATTTCTTGGGTACGTACCTTCTCTTGTACCGAAGGCAATGAAATCATTGCTCGCGTAGCACACGAAATGGGCATCAAAACCTTAGTCGGTGCTTGGTTAGGGGATGACCTAGAAAAAAACGAAGGCGAGATTGAAGCCTTGGTAACCCTTTGCAAGGAAGGGGTAGTGGATGTCGCAGCTGTGGGTAACGAGGTGCTTTACCGCGAGGACCTCACTGTAGAGGCACTCATTGAGTACATCAAGCGTGTGAAGTCTCTAATTACAGCGGTTCCTGTTGGTTACGTTGATGCCTATTATGAATTCACTGACCATCCAGAGGTAGCTGATGTTTGTGATATCATCTTAGCGAACTGCTATCCGTATTGGGAGGGCTGTTCTCTAGAGTATTCACTGATGTATATGAAGCAAATGTACTTTGAAGCCCAGGCGGCAGGAAAAGGAAAGCCTGTATTGATCACGGAAACCGGATGGCCGAGTGCCGGTCAGAGCATCGGTGGTGCCCACGCGTCGTTCGAGAACAGCTTGAAGTACTTTATCAACGCGCAGCGCTGGTCTAAAGCGGATGATATTCCAATGTTCTATTTCTCTTCTTTTGACGAGAGTTGGAAAATTGAAAAGGAAGGCGATGTGGGTGCCTCTTGGGGTCTTTGGGACAAAGACGAAAAACTCAAATTCTAACCTTCCGCAGGTATTAGTGCCGCGCGAGAAATCTTAAATGATAACGGGCCTGGTTTCGCAGAAACTAGGCCCATATTTTTTTTTGCTTTTTTCGTCAGCTTACTGCTTGATTACCTTTTCGCGGTAGCCTTTGAATCCGGGTTGTATGATTTCTAGAACATACATTCCTTGGGCGTATTCTGCAGTTGGGAGGTAAGTGCTTTCGGTATGGGTGTTGGTGTACACCTGCTTGCCAGTAATGTCGTAGAGGTTGATGGTGCTTGGGCCGGTGAGGCGCACGAATAATTGGTCACTAAAAGGATTGCCAATAGCGCCTATTCCGTTACGAGCGGCTTCTTCCACACTTAGGTTGGATTGCTGGTAGATGCGTACGTAGTCCACTTCCATGGCGCTGCTGGTAAAGGTCGAATCGATAGAAGATTGGATTGCGATGTTGAGCAGCAAATATTGTGGATCGTAGAATGGCCAGGTACTCGCAGTATAGGTGGAGGGCTCGTAGGTGTAGTGCACCACACTGTCTACACTGAATACCATTTTAGTCTCGCTCCATTCTAAGGCATAGACGTGGTAATTCGTGCTTGCGCCGCTCACGTATTGTCCTCCTACATTCACTGTGCCGCCAAAACTAGAAGGGGTATGAATGGCGCTTGACACATAGTTCTGGTTGTGTCCCCAGTGCTCCATGATGTCAATCTCACCACAAGCGGGCCATCCGGTTGTGCCATAGCCTTGCACTTGCCAGTACGCACCTATTTCAGTGATGTTCTGTCCGAGCATCCATATCGCAGGCCAAGTACCCACTCCGGTAGGGAGTTTGGCCCGTACTTCGACACGGCCGTAGGTAAAGGCAAACTTTGAGTTTAGTCGGGCTGAGGTGTAGTCTTTAGTGACGTTTTGGTCTGTATAGGTCTCGCGAAGTGCCGTAAGGTGAAGGCTCCCGCCACTCACATAGGCATTGGTGTCGCGGTCCGTATAGTGCTGGATTTCTCCATTCCACCAGCTTTGTCCGTTGTTGGGCAGGATGGTTTGATGCCACCATTTTGAGGTGTCGAGGCCCCCGTCAACGTTGAATTCATCCGCCCAAACGAGGGTGTCAAAAACTTGGGCTTGTAAGGAAGTTGTGCTGATGAGCAAGGCAAGGGCAAAAATGGAACGCATAGCTAGTGTTGTTGTTGGCTATAAAAATCGGGTCTATTGGGGACTTGGCCCAATTTCTTTGAAGACAATTACACGACAATAAAAAGACCCGGCCGCAAGGGCCGGGTCACTTCTATATGTAGAGGGCGGTTTAAAGTTTCGTATAATTCTGAATGACTTCGACAGAATCTGCAGTCATATAGCTTTGTTGTAACATGTCGCTACCTACCATGGTGTATGTGATCTGCCATTCGCCTTCAAATCCTTCAATAGAACCTACTTGGGCAACTTCAGTAACGCTGCCTTCGCCGTGGTCTAAGAATTGGCCATAACCGAAATCAGCGTGGTCTACGGTATCGCTCCAAGTATGGAACCACACAAAATGTCCGCCGCCAATCATTTTTATCTCATGGAAATTGTTCACTCCTTCGTTTCCGTTGTATGAAGTTAACACCCATAAGCCGTCGTACGGAGTGGCCTCACCTTCAAGGGCGACCCAATTTTCGTATAAATCGAAGCTCGATGAGTCATTGTCGTCCATGCCGGCAATGGTTTGCTCAAAGCCTCCATCTGTTGAGGTGATTCCGAGCTCGAATGTTTGTGATGAGTCGGTTGGACCACTGGCGTTGTAAAATGGTTGTTCGTACATCATTCCGTTTTCACTCCATGCTGCTCCGGCACCCATGGCAGGAGAGTTGGTAGTAGAATTCCATGTAGCAAACATGTAGTGTCCATCCGCGTAGATCTTAATCTGTTGCGGTTCAAATTCTACAACGGTATCAGCGTAGGTCCAAGTCGCATTGGTCAATGAATACGCCCCATCTTCCAATACGGGTGGGGTAGCTTCAGCCTCCTGTTCAGGCGGAGTACAGCTCCAGGCCAGCAGGCTAAGAGCTGAGAAAAGAATTAATTTTTTCATAACTAGTTGGTTTTGTTCTCTTTGAAGATAGGGTAAAAAATTAACAACATGACAATCAATGAGTTATGAAATGAATTTTTGATGGATGTGATTGTGGTTAGAATAGGCCACAATTGTCGCATCTTTGCCCCATGGAACACAAAAGTGGCTTTGTCAATATCATCGGGAATCCCAACGTAGGGAAAAGTACCTTGATGAACGCTCTAGTAGGAGAGCGCTTGAGCATTATTACGCCCAAAGCGCAGACCACTCGTCACCGTATTTTCGGTATCCTGAACGAGCCAGAATACCAAATCGTGTTCTCCGATACCCCTGGGGTCATTCAGCCGGCATATAAGATGCAGGAGCACATGATGAAATTCGTATCAGATGCCTTTGAAGATGCGGATGTGTTCTTGTACTTGGTAGAGCCTGGCGATCGTGC
>Ga0255778_10000853_pt1 | contig 27576 bp, 21 predicted proteins | sample 071ome_31_FD_179976 | JGI IMG/M metagenome (GOLD analysis project Ga0255778, IMG submission 179976) | Coastal salt marsh microbial communities from the Groves Creek Marsh, Skidaway Island, Georgia - 071405CT metaG (version 2) | ecosystem: Environmental > Aquatic > Marine > Intertidal zone >...
CGCTTACTTCAAGCCTAACATTTCAACGTTTGTCGGAGCACTCTATTCTGACAAAGACCCGCGCAAGGATTCTGGATTTACCATATTCTATATGGGGATTAACATCGGCGGGTGGGTAGCTCCCCTTTTATGTGGATGGCTTGCGGCAACTTACGGATGGCACTATGGTTTCGGTCTTGCCGGTATCGGTATGTTAACCGGTCTCATCGTTTTTTATCGTGGAATTAAGTCTGGAGTTTTCGGCAATCAAGGATTGGCGCCAGATGATGAGGCGCTTACCAAGAAAAAACTGGGGGTTAGCCGAGAAAATTGGGTAACTATTTTAAGTGTACTGTCTGTTCCAGTAATGGCCGTTTTACTGGCTTCTTATAGTCCTATACTGGGAGAGGACAATATTGTCAACCTCATATTCAAAGGAGTAGGAGTGCTGATATTAGCTTACCTGGGATATATACTCTATCAGGCCTCAGCAGATGAGCGTAAGAAACTATTTGTAGCCATCTTGATTACTCTTTTCATGACCATATTCTGGGGTTTTCACGAACTTTCAGGCAGTGTGATTACACTGTTCTCTGCCAGAAATGTTGAATTAACCTTGATGTCTGCAGCTCAGACGAATTCCTTAAATTCGATGTTCATCATCTTATTTGCGATTCCAATCTCGATGCTTTGGACCTGGTTGTCTCGCAGAAATCTTAATCCTAGAACTCCTTATAAATTTGGAATGGGATTGCTCTTCGCTGGTTCTAGTTTTTATGTACTAGCAATTTCAGGTCTAAGTGCTAATGAACAAGGATTAGTTCCTTTTAGCTACCTGCTTCTCATGTACTTCTTACTCTCTATAGGAGAGTTATTTATGTCACCCGTCGGACTTTCGAAAATCACTTCGCTTTCACCTAAGCGCATCGTCGCTTTTATGATGGGAGTATGGTTCTTATCCTCAGCATTTGCTTTTCAGGTAGTAGGTTTTATTGGTAAAAAACTATCGGTTGAGGGTGATTCTGCGGCTGCAGGCGGATTACAAACCCTTGAGTTATACACGGATGGCTTTATGCTAATCGCGCAGTATTCTCTTGGGGCAGGTGTTTTAGTACTCCTTTTTTCGCCGCTTATGAAGCGCCTGATGGGCGACGTACACTAAAAGGCCCAGCATTGAATATAGACCGATCACTTCGGGTAGGTCTAAACAAATTTGGACTTGGTTGGGTGTTACATGAGTTAAACGCTCCAGAAGGCTTGTAAGTGGAGGGTTGGTTATACTCCCTATGGGTAAAAATAACCCAACTCCACCGAGGATCATCACAATGGGTACTATGGGGCTGGCAATGATCGAAAGCGGGAGTGCAAATAGGGATAACTCTTCAAAGTAAAAGGCTAATATTGGACTAACCGCTAATTGCGCCGAGAATGAAATCGTTACTAATTGTATGGGCTTTTTAAGCAGTTGAGGTAATTCGAATAGATCTAAAAAGTAGAGACCAACGAAGATGCCTAAAACTGCTATAAAACTCAGTTGAAAGCCCACATCGTAGATCCAATAGGGCTGTATCATAACACAAATAAACGAGGTAGTTAGTAATAACTGCCATCGATCAATAGGTCTCTTAAGGCATATACCTAACTCATAGATCAGGATGAAAATGAGCGCTCTAATTACAGATATCCCAAGACCTGTAATTACCGCATAACTGATACTTAGTATTACACGAAACCCTCTTCTCAACTTAAATGGAAGAAGTAGACTGATGCCATTAAAAAGCAAATAACAGAGCCCGAAATGCATGCCTGAAATAGCCAATATATGAGCAAGACCTAGCTGCCGAAATGCGGTTTTTATTTCTGGGACTAACAGAGATTGGTCTCCTAGGATCAATGCCCTATAAAATCCCACGAGTATAGGTGAAAATCCCATCTCTTCCCATCGTTTTGAGGCGCTATTTCTAAGTAAAGCGACCCATCGAATAGGGAAATGAAATGTGGTCTCGTTTAGTTTTTGCCAGTCGGCTAGCTTATTGTGATTGACAAAAAGTACGAGCTGGTCATTGAATCCTTTCTCAGGAAGTTCTTTAACAAGGTAGTAGGCATTGTCGATAGGCTCTTTGCTATAAACCTTAAAGTCACCACGTCTCCACTGGGCTTTATAACGTAAATATTCTGAAGTTTTCCTCTCAAAGGATTCAATTAAAATAAGGAGTGGTTCCCCCGTTGGTAGTTCTTCTTTTGAATGAAAGGTCAGGGTTAGATGTGCAGATAGAATTACAATAAATGAGCCCAGAAGAAATTCTTCAAAATACACTGAATTGTAGTGAGTACTTAGAAGCCAACTGCAGAATGCAATCAGTAAAATAGAAATAGATGGTACGTAATAGTTGCTGAGTAAAATCCCGCTAATCCAATAAATCAGAAGCCTGACCGAGAAGTGTGCGGGTGTTTGCATAAATTGCTTTTGCAGTTCTTTCACTAGCTCCTGAATCTCCAAGGGCTTTCACTAGTTCTTGGTAATCTCGGGTCATACGCTCTCGAACGGTACTATCAAGGAGTTCATTTATGGCAGCCTTGATCTTCTTTGGGTTACACTCCTTTTGTATGAGTTCTTTAACCGCTATTCGGTCAAGAATGAGATTCACTAGAGAGATGTATTTTAAGGTAATGATGCGCTTTCCAATAGCGTATGAGACGGGACTGGTTTTATAAACCACTACTTGTGGAGTACCTATTAATGCGGTTTCTAAAGTTGCTGTTCCACTGGTCACAACGGCTAAATGGGCTACTTGAAGAAGTTGTTGGGTTTTGCCGAAAATGATTTTCGCTCCCTGTAAATAGGGTTCGTAAAAGGATGGAATTTGAGAGGGTGCACCAGCAACGACAATATCAAAGGCTGTTAAATCTTTAGTTGCCTTAATAAGCTCTGGTAAAATTTTACTGATTTCTTGCTTTCGACTACCTGGGAGTAATGCGATAATGGGTCGTTCGCCGAGGCCTTGATCCCTAAGAAATTGATCGGGGTCAGCCTCATTGCCGTTAGCTATAGCATCTATGAGCGGATGGCCTACGAAGGTCGCCTCATGATTGTGTTTGCGATAGAAGTCGGGTTCAAAGGGTAGGGTTACATACAGGTGATCAACGTAGGCTCTTATCTTTTCAACTCTGCTCGATCTTGATGCCCAAACTTGGGGTGCAATGTAGTAATGAACTAGGATGCCATGCTCATGCGCCCATTTTGCGATTCTCAAGTTAAATCCTGAAAAATCGATAAGAATAAGTGCGGTAGGGTTAAAGCTTTGAATGTCTTTTTTGATAAAGTCAAAGGTTTTTCGAATGGTCCTCAAATTTTGAAGTACCTCGATAAATCCCATAAAACTCATCTCTGAATAGTGCTTTGAAAGTTTGGCACCAGCCTCTTTCATGGCATCACCTCCCATAGCTCTAAAGTCGGCATCGGCATCGATATGCTTTAACGCCTGAATTAGGTTAGATGCATGTAAATCTCCGGAGGCTTCTCCTGCGATGAGGTAGTACTTCATTGGGCGGTTTGATCACAAGATACGATAAGCTTCTGCAATCTAATTTCAGTCTAATGGATTTTCCAAGAATTGATGTGGGCCACACTGTGATGGGCCGTAAGGTCGAATTGAGTAGGTACAATAGAAACATAGCCCGCTTCAAGCGCTGCAATGTCAGTATCTTCTCCTTCATCTAAAAGGATAAAATCTCCGGTTAGCCAATAGTATTCTTTTCCAGTAGGGCTAACTCTTTTATCAAAGCGCTCTTTCCAATTGGCTTTGGCTTGTCGACAGACCCTCATCCCTTTCACGGCTGCGCCGTCTGTTTTAGGAATATTCACATTAAGAACGGTTCCGCTAGGAATTCCTTTGTCTAAAGCCTCCTTCACAAGGGTTTGAACCACGTTTTTGCAAGCCTCAAAATTAGCACTCCAAGAGTAGTCTAAAAGCGAAAATCCTATGGCTGCAATCCCTTCTACACCTGCTTCAATCGCCGCGCTCATCGTTCCAGAATAGATCACATTGATAGAAGAATTTGCTCCGTGATTGATTCCAGAAACTACTAGATCAGGTTTGCGATCGAGGATTTCATGTAACGCAAGTTTAACGCAGTCAGCAGGAGTTCCACTGGTAGAGTAAGCCTGTAATCCTTTGTATGCACCATCTAAATCGAGTCGGTGCACTTCTAGCGTACTGTCTATCGTTATGGCATGTCCCATGCCTGATTGTGGACTGTCTGGGGCAACTACTACCACTTCGGCAATCTCCTTTACAAATTCGATAAGATGATTGATGCCAGGTGCGTTATATCCATCATCATTAGTCACTAAAATGAGTGGTCGCTTCACAATGCGTTAATTTTTAGCCAAATGTAACAAGAATCGTAAGGCCGAACAGGGCCAATTTGCGTAAATTAGGGATGTATTACGACCAAAATAGCGACAATGAAGAAGAAATTTGGTTTGGGCTTACTCGTCCTACTCCTTGGTTTTGCCTCTTGCAGTTTTACTGAAAATCACAGTTTTGAAACAGACAATAAGGACAAGCTTCTTATTGATTTAATCACTTATGTGTTAGAGAAAGGGCATTACAGCCCGAAAGATTTAGACGATCAATTCTCGGCAGAGGCCTTTGATCGTTTCATTGAGGGAATGGATCCGCTCAAGCGCTATTTTTTGGCCTCAGACATTGAGTCGTTTGAAAAGTACCGTCTGAGTATCGATGATCAGTTGATTGATAAGGAATTGGTCTTTTTTGATGAAGCCTATACCTTACTTGTTAAGCGTATTGAAGAAGCTGAGGCCAGATATGAGCGATTACTTTCTGACTCCTTTGACCTTTCTTCTCCTTCGGTAGTTGAAATCGACTATGATGAAATGCCTTTTGTGGCCACTAAGGCTGAGCTTGAAGATCGTTGGGTACAACAACTCACTATTAGCCTTTTACCAGTGATGGATGCTCAATTGGAGAAGTATGCTCGTGAAAATGAAGTTGAGGTCGATGCCATTGACGAATCTGTACTTAATGAGCTACAAGAAAAGGCTAGAGAAGAACTGAAGCGAACGTTCTACGAGTACTTTCATTTTATCGGGGAGTTAGATCGTGAAGATTATTTTTCAACCTACATCAATGCGGTGGTCGAAACCTTCGATCCGCACACTTATTATTTTGCACCTACCGATAAGGATCGATTTGACATTGCTATGTCAGGTAAGTTCGAAGGTATCGGTGCTCGTTTACAGAAAAAGCCTGAAGGGACCACAGTGGTGGAGATTATCTCGGGAGGCCCTGTTTGGAGAGCTAAGGCCCTTGAAGTAGGTGATGAATTGCTTAAAGTTCGGCAAGAAGAAGGCGAAGCAGTAGATATTTCAGGGATGCGCTTAGATGACGCTATTGAACTGATTAAAGGGCCGAAAGGAACGACGGTATATTTGACCGTGAAGCGCACTACGGGAGTGGTTGAAGAAATTTCAGTAATTCGTGATGTGGTAGAACTTGAGGAGAGCTATGCAAAATCGGTAAAAATTTCGGATGAGGAATCTGAATTCGGACTCATTCATCTCCCCAAATTCTATGTGGATTTTGATGATTACAACGAGCGTAATGCAGCTATCGATGTCAAAGCTGAGCTTGAGCGACTGCAAGAAGAAGGCGTTGAAGGTGTTGTTTTAGATCTAAGAGATAATGGAGGAGGGTCTTTGCAAACGGTCGTTGACATGGCAGGTTACTTTATTGACCAGGGGCCTGTGGTTCAGGTTCGAACAGCGGGAGATCGCAGAGAGGTCCAAGAAGATCCTGAAAAGGGGATTTTATATGACGGACCACTGGTGGTTTTAGTTAACGAACTTTCAGCTTCTGCCTCAGAGATTTTAGCTGCCGCTTTGCAAGATTATGGCCGAGCGGTGATCATTGGTAGCGAAAGAACTTATGGTAAAGGAACCGTACAGAATGTGATTCCTCTTTCAAATATTATCCGCTCCAACGAATTGGGTGATTTAGGTGCATTAAAAATCACCACTCAAAAATTTTATCGAGTCAGTGGGGGCTCAACCCAATTAGATGGGGTAGCTTCAGACATAGTGATACCTGATCGCTACAGCTATATTGATGTGGGTGAGCGCGATCAAGACAACCCACTTTCTTGGGACCGAATAGCATCGGCAGAATACACTCCATGGCATAAACAAATCGATTTTGAGCGTGTTTTGAAAAATAGTCAAGAGCGATTAGAAGCGAATCAATATGTCAAACTACTCGATGAGGAGGCACGATGGATCAGCGAGCAAAGAGCCGATGATATGGCTTATTTAGATCTTAAATCGTATCGCAAGAATAAAGAAGATTTGAAAAAGAAGTCTAAAGAATTTGAAGCGCTTGACAAATATGATACAAGACTGAAATTTAGTTCTCTGCCTTATGAGCAAAGTCTATTCACGAAGGATTCTATACTTCGAGAGAAACGCGATCGATGGCATAAAGAACTCGCTAGAGATGTTTATCTAGAAGAAGCTATAGCGGTGCTTAAAGATTTAAAGCGATATACTTATAACCGTCCGAACCCAATAAAGGGATAGGCAGTTAGTCAAAATGCGTTTTCAATCGATTCGCATCCATCTTTAAGAAGATGTAACACATCAGGCAGAAAAATAGTAGGCTTGACCCTCCATAACTAAAAAAGGGAAGGGGTATGCCGATAGTAGGTAACATGCCTAATACCATTCCGATGTTTATGCCAAAATGAATGAAAAGTACAGACGTGATTCCGTAACCGTATATCCTGTGAAAGGCCTTTTTCTGGCGATCGGCCAAATAAATAAATCGAAGTAAAAGGGCTACAAAAGCCAATATAACGAGAGCGCTAGTGATGAATCCCCATTCTTCCCCCACCGAGCTAAAAATGTAGTCAGAGTGCTGTGCTGGCACGAAATCTCCTTTAGTTCTGGTTCCTTCGAGAAAGCCTTTGCCTGACCATCTACCTGATGCGATGGCTTGCTTAGCTTGGTACGTGTTGTATCCGATACTTTGTTTGATATCTAATAATCGGCCTTCGTTAGTTTCAAGGTTTAACCAGAGTGAGAATCGATCTCTATGGTGCTGTTTGAATACGGAGTTATATACCCAGGTAGTTGAAGCTATGATGGTAAACAATATGACCGGATACGAAACGTTAAACCATATTGGTGTTTTTAAACGCTTAGGTTTTAACCACAGATAGCTTAGGTAAAGAGCAAGAGCTCCAATGAAAGTGTAAATCAACCCAAACTTTAAGGTAGCCGCAAAAGCAAGGATAAATGAAAGTACGAAGGTTAAATAATAAAGGGGTAGGCCTTCCCTGAATAAGACTAGAAAAAGAGAAAAGAATACGAGCGCACTTCCCGGATCAGGTTGAGCGATGACTAGTATTGACGGCAAAACAAGAAGTAATACGGCATAGCCCTGGTGTACGCTATATCTTAGATTTACCTGAGTATCGCTTAGATATTTTGCAAGTGCTAGGGCGACGATCATTTTCATTAATTCGGAAGGCTGAAAGTTAAAAGGTCCTAAGTCGTACCAAGAGGTCGCTCCAGCAATCGTTTTTCCAAACACAAAAAGACCCAATAATAAGGCAATTCCAATGAGATAAAATACGCTCGAGAATCGCTCTATGAATTGGTCGGGAATAAAGCTGTAGAGAATGACTACAATTAGACTGAGGATGGCAAAGAATAATTGTTTGCCATAAAAAGTGCCTAAATCGAGTAAGGGGCCCGACAGATCATTGCCTACAGTGGTACTGTAGATGTTTACCCAGCCGAAGCCGATTAAAAAAATCAGTAGGAATATGCTGATCCAGTCAAGTCTGAAAATGAGTAGATTACCACGCATATTCGTTGATTTCAAAGGGTTTTCCGCTCGTCGGCTTGGCGTATTCCTTGGCTAAGGTTTTTTCGAGCATTCGCTTTTCTAAATCGACTCGAGTGATCTCGCCTTTTAGATATTTTTCGATCATGAGTGAGGCAATATGCCCGGCATATCTATTCCCGTAATAACCGTGTTCAATATACACTGCAATGGCGATCTTAGGGTCTTCAACCGGAGCGAAAGCGACAAAAACGGAGTGATCAGTGAGCTGAACCTTCTCTCCATCGATTCGAGTATAGTTTTCTACGGTACCCGTTTTACCAGCTAGTCGTATTCCAGGTACTTGTAAGAACCGGGCCGTCCCAGAGGTATATACTGCTTCCATACCCTTAATTACCGGGTCGAAATGCTTTTCGTCAATCGTGGTATAACGCTTCTCTCTGAATTTATAATCGATACTGTTTTCTCCCTCTACTTCTTTTAAAAGATGTGGGGTGATAAAGTATCCGCGATTGGCAATAGCCGCGGTCATGTTGGCTAGCTGAAGGGGAGTTGCTGCAACTTCTCCCTGCCCTATAGCATTTGAAATTACAAAAGTTGAAACCCACCGATTTCTTCCATAGGCACGATCATAAAATTCGGTGGATGGAATTCTACCCGGCGCACCAGTGGGGAGGTCTGTACCCAAAAAGTCGCCTAAGCCAAAACTTTTCATGTGTGCTTCCCAGGTGTCATGGGCTTCAGTAGTAGTTTCAAACTTTCGGTAAAATGATCTGAAGCTTTCTGCAAAATAGGCATTACAGGAGTGGAGCAATCCTGAATTGAGATCTCTTACACCACCACCACAGTGGCACCCTCTCTTTACGCCGGCTACATAAAAGCCCTCATCGCAGGTATAGGTGGTTTTAGGGTTTATGGCGCCTTCTTGCAATGCCACAAGCGCATTCAGCGCCTTAAAAGGGGATCCAGGAGAGGGTTGAGCTAGGATTGACCGATCCCAAGTAGGTCTTGAGAGACTGTCATAATACATTGCGGTATAGTTGGCAGAGCGCTGTCGACCCACAAGTAGTGAGGGGTCATAGGTGGGGCCGCTGATCATGCTTAGTATTTCACCCGTCTTGGGTTCGATGGCAACGATACCTCCTTGTTTCCCGTGCATCAGACGCTCGCCATATTCTTGAAGCGTCTTGTCGATCGTAATATGGATATTCTTACCCATTTGTGGAAGACTATCTAGGCTTCCCTCTTTATAGGGCCCAATTACTCGATTAAATCGATCTTTTTGCACATAGCTAACCCCTTTTTTTCCGCGTAATACTTCTTCGTATTGTCGTTCTAATCCTGTTCTTCCGATGTTTTCTCCAGGGATGTAGTAATCGTTTCTGCGTACATCGTCGGTATTTACTTCACTGATATAACCGAGTACGTGGGCTGCGCTAGTGGTGTAATAATCTCGTAGTGATTTCTTTCGGATGAAGAATCCCTGAAAGCGACGAAGTTTTTCTTGAAGCGCTGCATAACTTTCTTTAGAGAGGTTGGCTACAAGCACAGAGGGTAGTCTTGTCGAATACCTGCGCGCTCTTGCCATTTTATCAATGAATTCTTCCTTTTCTAAATCTAGGAGTTTTAAGAATTCTAAGGTGTCTAGTGATGTCACCTCTCGAGGCGTGACCATAACATCATAGGCGGGTTGATTACCAACGAGTAGATTTCCGCTTCTATCATAAATAAATCCTCGTTCGGGGTAGAGGTAGTTCTTGGTTATGGCTGGATCTGACTCTACAATGTTTGATTCTTCATAAAATAATTGCAAACTGACGAGCTTCCCAATGAAGAGTAAGCCGACAATGATAATAACTAGCGAATAAAAAAATCGCGACATAGAGGGTTAGCGCTTTTGCAATGAAAACAATTGTATGAGTAGCCATCCGACCAAAAAACTTAGGGGTAGATGAATCACCAATTGCTTCAAAATTACAAAAGCACGGCTTAGATCGAAGACTTCAGCGGTGAAGAAAATGAAATGATGGGTTAACAGTAGTAAAAAAAGAAAATAACTGTGTTGCCCTAGATTGCCTTGAAGCTTACTGTCGTTGTAATATTCGACGCTAATGCCATAAGCCAATCGCAAGAATGAAGGTCTTAAATAGGCCGCCACGGTCATGGCTACGGCATTGAGGGCAAGGGTGTCTGTAAAGCTGTCCCCTACTAACCCTAGCAAAAACGATAAGAAGATGCTTAGGGAATAATCGCTGTCGGTCGGATAGGTGAATAAGAATAGTACCAAAAGCATCGGCTGAGCCACACCAAAGAATTCGATGCCACTAAATACCAGTACTTGCAGTAATAGTACCCAGATAAAACGCCACAAGAGTATTAGGCCACTAGAATCCATTGGTTTGATTTTCAAGTGTAACCTGTTCCTCTTTCAAGGTGTTTTTGATGACATAGACCTGACCTAGATTAGACATGTCATTGAAAAGTCGTACTTCAGCTTTATAAAAACTACTATTGTTCGGAATACTGTAAGCACTTACTTGCCCAATCGGTATCCCCGCAGGGAAAACACTAGACATGCCTCCAGTCACAATGGTGTCTCCAATTTGAATATTTGAAATTTTCGGAAGATCAACTAAAGTGCAACGATCAATGGTTTTCGCATCCCAGATCAGTGAGCCAAAATGTTTCGTGTTTTTTAATGCAGCATTGATGCTAAGATCTTTATGAAGTAGCGATATCACCGTAGAAAAATGATCGCTGGTTCGCTCAACGACACCTACTACCCCCTTGTCTGAAATTACCCCCATATCCTGAACAATTCCCTGGTAAGCTCCTTTATTCAGAGTGATTAGGTTTTTTTCGCGAATAACGCTGTTTTTAATCACTTTTGCTGGGCTCACCACATACTGCTTCAAGGTATCTGTGTTTCCAAATTTTCCTTCAATGAGCGCCTTTTCAAATTGTGACTGATACAGCGCTTCACGTAGTTGAGCATTTTCTTCAGATAATCGCCGGTTTACCTGTTTTAGATTGAAGTAGTCTCCTAGATTTTCTTTCAGTTGATAGATGCTTCCAGAAACTTTACTCGAAGAACTTAGCCATTTAACGCGCTGCGGCGTCTCAGCGGTAACGGTGAGTCCAAGCCCAATGGCAAGTAATAAAAGGGTGAGTACCTCTGCACGCCTATTGATCAATAAGGCCAGCAGTTTCTCCATTATTGGATCAATACTGTTTTATAAGTCTCTAGATGTTTAAGTGCAGTACCTGTACCACGTACAACTGCTCTAAGTGGATCTTCAGAAATATAAACCGGCAGGTCAGTTTTGGCAGAGAGACGTTGATCTAATCCTCTAAGAAGTGCACCACCACCGGCAAGGTAAATTCCTGAATTATAAATATCTGAAGCTAGTTCTGGTGGGGTTTGAGATAGGGTTTCCATAACGGCTTCCTCGATACGAACAATAGACTTATCGAGTGCCTTGGCCACTTCTCGGTATCCGATAACGATCTGTTTCGGTTTTCCTGAAAGTAAATCACGACCTTGAATCTCTAGGTTTTCTGGTGGATTATCTAACTCGTCAGTCGCTGACCCACATTCGATTTTAATCTTTTCGGCAGTTCGCTCACCAATGAACAAGTTGTGTTGGGTGCGCATGTAGTTGATGATGTCGTTTGTAAACACATCACCAGCAATTTTAACTGAGCGATCTACAACGATACCACCAAGAGCAATCACTGCAATTTCGGTAGTACCTCCACCTATATCAACGATCATATTGCCTTTAGGTTTCATGATGTCTAGACCAATACCAATAGCGGCTGCCATCGGCTCATGGATCAGATAGACTTCTTTGCCATTTACGCGCTCTGCAGACTCCTTTACCGCTCGCATTTCTACCTCTGTAATTCCTGATGGAATACAAATGACCATACGAAGCGAAGGTGGAAACAGTCTTTTCTTTAGGGCAGGGACACTTTTAATCAGCATACCGACCATTTTTTCAGAAGCGTCAAAGTCTGCGATAACTCCGTCTTTTAGGGGTCGAATCGTTTTGATATTCTCATGGGTTTTACCCTGCATGAGGTTGGCCTCTTGACCAACGGCAACGATTTTACCTGACATTCTATCGCGGGCTACAATTGAAGGACTATCAACGACCACCTTACCATTGTGAATGATCAGTGTGTTAGCTGTTCCAAGGTCAATTGCTATCTCTTCGGTTAAAAAATCAAAAAAGGCCATAGTTTACGCTTGCTGTAGATGCTTTCGAATGTACGAAAATTAATGTTTGAAATGACGAGTACCTGTCATTACCATTGACATTCCTGCTCCGTCACAGTATTCAATACTTAATTCATCTTTAATCGAACCTCCAGGCTGAATCACTGAAACAATTCCTGCATGATCTCCAATCTCAACACAGTCGGGGAAGGGGAAGAATGCATCTGAGGCCATTACTGAACCTTTTAGATCAAAATCGAAGCTCTTGGCTTTGTGAATGGCCTGATTGAGAGCGTCAACTCTTGAGGTTTGTCCGGTCCCGCTAGCAATGAGTTGTTTATTCTTAGCGATAACAATGGTATTCGATTTGGTGTGTTTGCAGATTTTCGATGCAAATAAAAGGTCTTCAATTTCGGCGGCTGTTGGAGCTTTTTGGGTAACCACTTTCAGGTCTTCGGCAAGATCTGTTTTTGAATCGCGATCTTGTACTAAATAACCGTTAATTGCTGTTCTTACTTGGCTCTCCGGTAGATTCCAGTGTTTTTGGTGAAGCAAGATTCGATTCTTCTTTTCGCTGAGTATCGCTTGGGCTTCTTCTTCGAATGAAGGAGCGATAACTACTTCGCAGAAAAGAGATTGAATTTCTTTCGCAGTGGCTACATCAATAGTTTGGTTGGCGATAAGAATACCCCCAAATGCAGAAACAGGATCTGCAGCTAGTGCATCGCGATAAGCTTCGACTAGAGATGCTCTAGAGGCTAATCCGCAAGCATTGTTGTGTTTAAGGATAGCAAAGGTTGGCTCGTTATCTTTAAACTCGCTCATCAGTGTAAGCGCAGCATCAACGTCTAGCAAATTATTGTACGACAGTTCTTTTCCGTGTAATTGATCAAATAAATCGCCAAAATCGCCAAAGAAGTAGCCTTTTTGGTGTGGATTTTCTCCGTATCGAAGCACCTTAGCCTCATTTGAACTCAAACGCAACGCAGGTAGTTCTTCTTTGCTATTGAAGTAATTAAATATTGCGGTGTCGTAGTGAGATGAAGTCGCGAAAGACTCCGCTGCAAATTTTTGACGGTCGGCGATGTCTGTCGCTCCCTGCTTCTCTTCAAGAAGATTAAGAAGCGAAGAGTATTGGCTCACTGATGAGATACATACTACATCGTTAAAGTTCTTTGCTGCTGCCCTGATGAGAGAAATACCTCCAATATCAATCTTTTCAATAATCGCCTGGTGACTTCCACCATCAGCTACGGTTTTCTCAAAGGGATACAAGTCAACAATAACCAGGTCGATTTGAGGGATTTTAAATTCTTGAAGTGTTTTTTGGTCTTCTGCTTCCTCACTTCGGTTTAGAATTCCTCCAAAAATCTTTGGGTGAAGGGTCTTCACTCTTCCTCCTAAAATTGAAGGGTAGTCTGTAATGGTCTCAACGGCAATTACATCAATCCCCAAATCTTTAATGAATTTTTCAGTACCCCCGGTCGAATAGAGGACAACTCCAAGGTCATTTAATTTCTTTACGATCGGTTCAAGACCATCTTTGTGAAAGACAGATATTAAGGCGGATTGGATGGTTTTCGTTGAGTTCATAATTATACTATTTCTGCTACTTTTTGATTGACGAATTCTAGAAGTTTCACATCCTCTTCAGTGAAAGGATCTGGAGTATGCGAGTCGATATCTATTTGACCGATGTTTTTACCATTTTTAAAAAGTGGAATAACGATCTCTGACTTAACCGTTAGGCTGCAAGCGATGTAATTGTCTTGCGCACTAACATCGGGCACGATAAAGTTTTGATTCGATAGGGCGACTTGTCCACAGATTCCTTTTCCGAATGGGATGGTGGTATGATCAGTAGGCTCTCCTGCAAATGCTCGGAGTTTCAAAGTTTGCGTTGCGTCTTCGTGAAAGTAGAAACCTACCCAGTCGTAGTGAGTGATGCTTGATCGTAACAGTTCACAGATTTGCTCGAGACGTTCTCCTACCGATAAGGCTTCATTATCAACCAATTGAGAAACGGCGTTTTGGAGTGCTTGCATTACCTTTGTATTAAACTACAAAAGTAGAATAACCTCTTATTTTACCAATGAAACAGACCTTTTATATCGACGGAATTACTTGCATGTCCTGCGTAGCTAAGCTCAAAGAGTTTTATATCGAAAAGCAAGGAGTAAGTGAAGTCGATATTGAAAAAGAAAGCGGTAAGGTTACTTTGTCTACTAACCAAAAGCTTTCTGAAGCTACACTTTCAGATGGCTTAGCTGAAAAATACACCTTAAGGGCATCGCCTGTCTTTTCAGAAAATGTGGAGGTCTCGAAATGGAAGCAATTATATCCGCTTTATCTGATCGGTGCCTATTTATTTGCATTTAGCGGATATCGCTGGGCAACCTCAAGTCTTGAAGATGCTATGCTTGATTTTATGGGAGGCTTCTTCTTGGTGTTTAGTTTTTTCAAATTTCTTGACTTGAAAGGTTTTGCGCCATCGTTCGGTATGTATGATCCTATCGCTAAAAAGTTACCATTTTATGGAAAAGTTTACCCATTTTTAGAAGTCATCCTAGGTGCACTTTTCATCGCTCGATTTGAGGTTCAGATCCTGTTATATATCACCTTGGTGATCTTGGGGTCAACTACTCTTGGTGTAATTCGTTCATTACTTGACAAGAGACAAATTCAGTGTGCCTGTTTAGGTACGGCACTAAAACTTCCAATGACTGAAGCAACGTTCATTGAAAATGCAGTCATGCTTGCGATGACCTTCTACATGTTATTCTAAAGAGAGCAGAAAGCCATAAAAGAAAAGCCCCCAAATTTGGGGGCTTTTTTTATACGTAGGATGTAATGAATTACATCATGCCTGGCATACCGCCACCCATTGGTGGTCCTGCTGGCGCATCTTCTTTGATATCAATAAGTGCACATTCTGTAGTTAGAATCATACCTGATACTGATGCAGCATTCTCTAAGGCTACACGAGTAACTTTTTTAGGATCGATAATTCCAGCTTCAAGCATGTTCACGTATTGATCGGTTTTCGCATCATATCCGAAGTCGTCTTTACCTTCAAGAACTTTAGATACGACTACTGAACCTTCTCCACCTGCGTTTTCTACAATGGTGCGTAGTGGGGCCTCGATAGCACGCTCAACGATTTGGATACCGGTTTTTTCATCTGCATTCGTTGTTTCGATGCTTGAAAGAACCGATTTTGCACGAACTAGGGCAACACCTCCACCGGCAACAATACCTTCTTCAACAGCAGCGCGTGTTGCGTGAAGTGCATCATCTACGCGATCTTTCTTCTCTTTCATTTCAACCTCTGAAGCTGCTCCCACATAAAGAACAGCAACACCTCCTGCTAACTTCGCAAGACGTTCTTGTAGTTTCTCTTTGTCGTAATCAGAAGTAGTGGTCTCGATTTGAGCTTTGATTTGGTTGACACGAGCAGTAATGTCATCTGCGTTACCTGCACCATTTACAATGGTTGTGTTATCCTTATCAATACTTACTTTCTCTGCAGTACCTAACATATCGATAGTCGCGTTATCAAGACTAAATCCGCGCTCTTCAGCGATTACTGTACCGCCCGTTAAGATGGCGATATCCTCAAGCATTGCCTTACGACGATCTCCAAAGCCTGGAGCTTTAACTGCAGCGATACGAAGTGATCCGCGAAGTTTGTTTACTACTAAAGTAGCAAGAGCCTCACCGTCTACATCTTCAGCAATAATTAAAAGAGGCTTGCCACTTTGAGCAACGGGCTCAAGAACGGGTAATAAGTCTTTCATTGCTGAAATCTTCTTGTCGTAAAGAAGGATGTATGGACTTTCAAGCTCGGTAGTCATCTTCTCTGAATCGGTAACGAAGTAAGGAGATAGGTATCCGCGATCGAATTGCATCCCTTCTACTACATCTACGTAGGTGTCGGTTCCTTTCGCTTCTTCAACAGTGATTACTCCCTCTTTACCTACTTTTTCGAAGGCTTGAGCGATAAGATCACCAATCGTCCCATCATTATTTGCAGAAATAGCAGCTACCTGCTTGATTTTGTCGGTGGAGTCACCAACGGTTTTTGATTGTTTGTGAAGATCGTCTACTAAGGCTTCAACCGCTTTGTCGATACCTCTTTTAAGATCCATCGGATTAGCACCTGCTGCTACGTTCTTTAAACCTTCTTTTACGATGGCTTGTGCAAGTACAGTAGCGGTAGTGGTACCGTCACCCGCAAGATCGTTAGTTTTAGAAGCTACTTCTTTAACCATTTGTGCTCCCATGTTTTCAAGAGCATCGGTTAACTCAACTTCTTTTGCAACGCTAACACCATCTTTAGTTACCGATGGGCCGCCAAAAGATTTTGAAATGATCACGTTTCTTCCTTTCGGACCAAGCGTTACCTTAACTGCATTTGCTAATGCATCGACACCTCTTTTTAGGCCGTCTCTTGCTTCAATGTCAAATTTGATATCCTTTGCCATAATTTTTTGAATTAGATAATTGCTAAAATGTCACTTTCACGCATCATGAGGTACTCAGTTCCCTCCAGCTTTAACTCAGTTCCTGCGTATTTCCCGTAAAGAACTGTATCACCTACCTTAACTGTAAGTGGCTCGTCCTTCGTTCCAGGACCAACAGCTACAACAGTACCTTTTTGAGGCTTCTCTTTTGCTGTGTCTGGAATGATAATACCAGAGGCTGTCTTTGTCTCAGCCTCTAAGGGCTCAACTAGAACCCTGTCAGCTAATGGTTTGATAGTTGGATTTGACATAATATGTTTGTTTTAAAAGTTTTTCGATTTTTTAGAAGACGAAAATGATGCCAAAGCAAAAAAACTGACAAGCTGTAATAAAAAATGCCAGCTTGTCTGACAAGCTGGCATTTTTATCTTTTAGATTGAAGTAAATCTTACTCCTCGTTCTCTGTTGAGGTTGTAGGAATTTCTACGGCTGCCGGAGCAACTTCCTCGATAACAGCTTCGCTACCGTCTAGAACTTTCGAATCGTTTTGAGCGAATCCGCTTCTTAAAGAAACATTCGATAGTAAAATAAGTGCTACTAGAAGAATAGCTAATGTCCATGTGGTTTTGTCCAAAAAGTCGTTGGTATTTTTAACTCCACCTACCACTTGCGTACTACCTCCAAAGCTTGAAGAAAGCCCTCCTCCTTTCGGATTTTGAACCATTACTACTAATGTGAGTAGCAGAGAAACTGCGATGATCAGAATCAGAAATATGCTAAATGTGCTCATATTTTTTCACTTATTCCTTGGCTTTAAGGGCCTTGGCATTTTTAATTTGGTTGGCAAAGAAACTACTTTTTTCTGGATATTTCAAAGAAAGCGCCTTGTAGGCTTTAATTGCTTTCCCGTATTTTTTTTGGTCGAATAAAAGTTGGGCTAAAGTCTCAGTAACAACATCCTCTAGCTCAAATTTGTTTTCGTAAGTGACTTGAGATTCTGCCTCTCCACTTACTGCTTTTATTTTGGGGTTACTTTCAATGAACTGATCGAGTAGTGCAAACCTTCGTTCTTGTTCATTGGTGCTAACACCACCAACAAGGTCAACGGTCTGGCCGCTAACCATAAGTTTCATCCAGTCAGCAAAAGATTTTTGGACGCTGGTTTCTGAAGACTCTACCGATCCTTCGAGTTCGAAGCTCGGCCTCTCAACTATTGGGATTTGAGGGCTCGGCACTACTTCTTGAAGATCAATTTCAAAAGTTTGTTTTACATGGGTTAACGCGTGAGCAACTCTATTCTCCCTAGGTTTAACGCCTGCTAATTCAATTTCCTCTTCTACATCTTGAATTTGCTGATACGATGCACTAGAAATACTCGACTCGTCAATATCAATAGAATCATTGATTTCTAGGTCAAGAGCGTGTAAGATTGATTGCTTTGAACTCAAGCTTGCGGCTCTTTGAAGGGCGTATTGTTTGGTTTCGGGTTGTTCACTAGAGAGCCAAAGTAGCGCCCATGAACTTTGCATGTAAGGATAACGTTTTGTTATTCTTAGAATTTCTTCGCGACCCTCTACGCCTATTTTCTCGAAATTTTCGAGCCAGTCATTATATGTTGAAGCGTTAACGAGCATTACCAGTCTGCTAATGAGGCGTTAAAAATATCTTGGGTAATTCGTTCGAACAGCACCTCGTGTGCCTCCGCTTTCACACTTTCTAAAAGGCTCGTTGCAGGAAAGTCGTAAAAGAAACTAAAACGCTTTTCGAAGTTTGAATCCTCTTTAGTGTTGTTGTAAAATCTAACATTTACCGCCATATTCAACCGGTTTTGAGCCGCTGTTTGATTCGCGGTGGCAGTCATAGGTTGAACGTTGTAGGCTACAATTTCGCCTTCGTAAACCAGGTCCCCTCCTGAACCAGTGAGGGAAAGACTTGTCTGGTTGACGATCAGGTCTTGAAGTGCCATGGTGAAATCTCGATCTAGTCCAGGTTCTATGGTAGACCCCGGTGATTGATCGGCAACATTCTGAAAAAAGTTTACTTGAAAACTTTCAGCGGTCCCAACACTCGCACCCGAAAGATTATAATTAATCTTCAGACCGCAAGAGTACAGTAGAATAACCAGTAAGCCGATTCCTAATTTTTTCATAGATCGTACTGCTTTATTTTTCGATAGAGGGTTCGTTCTGAAATTCCTAGTTCTTCGGCAGCGGCTTTTCTTCGACCACTATTTCGCTCTAAGGATTTCTTAATGAGTTCAATCTCTTTCTCATGCAATGATAAGGTTTCTTCTTCTTGAATTTCTTCTGCGAAGTCGTAATCATCGACAAGGTTTAGTTTTCTATTTTCTGGAAGACTGAGAATTGCTGTGTTCTCGTTGGTTAATCCTCTAGGTTCAATATCTACTTCTTCGGTTCGATCGACAACTCCTCCACTTAGGTTAGAAGTAATCTTTTTAAGTTCATTGATGTCTGCTCGCATGTCAAAGAGTATCTTATATAGGATTTCTCTTTCGCTGCTAAAATCTCCTGCCTCGTCTTGTTTGCTTTTTCCTACTAAGGTGGGAAAATGATCTCCAGACAAGTGGGGTAAGTACTGATTTAATGTAAGGGCACTTATGCTGCGTTCGGTTTCTAAAACAGAGAGTTGCTCGGCGGTATTTCTCAGCTGTCTAATATTTCCTGGCCAGCGATATTTTTCTAGTAATTGTATGGCACCATCCTCTAGTCGGATGGTAGGCATGTTGTATTTTCTCGAAAAGTCAACCGCAAACTTTCTAAACAACAAATGAATGTCTTCTTTGCGCTCACGAAGAGGAGGTAGTTCGATTTCTACCGTACTTAAGCGGTAGAAAAGGTCTTCTCTGAATTGGCCCTTTTGAATCGCCTCTTGCATCTTGACATTGGTGGCAGCGATGATTCGTACATTCGTTTTTTGCACCTTAGAAGAACCTACTTTTAAGAATTCGCCCGTCTCCAGTACACGCAGGAGACGTACTTGTGTAGGTAGGGGTAGTTCGCCAACCTCATCAAGAAAAATAGTGCCCCCGTCGGCTACCTCGAAATAACCCTGACGCGTTTGAGTGGCCCCTGTGAAGGCACCCTTCTCGTGTCCGAATAATTCTGAGTCGATCGTTCCTTCGGGTATGGCTCCGCAGTTTACGGCAATGTATTTGTGGTGTTTTCGGTGTGATTGAGAGTGTATGATTTTGGGCATTACCTCTTTACCAACACCACTTTCTCCGGTAATGAGTACGGAGATGTCAGTTGGGCCCACTCGAATCGCTTTCTCGATAGCCATTTCGAGCTTGCGATTCGTGCCGATGATTTCAAAGCGTTGCTTGATTTGATTAACCGAATCCATAAATTTTAACTTTGGTGAACTCCATATCCTACAGCTTTACCGAGAAGGGTAGCTGAGGTACAGTCTTCAATTTTCACATTGACATAATCACCGATTTGATAGTGTTCCTTCTCAAAAACAACTACGGTGTTCTGAGAGTTTCTGCCCATCCAATGCTGGTCTGATTTTTTTGAATCCCCCTCAATCAACACCTCTTCGGTTTTGCCTACATGGCTTTGAGTGCGATACAAGGCATGTTTCTGTTGTAATTGAATGATTTCGTTCAATCGACGTTTTTTCACTTCTTCAGGAATATCATCTTCAAATTTTCTACCAGCTAAAGTACCTGGACGTTCAGAATAGGCGAACATAAATCCGAAATCATACTTCACATACTCCATTAGAGAGAGCGTGTCCTGATGATCTTCTTCAGTCTCTGTTGGGAAACCAGCGATCATGTCTTGACTAATACCGCAGTCAGGAATGATCGAACGAATATTGTCAATGAGTTTCATGTATTCTTCGCGAGTGTGAAGACGATTCATCTTCTTCAAGATGCGATCTGATCCGCTCTGTACAGGGAGGTGGATATATTTACAGATGTTATCGTACTTGGCCATGACCTCGATGACATCTAAGGTCATATCCTGTGGATTACTCGTAGAGAATCTAATTCTCATGTTAGGCTGGGCCTCTGCGACCAAAGCTAAAAGGTCCGCAAAGTTGACGGCGGTTGCTTTTTGCATTTCGGTAGCCTTTTCAAAGTCTTTTTTGAGACCTCCGCCATACCACAGATAAGAGTCCACATTTTGACCTAACAGCGTAATTTCTTTAAATCCTTTATCCCACAAATCATTTACCTCTTTCAAGATAGATTCAGGATCTCTACTTCGTTCTCGACCTCGAGTAAATGGAACTACGCAGAAAGTACACATGTTGTCACAGCCTCTAGTGATGGATACAAACGCAGTAACCCCGTTCGACCCCAATCGAACAGGCGCTACGTCGCCATAGGTCTCTTCTTTAGAGAGTATCACGTTCACTGCCTCTCTTCCCTCGTCGACTTTTCCAACGAGGTTAGGTAGATCTTTGTAGGCATCAGGACCTACAACCATGTCGACAATTTTTTCCTCCTCTAAAAATTGATGTTTTAATCGTTCCGCCATGCAGCCCAAAACACCCACCTTCATGTCTGGTTTTTTAGATTTAACCGCATTGAAAGTTTCTAGTCTCTTTCGAACCGTTTGCTCCGCCTTCTCGCGAATAGAGCAGGTATTGACAAGCACTAGGTCGGCCTCCTCTAAAATTGTGGTGGTGCTAAAGCCCTCTTTACTCAGAATTGAAGCGACAATTTCGCTGTCTGAGAAGTTCATTTGACAGCCGTAGCTTTCGATGTATAGCTTGCGGTCGCCTTCCTTATTTTCAACGGTTAGGGCTTCGCCGTTGTATTGATTTGGATTCTTTTCTAACTCGTTCAAGTTCGCAATTTTAGAGGGTCAAAGGTACGCAAAAAACCTAAAAACTGACAAAATGTCGGGATTCAGAAAAGACCTTACTTATTTATACTAAGTCTTTATTAGCTGCATTTAACATTACCTCAGAAGACTTTATAGTAAATTTCTGCAGTTAAAAGGCTGACAGCCAAAAGCAACCTAATCTAATGAAGCAACTTATCCAATTTAGTATGCGTAACAAGTTGTTCGTAATCTTGGTGGTGATCGCTATCATCGCCTTTGGGTTACGAGGTTTGTCGCGGATATCGATCGGTGCGGTTCCTGATGTAACCAATAATCAGCTGCAAATCATCACCACCTCGAAGTCATTAGCGACCGAGGATGTTGAGAAATATCTAACCCTGCCTGTAGAACTTGAGATAGCCAATTTACCCGGTGTTAAGGAAATACGATCAATTTCTAAGTTTGGGCTCTCGGTAGTTACCGTAGTTTTCGATGAAAATCTAGGAACCTATCTTCCGAGACAATTAGTCGCTGAGCGTCTACCAGAGATTCAAAATCGTATACCTGAAGGCTTTGGCGCGCCATTTATTGGTCCTATTACCACGGGTTTAGGGGAGTTATTGCAGTACACTCTTGAAGTTGAACCGGGTTATGATTACTCCCTAACTGACCTTAGAACTATCCAAGATTGGGTAGTAGTGCGAAAATTGAGCGGTATAGAGGGTGTTGTTGAGGTGAATACTTGGGGCGGCTATTTGAAACAGATTGAGGTTGCAGTTATTCCTGAACGTCTTCAAGCTTATCGCATTTCGCTTGAGGAGGTTTATAGTGCCCTTATTGCCAATAATTCGATTGCTTCTGGGGCTTATATTGAAAAGAATTCAGAGGCTTACTTTATTCGTGCCGATGGACAATTCAGTTCTATAGAAGCCATCGGGGATGTACTAGTGACCTACAAGGATCATACCCCCGTATTTATCCGAGATTTAGCGAAGGTTCAAATAGGACATGCTCCGAGATATGGAGCGGTTACGGCAAATGGAGGTGGAGAACGAGTGATGGGACAGCTCATGCTTCTTAAGGGTGCAGGCGAGAGTCAAACCTTAAAGAATATTGAGCAGCGTTTCGAAGAAATTGCAGATCAGTTGCCTGAGGGCGTTAGAATAAATCCTTTTTTAGATCGTAGCGAACTCGTGGCTAAAACCTCTTTTACGGTCGCAGAAAATCTCATCCTCGGATGCCTGATAGTAATCTTTGTGATTGTTATCCTACTTGGTAATTGGCGTTCGGGAGTAGTCGTAGCTTCAGTGATCCCACTATCTCTATTGTTTGCTTTGGGAATGATGGATGTTTTTGGAGTTGATGCTAACCTGATGAGTTTAGGGGCAATTGATTTTGGAATCATCATAGATGGAGCGGTTATTATTGTTGATTTTGTGACTTTTTACTTGGTTTCACGACAAAAGCAATTAGCTCATCTGCCTGCCGATGAGTATCAGGCAAGCGTTGATGATTTGGTTACTGAAGGCACCTATAAGATGATGCACTCTGCTGTTTTCGGGCAGTTGATTATTCTTCTAGTTTTCATTCCGATATTTACTTTATCAGGTGTAGAAGGCAAGATGTTTATTCCCATGGCCAAAGTGTTCTCCTTTGCTTTGATTGGTGCCATGATATTGTGCTTTACTTACATTCCGGTAATTTCTTCTTGGGTGATTAGACCTGTAAATAATTCCTTTTCAAAGTTTTCAGATCAACTTTTTGGACGAATTCGCAGGCTGTATTGGCCGATTCTTGCCATTGCCTTGCGCAATGCTCGTGTCGTGTTTGCGATGGCCTTATCGATGTTGATTGCAGCAGGTGTACTTTTCAGCAAAATGGGTGGCGAGTTTGCACCAACGCTGGATGAAGGTGATTTTGTGATTCAACCTGTACTACAAACGGGCACCTCGCTAAGTAAGACCATTGAGTTTACAACCATTATAGAAGCAACCCTTTTAGAATTTCCTGAGGTTAAACAAGTAGTGTCTCGAATTGGAGCAGCAGAAGTGCCTACGGACCCAATGTCAATGGAAGAATCTGATGTGATTATCAAGCTTCATCCGAAGGGTACATGGACCACAGCAGAAACGAAAGATGATTTGGCCGAGGCTTTTAAATCGCGTATTGCTGAGGTGTTACCTGCTGTCCCCATTGAGTTTACTCAGCCGATTGAAATGCGATTTAATGAACTAATTACAGGGGTAAGAACAGACTTAGCAATCAAATTGTTTGGCGAAGATTTGTCCATTCTTGCAAATAAGGCTGCCGAAATTGCAAAAAGTATCGAGGACATTCCGGGTGCTTCTGATATCAGTCTTGAAAAAGTAGAAGGGTTACCCCAAATTAAAATCACCTACAATACGAATGCTCTAGCTGCTTACGGGCTGAGTGTCACGGCGGTGAACCAGATGATTAGTACAGCCTATGCTGGTAGAGAATCAGGGGTGTATTATGAGGGAGATCGAGCTTTTGATATTGTACTTCGATATCAAGAGGACGTACGCGACGATCTAGACCAGTTAAGTTCGTTAACACTAGTTACGCCAGAAGGTTCGCTTATTCCTATCTCTGCTGTGGCTCAAATAGAGTCAATAGCATCTCCGGCGAAGATTTCTCGAGATAATGGAAATCGCCGAGTAGTGGTTGGGGTGAATGTTAGAAATCGAGATTTAGGCTCAGTAGTTAAGGATGTTCAGCAGCGTCTGAATGCCGAGATTAGTCTTCCGCCTGGTTATCACATTGAGTACGGAGGACAGTTTGAAAATCTCGCATCGGCATCTCGACGGCTAATGATCGCTGTTCCGATATCATTAATACTTATTTTTATGATGCTTTATTTAGCCTTCAGGTCGTTCAAAGAAGCCCTCCTGATTTTTACGGCTATACCCATTGCTGCCGTCGGAGGAATTTTCTTTCTATCGATTAGAGAACTCCCCTTTAGTATTTCTGCGGGGGTTGGTTTTATCGCTCTTTTCGGAATTGCGGTACTAAATGGTATTGTGCTCATCGAAGAATTGAAACGACTCGAAGAATCTGGAATGAAGAGTGTGCTTAGAAGGGTAGTGACGGCCACTCAAAGTAGGGTTCGTCCTGTACTACTTACCGCCTTTGCTGCGGCCCTAGGGTTCTTGCCCATGGCAATTTCTGAATCATCAGGTGCCGAAGTTCAACGTCCGCTAGCAACCGTGGTTATTGGTGGATTGATTACCGCAACACTTCTTACCTTAATCGTACTGCCTACCTTATATGTAATAGTAAATCGTGTGAAGATTACCCCAAAACCCCTGACTTTAGTTTTACTGGCATTTCTCTCGATTTCATCGTTACAAGCTCAAGATCAAAATGGAGTTGATATTCAGCTGGCTCAACTGCTCGAACGGGCTCTTGAACATCATCCTAAAATTAAGGCGCAAGAAAAGGTGCTTATTGGAAGCAAGGCAGAGCTTCAATCGGCCTTGAATCTTCCAAAAACAGAAGTGTATCGCAACGTAGATCAGAATAATATCACCGAAAAAGGTTCGGTTTTGGAGATCGTAGGTGTCTCACAGAATTTTTCATTTCCAACGGTTTACCTAGCTCGTAAAAAATGGTTGTCAACGGCCTATCAAAAAGAACAATGGAATGCTTGGCTTAACCGCAATCAAGCGCTTTTTGAAGTTTCTGAAGCATATTATCGTTGGTTGGTTTATAATGAATTAACCCTCCTTAATGAGCAGCGCGTTAAAACCTTTCAGGAGTATGTTCGTATGGCGAAACTTCGAATTGAAGTGGGTGAATCTACCGAGCTTGAGCTATTAAATGCTCAAACTGCTCTTCAAAAGGCGCAAAATGATTGGATAGAATATCAGAGTATCGCCCAGAGGGCCATCTCTGATCTTAAAAGATACACCGCTCTTGAGGATTGGTCAGCGACCAATGGTACGCTTATTAGAGAACCCTTACCTGAAAAAATTGATCGTGAATCTCTAAGAGCTATAGTTGAAGCAGAAATCGCTGTCTTTGAAAGTCAGTGGAAGATGGTCAAGCAGGAGTTTGCGCCAGAGGTTTCTTTAGACGTTTTTAGAGGGGTAGACCCTGCTGACCAAAAGGTTTATGATGGTATTCAGGTAGGAGTCGCACTTCCGATCTTTTACCAAACACAAAAAGCAAAATCTCTTAAGGCTAAAACCTCATATGAAGCTTCTAAGATTCTCCTCGATGATCGACTCGCTCAAAAGCTCGATGAGTTAGAGGTTACTTGGTCCCTACTGCAACAGGAGAAAACATGGATGGATCAATATGAAAATGAAATGAAATTAACCTTTGAGGCGGTGATGCGTTTAGGTTTGAAATCGTATCAATCGGGTAACCTTTCATCGATTGAATTTTCGGAGGTCCTCAACAGTGCCTATGAACTTAAAGTGCAATATCTCAACCGCTTTTTGTCTTATCACAATCATTTATTACAACTTAAGTACCTTACTATATGAACACCAAGCGTTTTATTTATGGGATTTTAGCAGCCCTTGTTTTAGTGTCGTGTAATACGCGCCCTGAAGAAGAGCAGCCTTCATCATCGAATCAGATGGTGTTTTCAAAGGCTCTTCTCGCAGAGAAAGGAATTGCACAGGTGCCAATTACAGACGAAACCTTTTATACTGAGCATTGGGCAACCGGACAGATTGGGGTTCCGCCCGAGGATCAAATGATGATTACATCTCCGTTTAAAGGAACTTTAACCGGATTTAACTGGATGCCAGGTCAAGAGATCAAAAAGGGAGTCACGATCGGATATATTTCATCAAAAGAGCTTTTGTCACTGCAAGCTGATTATAAAGGTCTAAGGGCAGAACTGACAAAGGCAGAGGCCCAATATCAAAGAGATCAACAATTATTTGATGAAAAGGTGATCTCTAGAAAACAGTGGGAGGAGTCTTCGAGTAATTTGTTACAGGCGCAGTCAGCGCTTGACGGGTTCATCGCGGTTGCTTCTCTCATACAGATTTCGGAATCGCAACTAGCGAGCGATCTTCCACTCACTCGTGTAGCTCTTAAGGCTCCTTTTACCGGCCAAATTTCAGAGGTAGTAGCTGCAAACGGAACCTATTTTGATGCCAATGAACCCTTATTCACATTAACCGCTAAAGGACATAAGCATGTAGAGTTTGACGTCTTCGAATCTGTGGTTAACCAGTTAAAGCCCTCGATGGAGTTAGAGGTATTTCAAATGGAGGATACGCTCAAAGATCATGGAAAAGTAGCAGAAATTCATTTGATTGGAACGGCTGTTGAATCTGAATCCCGTTCTATTCCGGTGCATGCAGATTTCATTGAAGAATCTGAGCATGAAAACTGGCTATTTGGACAATACGCTAAAGTTAAGTTGAAATTTGATCCTTTGACTCACCCTTCTCTTCCTGAAAACGCTCTAGTAAAAATAGAGGGTAATTGGTACGGTTTGAAGGTAGTTCAATCTACAGAGGAGTCGGTTACACTTGAAAAGGTTCAATTTTCGGTTTTGGATCAAACTACCGGGTCTCATAGGGCGCTTCCCGACGCTTATGCTAATGACACCTCAATGTATCTTTCAGGAGATTTATTCGCTGTAATCTGGTAGGTAAGATATTACCGGCCAAACTTATACCCTAAATACAATACGTGCTGTTCACCTCCAAGATTTGCAGTCTCCATGAAGTATCCGACTTTTAATCGATTTTTATCGAATTTAAAAGGGAAATCAATTCCATAACGAATGGAGTAATCTTTTGAGTCGCTCAGGTTCTGAATCCACTCTACCTTCAAGTTTGGATCGTGTTTGAAGTTTCGAATCTTTGGAGTGATTTGTGGTCTAAAGCGTAAAGCCAAATCCTCTTTCTGGTCGTCAAACCTTCTCTTGTATTGTATACCTGCTCTGTTCTCTAAATCGAATAGATCTGTTTCTAGTTTGTGATAGAGATTCAATCGTACTCGGCCCGCTGATCGGTTACCTTGGATGGCGCCTGTTCTGTCGCTTTCTAGAATGTAACGAAATTCAACTCCTGCAGAAAAATCGTTGCCTAAATCGGTTTTATAATCGAGTTCACTGATCCATTGATGAAATTCTTGATCCTGCCAGCGAAGTCGTTGACTGAAAGCAAGACTGCTCTGTTTTGATTCAAAGGCCTCATACGAGAGTGAAAGCCATTGTCGATTTGAGCTTTGAGCGCTAAGATGAAATGAACTGA
>Ga0255778_10000867_pt1 | contig 27276 bp, 25 predicted proteins | sample 071ome_31_FD_179976 | JGI IMG/M metagenome (GOLD analysis project Ga0255778, IMG submission 179976) | Coastal salt marsh microbial communities from the Groves Creek Marsh, Skidaway Island, Georgia - 071405CT metaG (version 2) | ecosystem: Environmental > Aquatic > Marine > Intertidal zone >...
TTCAAGTGGATGAGTATCTACGTAGCACCTCTCATCCAAATGTTTTCGCGGTGGGTGATATCGCCTCAATGCCATCACCTCGACCTAAATCAGGTGTGTTTGCCGTAAGGCAGGGGCCTGTTTTAAATGAGAACCTACGTCGATTGATTAGTGGTAAAGCTTTAAAAGCCTATAAGCCGCAGAAACACTTCCTTGGTTTAATAAGTACGGGTGATAAACACGCGATTGCATCACGAGGTGCTTGGTCGTTTGAAGCTGATTGGTTGTGGAAGTGGAAAGACTCAATTGATCGTAAGTTCATGCAGATGTTTAACGAGTTGCCTGAGATGCCCGAAGAGCAGGTGGCTTTGTCAGGTATTGCTGATCAAGAAGCATTGAACGAAATATCGACCATGGCGATGCGTTGCGGTGGTTGCGGTGCCAAGGTCGGCAGTAGTGTGCTCAGTCGTGTGCTTAATAAAATCGAAAAGCCATCGCGAGGTGATGTACTGATTGGATTGGATTCGCCTGATGATGCTGCTGTGTTCGATGTGCCGGAAGGTAAGGTGATGGTGCAGAGCGTGGATTATTTCCGTAGCTTTATCGATGACCCTTATGTATTTGGACAAGTTGCAGCGAACCATGCTTTAGGTGACTTATTTGCCATGGGCGCGCAAGCCCAATCAGCTCTGGCGATTGCTACGATTCCTTATGGACGCGAAAACATTATCGAGCGAACCCTGACAGAAGTGTTGCAAGGTGCACAAAAGGTCTTGCACGACGCGGGTGCGGTTTTAGCTGGCGGTCATTCGAGCGAAGGTGCAGAACTCGCATTTGGTCTAACGGTTAATGGTTTGGTTGATAAAGACCAAGTATTGCGTAAAAGCGGTATGAAGTCCGGTGATGTATTGATCCTAACCAAACCGATTGGCACAGGAGCACTCTTTGCAGCAAACATGCGTGGCAAAGCTAAGGGACGTTGGATAGATGCTGCGATTGAATCGATGCTTGTTTCGAATCAAGCCGCTGCTGAAGTGTTGTATGAATATGGCGTCACAGCTTGTACCGATGTCACCGGTTTTGGCGTGTTAGGTCACCTTGTTGAGATGACCAAAGCCTCAGGGTGTGATGTTGATCTAATGATAGATGCACTGCCGCTGTTAGATGGTGCTTTAGAAACAGTTTCTGTAGGAATCTTGTCGTCACTTCAGCCACAGAATATGCGTTTACGTCGTGCGATTACGAATGTAGAACAATGGAATTCACATTCAGTTTATCCATTGTTATTCGATCCACAAACAGCGGGTGGTTTGTTGGCATCTATTCCAGAAGAAAAAGCAGAGGCCTGTTTGAGTGACTTAAGAGCACAAGGCTATCAGTCTGCAATTTTGGTAGGGCGCGTAAAGCAACGCGGCACCGAAGATGCCGCTATAACCTTGATTTAGAAGCTCCAGACGATAGCAACTTTTAGACAAGAAAAAAGGCTTAACCATTTTCACGGCTAAACCTTTGATTCTTTTGTTTGGTACCAGTGGGCGGACTCGAACCGCCACACCCGAAGGCGGGGGATTTTGAATCCCCTATGTCTACCAATTCCATCACACTGGCAAATTTGGCTCTTGCAGGTGGCCCTGCGAGAAGACGCGGCAGTATACCGACTTGACCGCGTTAGGCAAGTGCCCTGTGCTACCATTCGCGCCCCATGCGCCTATCCGATTTTGATTATGAATTGCCTGATGAGTTGATCGCTCAGCATCCCGCTGAAGAGCGTTCGCTCAGTCGTATGCTGCATGTTGATGGTGCAAATGGTGGGATCGTTGATCGCCAGTTTTTAGATCTACCTTTGTTACTGCGTGCCGGTGATTTGTTGGTGTTTAACAACACTCGCGTGATGGCAGCCCGTTTACATGGGCAGAAAGACACTGGCGGTAAAGTTGAGATTCTTATCGAGCGCGTCATAGAGCCGACTCGATGTTTGGCGCACGTGCGTGCAAGTAAGTCACCTAAGGTTGGTTCTAAGCTTCTTGTTGAAGATGCGCAGATCACTATGGTCGCGCGTCACGACAATCTGTTTGAGTTGCAGCAAGAGAGTGCCGGTGATTTTTACCAGCTCATGGAATCTCATGGTCATATGCCTTTACCACCTTATATAGACCGTGACGATGGTGCAGATGATGAAGAGCGTTATCAGACTGTCTTTGCCAAAGAGATGGGTGCTGTGGCGGCGCCAACAGCCGGCCTGCATTTTGATGATGTGATGCTAAACACCCTGAGTGAGATGGGTGTTGAGCAAGCTGAGGTGACGTTGCATGTGGGTGCGGGCACTTTTCAGCCGGTAAAGACCGAGAATCTCGATGAGCACATCATGCATTCCGAATGGTTGTCGGTATCTGAGGAAACTGTTGAGAAGATCAAAGCGTGTAAGGCGCGCGGTGGGCGAGTGGTCGCGGTAGGGACTACAAGTGTGCGTAGCCTTGAGACTGCCGCAAAAGAGGGTGAACTAAAGCCTTACCAGGGGGATACGCGATTGTTTATCCGTCCTGGCTATCAATTTCAGGTGGTCGATCTGCTGTTGACCAATTTCCACCTGCCGCAGTCCACCTTATTAATGTTGGTGTCGGCGTTTGCTGGGTATGAGAACATCATGCGCGCTTATCGCCATGCGGTTGAGCAGCGTTATCGATTCTTCAGTTATGGGGATGCGATGTTGCTCGAAAGAGGCGCTAAGTGATTGAAATTAATGCCCGAAATTTCTTCCGGGCATTAAAAAGGCCCGACAGGGGGGTGCCGGGCCAAGGTTCCACCAAAGGAGGATGGAGGGTGTGCTGAATAATCAGCACATTAGAATTTTCTAATATTCTGAGAGTAAAGTCAATCCGTTTTTTGAAATATGTCTGAATTATTCGAATTATTAGCCTCAGATGGCGGTGCGCGACGTGGTCGATTGACCTTTGCTCGTGGCACGGTTGAAACCCCGGTGTTCATGCCGGTGGGTACCTATGGCACGGTCAAGGCGATGACGCCCGAGGAGCTCAAGGGCTTGGGTGCGCAGATTATCTTGGGTAACACTTTCCATCTATGGCTTCGCCCGGGCACCGAAGTGATCAATGCTCACGGCGATCTGCATGACTTTATGCACTGGGATGGTCCGATATTGACTGACAGTGGCGGCTTCCAGGTCTTCTCGCTGGGTGCGATGCGCAAGATCAAAGAAGAAGGTGTTCACTTTCAAGCTCCGACCGATGGCGCGAAGGTGTTCATGGGGCCAGAGGAATCGATGGAGATTCAGCGCAAGCTAGGCTCAGACATCGTGATGATCTTTGATGAATGTACACCATACCCGGCCTCAGAAACTGAGGCGCGTGAATCCATGGAGCTTTCACTCCGTTGGGCACAACGCAGTAAGGCAGCGCATGAAGGTAACCCAAATGCACTGTTTGGCATTGTGCAGGGCGGTATGTACGAGAGTTTGCGTAAGCGTTCGTTAGAAGAGCTTCAAAAGATCGGTTTTGATGGCTACGCGGTCGGCGGTTTATCCGTAGGAGAGCCAGAAGAAGATCGTATCCGTGTACTTGATGCGATGCAGGAAATCCTGCCAGCAGATCATCCGCATTATTTGATGGGTGTGGGCACGCCAGAAGATATCGTTGAGGCAGTACGTCGCGGAATTGATATGTTCGATTGTGTCATGCCAACGCGTAATGCGCGTAATGGTTATCTCTTTACCCATTCAGGTGTGGTGAAGATCAAAAATGCAGCGCACGAAAAAGATACACGCCCCTTAGATGAAGAATGCGACTGTTATACCTGTCAAAACTATAGCCGCTCGTATCTGCGTCATTTGTTCCGTTGTAATGAGATCTTGGGCGCGCGGTTGAACACGATTCATAACCTGCGTTACTACCAAATGCTGATGGCCGATATCCGTGAAGCGATCGAGCAGCAACGCTTTGAGGCATTCCGCAGTGAGTTCTATGCCAAACGAGGCAAATTCGTACCCAATTGAACCATTTAGCCCACCGACTTTCTGAGGTGGCTGTGGCATAATTTCGGCACTTTTTTAGGTCGTCCCGCGTGGGGCGGCAAGTTGTAACCCCATTTCGGAGAATCCGATGATTTTTATTTCTGATGCGATGGCTGAAGGTGCGGCGGCTGCACCTGGCGGCGAAGGCTTACCGTTGTTGTTCTTGATCGGTATGTTCGTGATTATGTACCTGTTCATTATTCGTCCTCAGGTTAAGCGTCAAAAAGAACACAAGAAGCTGGTTGAAGCACTAGGTAAAGGTGATGAAGTTCAAACCATGGGTGGTTTGATGGGCAAGATCACTGAGGTTGGCGAAAACTTCGTCAAGCTAGAGATTGCTGATAACACTGTAGTGACTGTTCGCCGTGTGTCGGTTGAAGCGGTTATGCCGAAAGGTTCTTTGAAAGAAATGTAATTTCACAGCCCGACATTCGTCGGGCTTTTTGTGGCACTCCTATGCTGAATCAATACCCAATGTGGAAAAACGTACTGATCGCCGTCGTAATGTTCTTCGGTGCTCTCTACGCCTTACCTAATATTTATAGCCAAGACCCAGTCATTGAGGTCACGGGTACGCGTAATGCGACCGTGTCTGATGCACTGCAAGCTCAGCTTGAAGCAGCGTTGAAAAACAATGGCATCACGCCAAAGCGTGTTGAGCTATCTCGCGATAAGTTGCAATTCCGTTTTGAGAAGCCAGAAGAGCAGCTCAAAGCGCAAGATGTTGTTGCTAAAGGCTTGAGTGGTGACTTCACTCATGCAATGACCTTGTCGCCAGATGTGCCGACCTGGCTGTCGGGTGTTGGCGGTAAGCCAATGAACCTAGGTTTGGACTTACGTGGTGGTATTCACGTGCTGATCGATGTCGATATGGATGCTGCAATCGAGAAAGCGATGGAAGTGCAGGTCGCCAATCTTCGTGAGTTCATGCGTAACGAAAAGATTCGTTATGTCACTGTTAAGTCGGTGAGCACAGCGGTAGAGGTTCGTTTCCGTTCGGTAGATGACCGTAACGCTGCACAAGTTAAAGTAGCGAATGAATTCCGCACCTTGGTATTCACTGATCGCGAGGAGGGCCCTAATGCATTCTTCTCAGCGCAGGTGTCAGATGCTGAGTTACGTGAAGTGCGCAAGTCAGCGCTACAGCAAAACATCACCACACTGCGTAATCGTGTAAACGCCTTAGGTGTGGCAGAGCCTGTGATTCAGCAACAAGGCGATCGACGCATTGTGGTTGAGCTACCGGGTGTTCAAGACCCAGGTAAGGTCAAAGATCTCTTAAGCGCGACAGCAACTCTTGAGTACCGTTTGGTTGTGGGTGATCTGCAACAAGCGCGTGATGCAGAGAAGTCAGGTCGTGTACCGGCGGGTTCGCGTTTGTATAAAGAGCGTGATGGCACGCCAATCTTATTGAAGCGACAGTTCATCGTAACCGGTGATCAGATGACCAGTGCCTCATCAGGTTTCGATCAGCAAGGCGGTAGTCCTGCGGTATTCGTTAACCTTGATAGCAAGGGTGCGCGCCGCATGCGTAATGTGACTACTGAGAACGTTGGTAAGCCAATGGCGGTAGTCTTTAAAGAGAAGCGTACCGTTGGACGTGATGAGAATGGCAAGCCTATTAAGAAGTGGGTAGAAGAAGTTATCAACGTTGCGACGATTCGTGAGCCATTTGGCCGCCGCTTCCAAACCACGGGTTTAGATAGCCCAGCTGAAGCGCATAACCTTGCGTTATTGCTGAAAGCCGGTGCTTTGGCGGCGCCAATTGATATCGTTGAAGAGCGCACCATTGGTCCTAGCTTAGGTCAGGACAATATTGATCAAGGCTTTACCTCGGTCATGGTTGGCTTTGCACTCGTGCTTGTCTTTATGGCCTTCTACTACCGTAAGTTTGGCCTGGTTGCTAACGTCGCATTGGCCGCTAACTTAGTACTTATCGTTGCGGTGCTATCTATCATTCAAGCCACGCTGACCTTGCCAGGTATTGCGGGTATCGTGTTGACCGTTGGTATGGCTGTGGATGCTAACGTACTGATCTTTGAGCGTATCCGTGAAGAGATGCGCGTCGGTAGTACGCCGCAAGCATCGATTCATGCGGGTTACGAGAAAGCATTCATCACGATTATGGATGCGAACATCACGACCTTGATTGCAGCGATTGTGTTGTTCTCTGTAGGTAGTGGACCGGTGCGTGGTTTCGCGGTGACCTTGGCGATTGGTATCGTGACCTCGATGTTCACAGCGATTGTCGGCACTCGAGCAATCATAAACATTATGCATGGTCGTAAACGACTAAAGACTCTCTCAATCGGAGGGCTCAACTAATGCAATTATTGAAAACAAATTCCGTGATCGACTTCATGGGTAAACGCAATGTCGCGATGATTTTCTCAGCGATTTTGTTGCTCGGTGCTGTGGGTTCGATTGTCACTCGTGGTTTAAGTATGGGTATCGACTTCACTGGTGGCACGCTGATTGAAGTGGGTTACACCCAAGATGCAAACTTGCCATCCATTCGCGAAACCTTGGTCCAAGGTGGTCATGGTGATGCCTCTGTGCAGCAGTTTGGTACAGCGAAGGATGTATTGATTCGTTTGGCTAAGTCAGAAGAGCAATCAAGCTCCACCTTAAGTAATGAAGTCTTCGGCATGTTATCGAAAGCCGTTAATGGTCAGGTCGAGCTGCGCCGAGTTGAATTCGTGGGACCACAAGTGGGTGATGAGCTCACAGAAGATGGTTTCTTAGCAGTGCTCGTCGCACTGATGGCGATACTGATCTATGTCGCATTACGTTTCGAATGGCGCTTCGCGGTGGGCTCTGTAGTGGCATTGATCCACGACGTGACGATCACGATTGGCCTGTTCTCTTTGCTTCAGATTGAGTTTGATCTACCTGTGTTGGCGGCGGTGCTGGCAGTGATTGGTTACTCGCTTAACGACACTATCGTTGTATTTGACCGTGTGCGCGAGAACTTCCGCAAAATGCGTAAAGGCACATCTGAGTCGATCATCAACTCATCATTGACCCAAACTTTGAGTCGTACCTTGATGACATCGTTGACGACCATCTTGGTGTTGTTGGCGTTGTTCTTCTTGGGCGGTGAGATCATTCACGGTTTTGCATTTGCCTTATTGGTTGGTGTTTTTGTTGGTACTTACTCATCGATCTATGTGGCGAGTACTGCGGCATTGATGTTGGGTGTGAGTAAAGAAGATCTGATGCCCGTGCAAAAAGAAAACGTGGTGGATGATCGCCCTTAAAAGTTCTGGAGACGTGTCCGAGTGGTTGAAGGAGCACGCCTGGAAAGTGTGTATACGTTAATAGCGTATCGAGGGTTCGAATCCCTCCGTCTCCGCCAGATTTAAATAACAGTAACGGATATTCCCATGGCTAAAGTCACGGTAGTTGGAACAGGTTTCGCAGCTTTAACAGCTGTTCGTAAATTGCGTAAGGCAGATGCATCGCTTGAGATTGATGTGGTTTCGCCAAAAGCAGAGTTTGTGTATTACCCAGGTACTATTTGGATTCCAACTGGTCTGCGTAAACCAGATGACTTAGTGATTAATCTCACCAACTTCTTTAAGCGAATGAAAGTGACTTTTCATGCTGCTGAGGCAACAGGATTAAGTGCTGATGGCCGCACCTTACATACAAGCAATGGTGATATTTCAAATGATGGCATCATCATCGCCAGTGGCGGGCGATTTATAAAAAAGTTGCCTGGTATAGAGTATGCCATTACGCCTTGCGGCGGTATTCCGGCAACAACTCAGATACGTGATCGCTTGGCTGAGATGAGTGGCGGCACGTTGGCCTTTGGTTTTGCCGGTAATCCAAAAGAGCCTTCTGCGATGCGTGGCGGACCTGTCTTTGAGTTTTTATTCGGTATTGATACATGGCTGCGAAAACAAGGTAAGCGCGATAAATTTAAGCTCGTGTTTTTCACGCCAGCTGAGAAGCCAGGGCAACGCTTAGGTGAAAAGGCTGTTAAGGGCCTGCTAAGTGAAATGAAGCGTCGTGATATCGAAACGCATCTTGGCCATAAGATGAAAGGTTTTGAGTCAAACAAAGTGATGACTGAAGGCGGTGAATTTGATGCGAATCTCATCATGTTTATGCCTGGTATGACTGGTAACCAGTGGTTTGATAATACCGAGTTGGCTCGCTCTGAAGGTGGCTTGTTGAAAGCAAACAAGCTTTGTCAGTCTGAAGGTGCAGATAAGGTCTATGTGGCAGGTGATTCAGGTAGTTTCCCAGGCCCTGGTTGGTTGCCAAAACAAGCGCACATGGCTGATCTTCAAGCAGAAGCTGCAGCGCATAATTTGTTAGCTGAACTTAACGGTAAGCAGGCGACAGAGACGTATAAAGTTGAGCTGATGTGCATTGTGGATAAGCGCAATAGCGGCACACTGATTACGCGTTCAGAAACGGGTGGTGTGATGTTGCCTTTGGGTATTGTTGGTCACTGGACAAAGCGTTTGTTTGAGTGGATGTATTTGCGCCAATACCGTTAATCAATCAGTAGCTTGATTGAAAGCGCGATTGAGATAATGACAACGAGAGGCTTTATCAGTTTGGCGCCATGCTTAATTGCGAGATGGGCGCCTAGCCAAGCGCCAATTATTTGTCCTGTCCCCATTGCTAACCCTAGTGCCCAAAATACTTGCCCGCCGGCAGCGAAGAAAATCAGAGAAGCAATATTGCTCGTAAAATTAAGTAGCTTGGTTGCGCCGGTTGCACGTTTGGCACCCCAGCCAAGTAGTATGACGATTGCGGCAAAGAAAAAACTTCCAGTGCCTGGGCCAAAAAAACCGTCATAGAAGCCAACGATAAGCCCCCCAGTTAAACCAAAGGCACCAATTGATATGCGTTGGTGGCCATCCAGATCCTTTAAAGAGGGTGATAGGGCAAAATACAAAGCTACGCCTATCAAGAGAATTGGGATGATCTGATTGAGCCAGTTATTGTGAATATGCTGAACAGTCCAGGTGCCGAGTGCGGCACCGATGAAGGTCAGTGCAACTGGCCAGAGTAGTTCGCTAAGGTTGATATGTCCTTTACGCCAAAATCGATAGCTGGCAGTGCCACTACCAAAGCTACCTTGTAGCTTGTTGGTAGCTAAGGCGTTTAAAGGGGGAATGCCAGCCCATAGAAGTGCAGGTACGGTGATAAGGCCGCCACCGCCGGCTATAGCGTCTATGAAGCCCGCCAGAACAGCAATCGCTGAAAGCACAAGAATGATGTCCAGAGATAACGCTTCCATAAGGTCTCAGCGGGTGATTTTTTGGGTTTACCATCGTATTGTATGCCCCTCTTTAAATAAGTGGTTAACAATGATCCCGGCGATAAAAATTCAGCAATTAGCAAAGTCCTATAAGAAAGGACCAGAGGCGTTAAAGGGAATTGATCTTGAGGTCCAATCGGGTGATTTTTTTGCTTTGCTTGGCCCTAACGGTGCCGGAAAATCGACCACTATTGGCATCATTAGTTCTTTGGTTAATAAGTCTGCAGGTTCAGTGGAGATCTTTGGTTACGACCTAGATAGCGATCCTGAAAAAGCTAAAGCGTGCATTGGTCTGGTTCCACAAGAATTCAATTTCAATCAGTTCGAGCCGGTGATTGAGATATTGATCAATCAGGCGGGTTTTTATGGCATACCAAGAGCGAAAGCGACTGAGCGTGCTGAGCACTATTTAAAAAAGTTACATCTCTGGGATAAACGCAAGTCACAGGCCCGAGAGCTGTCGGGTGGTATGAAGCGTCGCCTGATGATTGCCCGCGCATTAGTGCATGACCCAAAGTTACTTATTCTCGATGAGCCAACTGCTGGGGTCGATATCGAGATCCGGCGCTCTATGTGGAGCTATCTCAAAGAGATTAACCAGGCGGGTACAACAATTATCTTAACGACACATTATCTGGAAGAGGCTGAAAGCCTGTGCCGCAATATCGCGATCATTGATAAGGGTGTGATTGTTGAGAATACCTCGATGAGTGCGATGTTACGAAGACTTAATCAAGAGACATTCGTATTTGATACTGAAGAGGTGATTACTGATTTACCAAAGCTGGAAGATTTTGAGTTAACGCGGCTTTCAGATCATTCGTTTGAAGTGAGTGTGGTGAAAGAGAAGGGCATTAATAAATTGTTCGAAGCGCTCAATCAAAAAGGTATTTGCGTACTCAGTATGCGAAACAAACAAAATCGTTTGGAGCAGTTATTTATCGATCTGGTTGGCGCTCAAGGTGGTCAATCGTGAAAATGGTTTATTGGACGGCATTCCGGACTTTATTGATCAAAGAGATTCTTCGTTTTGCGCGTATCTGGGTGCAAACGATATTGCCACCAGCAATTACTATGGCGTTGTATTTTATTATCTTCGGTAAGCTGATCGGCTCCCAGATAGGCGATATTGAAGGGTTTCGTTATATCGATTTTATCGTGCCGGGGTTGATCTTGATGTCGGTTATATCAAACAGCTACGCAAATACGGTCTCTAGCTTTTATTTCAGCCGATGGAATAAACATATCGATGAATTACTGATCGCTCCAATCCCTAATTGGTTGATCTTGGCGGGTTACGTTGCGGGTGGTGTAGCGAGAGGCGTTATCGTTGGTATAGTCGTTACCATTGTGGCGTCCTTTTTCTCTGATCTATCAATCCACTCATACGGAATTACATTTCTAGTCTTTGTGTTGACTTCGGTATTGTTCTCTTTGGCGGGCTTTATCAATGGAGTTTTCGCAAATAGCTTCGATGATATTTCGATCATTCCGACATTCGTTTTAACGCCGCTTACCTATTTGGGTGGTGTGTTTTATTCGATGAGTTTGTTGCCGGAGTTCTGGCAAAACGTATCCATGGCAAATCCGGTACTCTATATGGTTAATGCTTTTCGATATGGACTTCTGGGTGTTAGTGATATTGAGCTGTCTACTGGCGTTGTAATTATTTTGGCGTTCACCTTTGCTTTAGCTGTATATGCACATTCGCTTATGAAGCGTGGAGTTGGAATAAAAGTTTAATTTAGATTGAGTTCATTGTTTCTGAGTGCCAGACTGACTAAAGTAAATATAGTGCTGTCATCAAGTTTAAGGTCATGAAAAAACCCGAAATAAACAGTTTTTTAGAAGCTATTTATAGTTTCGATAAAGCGTCCTTAAATTTGTTAAGTAGAAAGATACTTGTTTCAGAAAGATTTGAAAGTTTCTTTACAGATATTTTGGAACCAGTATTAGATGAATTAGGCGCGAGTTGGACTTCTTCAGGGGGTATTGCTAGAGAGCACTTTTTTTCGAATTGGTTGAGAAGTATTTTGGGGCACATGGTTGCTAATCAAGTAACAAAACAATCCGCTAAAAAGATCATTTGCGCCTGCCCACAAGAGTCGCATCATGAGATTGGACTTTTGATTTTTTCAGTAGCGATGATGAATAAAGGAGTGGGTATTGTATATCTCGGTGCAAATCACCCTGTAAACCAGTTGGAGTATGTCCTTAAACAGGCTAATGCTCATGGGGTCGCGCTTTCATTGCATTTAGAGCCAAGTAGAACAACTCACGAAGCCATTATTAGTCTTCCGCGTAAATTACCAGTGCCAGTTTTCTTGGGTGGTAAGGCATGTAGAAAGATTAATACCTCATTCACGAAGAATGGTGGGTTTGTTTTGGATAAGGAATTAAGGGAGTCTTGTGATTTTGTGGCCAAATATCTTGGTGTTGACGCACACAAGTCAATTTAAAACTTGGCGGTGTACTGATGGCTCCAGCCTAACATGCCAATGATGAAACAAATTCCAGCCCACCATTCGCCATCAATCCGAATGTTTGAATGGTTTAACTCAAATCCGCTAGCGCTAACGATCCAGTAAGCAAAAAAGCCTAAAATCAAAGTCAGAATGGTGCCGCCTAGCTGTTGAGACATCGGTCCAGCACGAAGTGAGCCCTTTAGGCCAGCGCCTGCAAACCATGCTAAAAGCGGCCCAAAAAGAGCGGCAAGAGCTACTGTGGGGTTTGAAACGTAGAAAGCCCAGTAGGTAGAAGCCACAATGATGATAAACATAATTATCGTAACAATGATCATTTCAGAGGGCCCCTAAACAAAGCTATTTTCGTGTGAAATTTAATATTAATTCAAACTAGGCGCTTTATAAATCAATTTTTTAGACAAGTTGGGTTTATAAATCAGAGATTTAGATGATTTTTGTTGCGACTGATAGAATAATTAGTAAGATCGGTTATATCTAATTATTTAGTTTAGGCAAACTTATGAAAAATTCTTTTTTGGCTGCCGCGCTATTAACTGCCTCAGCCGTAGTTATTGCTGAACCAGCTGCTTTTGTTGGCTTCACATATGACTTGAGTGGAAACAAAGGTTTTGGCCTTACCGCCAAGATTGTTTCATCAGATGAAGAAAATAAAAACGTGGGAGCTGTTGGCTTCAATTATTACTTATATGCGCCAGAGGCATATGGAATTGATGTTGGTATCGGTAGAAACTTTGACAATTCAGGATTGATCTTGGGCTACGATGTTTTGAATAATGTTCCTACAGTCTCAGGAGGCTGGGTTGATACAGAATCTAAAGCATCCTCTGGTGGAGGTGGATTAGGCGGTGGTGTCTAATTTATGTCGCTGGACGAAATAATTGCTTCAGTTAAAGACCGGCCTGGTCTTTCTGATATTCACGTTCATGCAGGCAAACCGTTGGCCTTGCGCATTAACGGTGAAGTTGAGAAGTTTGAAGATATCCCTATTTCGAATGAGATCGTTGATAAGTTCTTTGGTACTCACTTAAGCCCTGATCAGTTACAGCATTTTGATAAAAAGGGTGATGTTGACCTTGCGCTTGTTATTGATGGCCAACGTTTTCGTGCCAGCTTTGCGCGAGGCTCTGAAGGTAAAGTTATTGTGATGCGTAGACTGGAATCGCGCATACCAATGCCTGAAGATCTTGGCTTGCCGCCAGCATTGCTAGCTGTTACTCAGCTTAAAAGTGGATTGGTTTTGGTTACAGGGCCTACTGGTTCGGGTAAAAGTACCAGTCTCGCAGCGGTTATCAATCGCATAAATGAAGAGCGTAGCGATCACATCCTCACTGTTGAGGATCCTATTGAATACGTTCATCATGCTAAGAAGTCCCTCGTATTCCAGCGTGAGGTAGGGCAGGACGCTGAAAGTTTTGCTCAGGCGCTTAAGGCGGCTCTTCGTGAAGACCCAGACGTTATTTTGGTGGGTGAGATGAGAGACATGGAAACCGTGTCTCTCGCGTTAACTGCGGCAGAAACAGGCCACCTAGTATTTGGCACCCTGCATACAAATGGTGCCGCAAGTACAGTAAACCGTATTATTGACGTGTTTCCGGCCGCTCAGCAGGGACAAATACGTGCTCAGTTAGCCCAATCCCTCCGTTTAGTTATGACGCAGCGATTGTTAAAGCGTGCGGATGGCCAGGGTCGTATTGGTGCTTTTGAAGTGATGGTTTGTAATCACGCTGTTCGTAGTTTGATCCGTGAATCTAAGATCCACCAAATCGAAGGCGTTATGCAGACGTCTCGTGGTGAGGGCATGGTCACAATGGAAGCCGCGCTTGAGCAGCTTGCTGCGGCGGGCATGATCCAAGCCTAATGTCTTCTCGGCAACAAGGCCTCACCTTGCTGGAGCTGTTGGTTGCCTTGGTTATTATTTCGCTCCTCGCGTCAGTTGGTATCCCAAACTTTAGTCAGTGGAATTGCTCTCGCAATCAGCGGTACGAGTTCGATCAATTTGCAGGGCTTTTGTCCGCTTTAAGAAGTGAGGCGTTAGCAACGGGACGTTCTTTTAGAGTCACCTCCTATAGTGAGTGTACGGTGATTGTTGGAGGTGTTGCTTATCCTTGTGGTGGATATGTCACCCCCGGGGGTAGTGGAAGTTTTTCCTCAGATCAAGACGGAAAGTCCTATCAGGTGCAATTTTCTGATGTTCCAGTTCTTTGTGATAGCGATCAGAACTGGAGCCCAATAGATGATTCTGTTGACATAGAACTGCCTGAGTTGGATAAGTTGTCTTTTAATATATCTTCAACGACCTGCTTTTTTCCTAACGATTTTGATGGGTACGCATCTTCATCATCAATCGAATTTTCCAAGGATGCCTGTGGTGCCAATGCCGCTGATGTATATAGCAGTTATAAGTTGCAAGTTTTGTCAGCAACCGGGTTGTTGAGAAGATTTAAACGGCAATCAGCTAGTGCGGATTGGTTATCTTTATGAAGAGATATCGAGAAGAAGGCTTTACTTTAATTGAAGCACTTGTTGCCGCTGCAATCCTAGCAATAGGCTTTGCTGGCGTTTATGGATTAGTGCAAGGGTCAAACACCTTTTTTGAAAAAAGTTTAGCGAAAGAGCAAAGAAGATTTTTGCATACTGAAATATTAGATTATGTTGGTTTGCGTTATTGGCATAAGCACTCAATCGAAAAGTACAACCTAATCGTATTAGATGATGTTTGCGATCAATGGGATCAGCAGTTATTCGAAGAGGATGAGGTCAATAAACTAACCAGATGGTGCGTAAGAATTAAGGATGAAGAATCACATACATTATCTAGTCAAAATACGAGCCGAATTCTTTTAGTCTCCCGAAATAGCAACGGCGTCTGGGTGGTTCGAATAGCTGAGGGTGATTCGTCAGATTATGTGGTTAAAGATGCTCGTGTCCTTATCGATCCGGAGAATGCTTAATGTATCAAAGGCGGGTGACTGGATTTACCTTAATTGAGCTTCTAGTAACGATTATTGTTGGCTCGATTGTTATGGCTGCAGTGTATGGTTCGTATCAGTTGGTTGGCCGCTCTCATTCGCGTTTAAATGATCTTGGCGAGCTCCATCAGAGCGGTCAGATTGTGATGTCAATGATCGAGAAAGATATCCGCTTAGCGGGATATGCGCATCCCTCATGCGAGGCGCAGGATTTGTATTCATTTGGCTCTGCAATTGAGTCCCCCGTTATAGATATTCAAGATTCCGGACAAAAGCTTGTACTTAAGTATGATTTTGTTATGCGAGAGTGTGACCTTGCGATTGACCCTGTTGGTGCGGCTAATGTGGTCAGGCGTACGGTTGAGTACTTTGTGAGAGAAAACGATGGCGTCAAAACACTCGCTCGGAAGCTTATTATTGATAACGGCAGCACAGTTTCTGTGGGTGAGGTAAATGATCTTTTGGATCATCTTGATACTCTTAGATTTGTTGATGAGCGTGAGTTAGCCTCGTCCGAGGCTGATCTTGTCAATGTTTACTTCTCAATGAGTGCTGGTGATGATGACGATCGAAATCGCCCGCTATCTGTAGGCCTTGATAAATATTTTTTTGAGAATGTTGCAGCGCCCGTCGGTCGAAATCGTATCGAGTTTTTAGGTTCTTTTTGGGCTCAAAATAGAACGTACACGGGGTCATACTGATGAGCTACTCAAGAGGTCAAAATGGCTTTGTTTTGGTGGCCACGTTGTTAGTCTTAATGCTGATTACTCTTTTGGGGTTAAGCATGATTTATGTATCCAAAGAATCAATTAGCGCTTTAGATAGAGTAAATCGCAGAGCGCTTTCACAAGATGCAACAGCAGCTTGTACCCAAGCTATCTTTCTTGAGATTGGCAACAAATATAATGATTCCGAGCCTGTTTTTCCATGCGAGGGTAAGGCGAAATGGAGATCAATATGCGATGAGCTGGGTAATTCTGGCGTGGTTGCAGACGCTTTTAGTGTCAATATGGAAGAGCCTAATGAGGATTTAGCCGCAATACTTAAGGACGCTTCATATAGCTGTTCTGCTCGCTATATGCCTCTTGTGCCTGGTAATGAGGAAATCCCTCCCTTAGGAAGTGGCACGTGCCCAGGCAACAAGCCGTCGGTTAGATGTATCAATTACTTGATTAGTGTTGATGCTTTTATCGGTAATAAGTTAATGACTAAATCTGAATCTTTAATTCAGTATGAAATAGACATTACAAAGTAGCTATGAAGTTAAAAAATTGCAGTTTAATTTTTATCCTATGCCAAGTTTTTTTTGGTTCATTAGTCGTGCATGCGGGAATAAAGGCTATCCCACCTGGTACAAATGAAAATTCAGCGCCAGTGAATATTATGTTTGTACTAGATACTTCATCATCTATGAATGATGAGGTAAGTGCTGGCCAGTCAAGGCTTGATGTTATGTTGAACTCAATCCAGTCACTTGTTGAGGATCGAGAGCTTTCTGAATATGTAAACTATGGTCTTATTACGTGGGCAACAGATGTTGATACGAGAGTCGAGCTAAGCTCTCAAGGCGCTAGCTTAATAAGTAATTTGATTTCTAACGGCGGTATTGTCGCATCAGGAGGTACCAGGCTTGACCGTGCAATGCCGCATGTGACTAATTATTTGAAGCCATATGGCACACCTGGCTCACCAATTACGGTGCCATGTCAAAAGACAATCGTAATCGTTATGAGTGATGGGGCGTGGGAGTATCACGTTGACACGGTGAATATTTCGCCAGATGCGTACGATGGACAATATTACTGGTATTCAAGAGTAACCAATCCAACAGCCATTCAATACGTCCCGCTTTCTTATGATGATATTTATGGCCAGACAACAAGACTTCTTAATAGATCTGGAAATTTGTCGATCAAAACATTTGCGGTAGGTATTTATCTAGACTCTATAGAAACTGACTTTTCAGCTGATGGGGACTATTCATCAGCTGAGCAGCTGATCGTAGGTAATATTTCTGATGCATATAACCGCTTAGCTGTAAGTGGCGGAACTGGTGACCCTATTTACCCAACAAACGGAGACGAGATACTCAATGCTTTGAAAAGGATTATTTTTGAAGAGGTCGATTCGAGTTTTGAATTTGTTCCTGATGAATCAGCCTATCAGTTTGACCCCTCGGATGCAGAGTTGGCAGCAGGCTACAGATATTTCCTGAAGGCGCCTTTTCAATTTAAGGCGACTAGTCAATGGCAGGGTAGGCTTCAATTGGCTCGTGCAAGTCGTACGGGCAACTCACAAGATGAAGTGGTTTGGGATGCGGGTGATTTATTAGATGCTCGTTCCTCTACAGATAGACAAATTTGGTCTATCTTTGATGAATCTTCAGGGCTTGATGAATTCATTGCGCCATCCGGTACATTGAGTGATGCATTTGTAGAAAAATTTACGCTCGATAGTAGTGCCTTGCCAAGTGAGCAGTCGGTAAGAAAGATTATTGACTTCGTCCGCGGTGTGGATGTCTTTGATGAAGACGAGGATGCTTCAGTTAATGATGAGCGTTGGAAGCTCGCTGATATCTATCACTCAGCCCCTCGGATTCACGATAATCGTATTTATGTTGGTTCGAATGGAGGCATGCTCCACAGTTTTGATTTGAATAGCGGTGTTGAGAATTGGGCGTTTGTTCCTCCTAATCTCTTGGCCACTTTGAAAGATATGGAGTCTTCCACTGCTAATCAAAGTAGCAGTATTTATGGTGTTGATGGCACCCCATCTATTCGCGAGATTAGTTATCTCGATAGTGCTGACAATACAGTTACCAAAACGATTTTGATGGTTGGGTTGGGCCGTGGTGGCAAAGGCTATTTCGCATTAGATATTACTGACAAAGACGCGCCAGAGTTTATGTTTGCATTTCAGAACATGGGCGCGAATACAGTCCGCTTTTGGGATGCCGCCGGCGATATGACTGAATACGCTACGAGTGAGTGGGCTGATTCTGACAACGATAAGATGGATTATCGGAAGCTTGGAGAGGCTTGGTCTACACCCCAAATTACACAGCTTCCTGTACAAGTTGCTGATGGTGAGCTACCACGTCAGGAGTGGGTTGCAATCTTTGGTGCAGGTTATGCGTCCGACTCGGTGAATGATGCTGAGATAAAAGAGGGCCAGGGCGTTTATGTCGTTAGGCTTGAGGGTGATAAAGCGGGTGAGCGGAGAGCGCTTATTGAGCTCAATGATACGAGGAACAATCAAATATCAAGCCGTGTTCCGGGTGATGTTGCGTTAGTCACTCCTGATCGTTCTGCTCAGGCTACGTACCGTGGGGCGATGGCCTATGTTGGAGATCTAGATGGTCAGGTCTGGAAGATCAACTTAACCGACCAGGTTGTGCCAGAAGAGGTTGACTCGAACTCAACAGAGTTAAATCCAATTTGGTATGTTGACAGTGACAACAATACGGCCTCTTTATTGACTGTTGATTCTGATGCCGATGAGGATCGTAGAATCTTTCAGACACTGGTTCCAATCTTCGACAGCTCCAAGCGCTTATGGTTGTATGGAGGAACGGGTGACATTGAGGGTGAAATTCGTCAGTTGAATTCGAGTATTGAGAATATTGTCTTTGCGGTTAAGGATCTCGATTTTCCCTCATTTGACCACGATGCCGCGTTGACAAGATCTGATTTAGTGCATGTGCAGTCTGAGTCTAGCTGCCAGGCGAATGTACCTAACGGTTGGTACGCAAGGCTACCCGGTTTGGATGGCTTGCTGAGTCTTCCGCAGGGTGGTGAGTTGGTTACCGGAGTAATTGATATCGCGGCATCTGTTGTTGGGGTGCCAACCTATATTCCGAGTGCAGCCAATTCATGTTCAGCAGGTCAGGGCTACATAAGAACATATCGAGCCTATTGTGGTGCTGAAGCAAGTGACCCGATTCTTATCACTGACGGTATACCGGTTAGTGGTGAAATCAAGACGCCTGACCTGAATGAGCGTCCGGGGCAGGAGGCCTATCTAACTGATGAGAAAAGAGTTATTCGTGGTAGAATTTTGCATTACCGTGAAATCCCTATAAGTAGACAAAAAAGCGAATAACGTGAACTTAAAACTGGGCATGCCTAAAAATAACCTTATTTCTGGGTTATTTAACCGCTTATCACGCGGCTACCAAGATGTTGTTGGCATCGAAATTGGTGGCGGCGAGATTATCTCTGTTCGCATGAAACAGAAAAAGGGCGCTTGGCAACTCGATCAGCTTGGCCATGAGCCGCTGCATCATGATGAATTGCCAGCAAGTTCTCTTGAGAAGCTGAGTGCCGACAATTATTCCTTCTATCAAGAGGCCTTAAAGTCCTTAGTCAAGCGCGAAAAGTTATCGGGCTCTAATGTAGCAATCGCTCTGCCTGTCAGTGCGGCAATCATTAAGGTTGTTACGTTGCCGAAGATGGGGCAGGCGGAACTTGAGGCGGCTATTGAGACGCGAACTTTATGGGAAAACGTTGTACAGCTAACCGATAAGATTTTTGAGTACTCCATCTATTGGGATATTGTTTCTCGAAACGATGAAGCTGAAACGTTTGATATCTTATTCGTGGCAGCTAAGTTTGATGATATTGAGTTCTATCGGTCATTGCTTGTTAGTGCGGGATTGAATCCTGTCTCAGTTACGGTCAGCTCCTTTGCCTTGGCTAACTTATTGTCACTGAATGAATCGAAGCAACATTCAAATGATATCGTCGAATCAAAAGACGTAAGTGTCATTCTTGAGTTTGGTCCAGTTGAAAACTACCTAATGTTTTTAATGGGTGGTATCCCATCGGTTAACGGGATTTTTGTTTCTGATGCGGACAAGATGATGATGTATCGCCTTGAAGAGGTGGATGATGATGCGTGTCAGCGAATGGTTGATCGCATGTCAATGCAGATTAAGCAGGCCGTGAGTACATTTTCACTTAAACATGCAAATGTCACTATTTCTGATATTAATGTAGTTTCATCTATTCCGCGTTTAGACCATGTCATGAAGTGCTTGCAGCATGCTATGCCTGATTTGACTGTGCAGTTGCTGAACCCGCTTCTTGATGTGACGCAGAAAGATAAGTTGTCATTGCCTCAGCAGTTGAGGACCAATCCTTCTGTAATGGCGCCTGTTTTAGGTGTTGGCGCCCAAAGGCTTTCACTTTTTGATATCAGTGAGGCTGGTAATTCGGGTTCACAGAAGTCCGTTAACGTTCTGCCCAATAGGTCCAAGTGTGTAAGTACGCAACGTAATAAATTCTACGCAGCAGTTGCACTCTGGGCGGCAGCTTTTTTTGCTATTTCACATGCGGGTATTTCGGAAGTAACTCGTGCCATTACCTTTGAGACAATTAAACCTATTGTTATGGAATTTAAGCGGCTGACGGCTGATAAGGTGACGCTGACATCTGCGGTAAAGGATCTCAAGGAGAAGAAGCAGAAACTGGATAAAACGTTAAAAGCAAGTGAGCAAATTCGATCTAATCAGCTGTATCTCTATAATGTGTTAAATGACATCAATCGTTCCTTGCCTAGTGGTATCTGGTTTGAATCGCTAAGCTATAAAGAAAACACGATTGAGCTATCCGGAAAAGCCTCTGGTGATCCAGCTATTTTAGAATTTATTCGTAAACTTTCGGCGTCTAAGCACATTGAGCGAGCGGTACTTAACAAGGCAAGTCTAATTGGAGATAAGGCGCCTGGCCTGAAGAGCTTCGAATTAGACATTGAACTCAATCCTCTCCTTATTTTAAGCAGTTCTGAGCAGGCGGGCTTGTAATGAGTATGTTGGATATGGATATCGGTGATGTCCTAAAGAAAATCACCGGTGGTAATGTCGAGTCAGAGTCTACGTCCTCTCCAGGTGTGACAGAGTCATCTACTCAATCGTCAGGCGATAAACCAAAGAAAACCTCTGGGGTAACTGCTGTAGAGGCTCCCAAGTCTGCGTTAGATCAAATCAAAGATCTTCCTAAAAAAGCTTTTTTCAAACATGTGGTCTCTATGTTGGTTTTGGTGGGTGTGTATGGCGCCTATGTCTACCTGCAGTACCTGCCACAAGAAAAAGTTCTAACCGAACAGCTTGAGCAAACTAAGCAGACATCATCTCTTCGGGGTGAATTGGATTTGCTGAGACTGCAGGCTAAGAAAGCTAAAAAAGATCTTGATGAGGCCCAGGTTCGATACGATGCGCTCAGCAAGCTCTTTGTCACGGAGATGGAGCTCGAGGCCCTATATGCCTACATAAGCCAAATTGCTCTAGAGCAGAACCTAATCATCGATAAGATCACCAAAGGTAAGAAGATTGCGATAGATCGTTCAGGAAATGTTGCCAAAACTCCCGACAAGTCAGGCAAGGACTCTGCGGGCATGTCGCTCTCTTATTATCGTATCCCGGTTGAACTAGAGCTGGTTGGCACCTATGCGAATTATGTGAAATACCGTTCCAAGATTGCTCAGATCGATAAAACCATTAATATAGATAAAGAGAAGGTCTCAATTGCCTCGAAAGAGGGGCAGGGAAAGGTTCGGATTGCTACAACTCTATCCACATACCGAATTCCGTAAGTTAAGAATGAATAAAGTTATCCCGATTGTTTTTTTGCTGGCTGGTTTAGTCATTAACGCCTTTGCCGCTTCAATTGAAGTGGACGATCCCGTCCTGAATCGTGACCCCTTTGTTCAGCCAGTTGATGGAGTGATGCCGTCTACTATGGGCTCATCCGAGGAGATTGTAAAAGATGTTCCTGTCTTGCAGCGTTTCCCATTGGTTGGATTGCAACTGGTTGGTGTTATTGAAAGTAAGCGAGGCTCATTGAGCGTGATTCGTGCGCCGGATGGCCGCGATTACTTTGCGATGAGAGGGGCTCGTTTGGGTCACGAACGTGCCCGCATCTCAAAAATAAAGAAGTTATCACTCGTCCTTACTGTAGATGATCAGCCAATGTATCTGATGCGTGTTAATAAGAAGGTAAGTTTGTATGCGCCTTAATCGTATCTACCGCACTTTAAGCATAACGCTGCTTGTCTCGTTGTTAAGCGCGTGTGCGACGCAAGAGAAGGCATCTGGTCCTCTGCTAGACCCTCAGGCATTCATTGATGAGAAGCGTGCTGTCGTTGTACGTACGGCAAAAGTTGGTCCGCAAATTCGACAAGCGGAGAAGAAAAAGCCTCGGGAGCGTGTGCTTATTAATCAAGAAGAGCCCCGAAGCTATTTGGACCTTGATCAGAGTCGCGATGAGATCTTTCCGGTTAGTTTTGAGTTCCACAAGGTCTCAATCAAGGTATTTGCAGAATCGTTTGCCAAGCTTATTGGCATGAACGTTTTGGTCGGTGATGAAGTGGAAGGCGGCATTACCGCCACATTAGAGAATGTCCCTTGGAATCGTGCCTTAGATCACATCTTGGAGATGCACGGTCTTGCAAAGCACGTGGACCATGACTCAAAGATCGTTCGCATTCACAAGCGCGAAAAGTTAACGGAGCTTGAGGGGTATCAGCGCCAGCGAGCAGAGGAAGCTGCTAGAAATCTAAAGGCGCAGCGCGCAAGCCTGCCGATGTACACTGAAATGTTCCGACTTTTTTACACGGAGCCTAAGGATGTGAAGGAAAAAATATCCGATGTGCTTGGTATACAGGAGGTAAAAGGTGCGCCCACATCGTCCATCTATTCAACCGATCCTAAGATCACCATTGATGATCGCCTAAACGCGCTGATTGTGCGTGCTACACGTGACGAGATCGAATTGGTTGCTCAGTTTATTGAAAAGATTGATGTTGCAACCAAGCAGGTACTTATCGAGGCCTTTATTGTTGAGGCTGGTGATAACTTTGAGCAGCAGTTTGGAGCGAAACTTGACAGTGCTTACGACACAGATAACTACATCACTGAAGGGGTGGGTAGTAGTGCTACAAGCTTCTTGCAAGCGATCACTGCTGGTTCTTTGTTAGGCGGTGCTAATGCTACTATGATCCTAACTACCCGTGAGCTGCGTGCCACATTAACGGCAATGCAGGAAGATGGTGTCACTAGAATTGTTTCGAATCCAAAGGTATTTGTACTCGATAATGAGAAGGCCTCTATAGGACAAGGTCAGCAGCAGCCATATTCGACTGTGTCTGATAGTGGCACTAAAACAGAGTTTGTAGAGGCTCTAACTGAGCTAGAAGTTACCCCAAGTATTGTGGGCGACGGAAATGTAATCCTTGAGGTAAAAGTTACAAAGGACTCTGTTGACTCCTCAACTGCTAATTCAGATACGCCGCCAATTAATAAAAATGAAATCGAAACTAAGCTGATTGTTCCGGATGGCTCTATTGCTGTTATTGGTGGAATTATTATTGAGACCGATGATGATGCAGAGTCAAAGGTGCCTGGTCTTGGGGATCTTGACGGTATTGGAAATGCGTTTAAGAAAACGGTTTCTAAAAGCTCGCGTAAAGAGTTGCTTATATTCCTAGCGCCTCGTGTTCTTTGATGGGCCTATATAAATGTCCGCAAAATTAACATTTGAGTTAGCTAAGCAAATTGCCCAATTTATGGTCAGTCGAGGCATGCTGACTGAGCAGGGCTTATATGAAGCCTTGGAGCAGGCCAAGGTAAATAATACCGACCTTGTCGATCACCTAGTTGAGCAGGGCTTGTTGACTGAGGCTCAAATTACAAAAGAGCTCAGTGATGCTTATGCATTGGATGTGGCTGAGCTTTCTCATGACAATGATGTTGATATCGATGCCCTAGAGTCGTTACCCAAGCAGTTCATGATTCAACATCGTGTGTTGCCCTTTGCCCTGGAAGAAGGCCAGTTGTATGTGGCCATTTCAGAGCCAGATAGTTTGCAACATATGCCGAATATCACGTTGATTACGGGCCTTTCAGTTCGCACCTTCGTGACACAAATTAGCGTCGTCAATAATTGGCTAGAAAGAATCAATCAGTTAGACGAGGATGCCTCTTTTAAGACCCTCGCAGAGTTGGATGCAAGAGTAGTAGATTCTGATGATCTTGATGATGAGGCAAAATCAGCAGAGGTCATTCAGTTTGTAGACCAAGTAATTGGTAAAGCCATTCATCTTGGTGTGAGTGATATACACCTTGAGCCGTATAGCCATAAAGCGCGACTGCGTTATCGTCTAGACGGCGTGCTAATTGACCAGACTGACAAGGGCCCTCGTTTGTTTGAGTTTTATAACTCAATCATTACGCGTATAAAAATCTTAGCGAGCCTTAATATTGCTGAGCGGCGCTTACCTCAGGACGGCGCGATTACCTATGAGACGCGAGACCTAAGAGAGATTGATATTCGTGTATCGATACTCCCAACAAAGTTTGGTGAGCGAGTCGTTATGCGTATTCTGGATCACAGTGCATTTGAACCGCGTATCGAAAATTTGGGCTTCCGTGGAGATGATGAGGCGCGCTTTAAGAAAGCGATCGATCAGCCGCAGGGTTTAGTTCTCGTAACCGGACCTACGGGCTCTGGTAAGTCGACTACGCTTTATGCGGCGCTGCATAGGCTTAACCGTGATGACGTGAATATCATGACGGCAGAAGATCCTGTGGAGAATGTCATGGAGGGCGTCGGTCAGGTCCAGATCAAGGAAAATATTGGTCTAACCTTTACCGCTGCACTTCGTTCATTCTTGCGTCAGGACCCTGAGATTATCCTGGTTGGTGAGATACGTGACCGAGATACTGCTGATATCGCAATCAAGTCATCTCTGACGGGTCACTTGGTACTTTCAACACTTCACACCAATGATGCAATTAGTACGGTAACCCGTTTAATTAACATGGGTGTACCTGCATATTTGATCACCGCCTCACTAACATTAGTGGTTGCCCAGCGACTTGCCCGAAAGAACTGCCCTGATTGTTTGGTAGTTGACGAGTCGGTAACAGATGAACACCTGAAGATTGTTGGTTTTACGCCCGAAGATGCAGAGCAGTTCCCGATCAAGAAGGGGCAGGGTTGTAGCTCGTGTAACAACACAGGTTATAAAGGCCGACAGGGCGTTTATGAGATCTTGAGTATTGACCCTGAGCTCAGAGAAGCCATTCTGAATGGCGAGAATGCGGCCACCATGCTCGAGATTGCTCAACGCAATGGTTTCTCAACCATGCAAGAGGTGGCTAGAGGTTTCCTCAAATCCGGCATTTTGTCATCGGCTGAGTATCAGCGTGTATTCTTGGTTTAAGGTGCGATAAATGCCGTTATACGACTGGAAAGGTATAAAAGACGGCAAGCCATCTGAGGGTGATGTCCAGGCAAATACTCGTGAAGAGGCCGCCCATAAGTTGCGCCTTGAAAGGATCATCGTAACCCATCTCGATCTCTCCCCAGAGGAGCAGAAGCGTAAAGCGAAGCCGGTCAAAAAAACAAAAGTTAAAAAGGTGCCACTTAAGGAGCTCGTTCTCTTTACGCGTAAGTTAGAGGCGATGGTTCGTGCCGGCCTTCCACTGCTTGAAACGATGCGATTGCTTACCGAACAAACTGAACATAAGGTCATGAAGTATGTGGTCTCAGAAATTGCATCAAGCGTGGAGGGTGGCTCATCGCTCTCTGACGGCTTTGCAAGATTTCCACAGGTCTTTGATATCGTCTACCTTAATCTTATAAAAGCGGGTGAAGCAAGTGGTCAGGTAGATACATTCCTAGCACGACTTATTGTAGGAATGGAGAAAACACAGGCGATTAAAAAGAAAGTAAAAAAAGCGCTTACTTACCCAATGGTGCTCTTGTCAGTTGCAATTGTGGTAATTGTCATCATGATGATTTACGTGGTGCCTGTTTTCCAGCAAATGTTTAGCGGATCGGGTGCGGAGTTGCCAGCCGCTACCCAGCTGGTTGTAGATATTAGTGAATTTATAAGAGATCCACTAAAAGGAGGCATGCTAGCAGTTGTCTTCATTGGGTCTATTATGGGCCTTAAGTTTTTACTGGCGACAAGTAAAGGTTTTAAGCTGTTTATACATAAGGCACTATTCAAGGTTCCTTTGGTATCTAACTTGGTCAGAAATTCAGCTTTATCAACTTTGGCGATGATCCAGGGTAATTTAACAGCTGCCGGTGTTGCTGTTTTGGATGCTTTAGAGATAGCCAAAGAGAGTATTGCTAACACGTATGTTCAGCATGCACTATCAGATGTAAGAAATGGGGTTTACGCAGGTGATCCTTTATCAGCTTTGTTTGAGCGTTGGTCAGACATTTTTGAGCCAACGTTTTCGGCAATGATCGCGGTTGGTGAAAAGACCGGTAAGATGGATGAGATGTATAAGTCTATTGGGCTTTTCTACGAGGAAGAAACGGAGAGTGCTGTTTCTGCTTTAACTGAAATGCTTGAACCCATAATGATCGTATTCATGGGGGGGACGATAGGCTTTATCTTGGTGGCTATGTATACGCCAATGTTTACGATGGGCGATGCTTTAGGTGTATAGACAAAATTAGCAGTCTGTATAACCTTTAGAGTTTAGGCATACAGTTTCATGGGCTTCATTTGTAGGTACAGCTTTTAAAAGAAATTCAACAGACTCGTTGTTAGTACAGGCGGCATCACTCAGTTCGCTCATGTCTGAAGCTAACCCAACCGATTTATAGCTATATTTTGACACTGCTTCTGAGGTGATGACGTTCTCTCCAGAAAATAGTTGATTATTGATATAAGTTGAATGGTCACTTTGGGTGGATAGTCCACAAAAGTAGTAACCAAAGTCTGACTTAAATTCACTTTGTGCGAGTGCTATGAGTTTCAAATTGTTAGTTGCTACTTTTGCGTTAGATGTCTCAATGTATCCACTGTATGCGGTTAAACCAATGGATGCCAAGATGCCAACAATAGCGCTGACAATTAGTAGCTCAGAGATTGTGAAACCGGCACAAAAAAACCTCTGCCTAATATAGGCAGAGGTTTTTAAATCGATGGGTATCGATTTATTCAACAGGAATTGTAGATACTAAATAAGTACGATCGGTAGCATCAGAACCGCCGGTAAAAGTCTTAATGGTAATGGACTTAACGCCACCAGAAACAGCAGCCTGTGCGTACATGTTACCGTTAGGTACTGCACTTGTTGTTGAACCGTTTAAGGGAAGGGCAGTAACTTGGAATAAGTTCTCAACGGTGGCAACCTCAGGTGAATATGGGTTCTTAAAACCACCATACTGAACCAGAGACTGAGCAACAGTAGCAGCCACGCCAGAAGGGATTCCTGTTACGCCGTCGCCTAACCATGTGTTTAGGTCGGCCTGAGTGGCTGAAGCGCCGGGGCAAGCAATATAACCAGTGGTACTTGCGCTAAGGCTAGTATTACCTGACGGGTTTAATGAACACTTTACGAGCTCGGCCGCAAGCAGACCGGCAATACGGGTATGGTTTTCTTTTGATGCGTTTTCTTTTGCTGAAGCAAGGTAGCCTTGGTAAGCCGGTAAGCCCACTGCCGCAAGAATGCCAATGATAGCTACAACTATCAAAAGCTCCATCAAAGTAAAGCCTTTCTGGGTGCGTTGT
>Ga0255778_10000878_pt1 | contig 27156 bp, 20 predicted proteins | sample 071ome_31_FD_179976 | JGI IMG/M metagenome (GOLD analysis project Ga0255778, IMG submission 179976) | Coastal salt marsh microbial communities from the Groves Creek Marsh, Skidaway Island, Georgia - 071405CT metaG (version 2) | ecosystem: Environmental > Aquatic > Marine > Intertidal zone >...
CTACCGTTTCGACGTTCACGCGCGTCGGCGACACCCGTCCGCGACACCCGCGTCGTCCAGATTCTTCGATGTCGGGATGAATCGACACACATCCATCTCAGTGGCCACTTTATGCACGCATCATCGATCACACGGCGCTTCGAACGCGTCGTCGACGCGTCACGACGCACAGACGGTGATTAAAAAAAGTATTTTCACAACCCTCGTCGCGTCACCTTCGCTCACTCTTCCGCGCGCGTTCGTCGGCGTCGTTCGTGATTAAAATGGCCTCGTTATCATTCACGAGGGACGGTCCCAGCAAACAACCCGTAAATTTAGAGAAAACAATTCAGCCGATCAGGCGGCAAAAGTCTTTCCGGCGTGTACTCACATGAAATGAGCGACGAACGCGCTAAATGGCGCGATTGTTCCTACACATAGGCCTTCTTAGCTCAGTTGGCAGAGCGCAAGCCTCTTACACGAGAGGTTTACCGACGAACCAAGTCGGTGTGACACTCCCACTTCTTCTATCCTCTACCACGCATAATCGCGTGATTAAGACCATGAAAGTAAGCTTGTGGTCGCGGGTTCGAGCCCCGTAGAAGGTATTTTTTTATATAGCTTTATATCTCTTTAAGTACGTGTCAAACGTCCTATTATGTATAAAAATATTTATTGGTAACTTTTTGGTTTATATTTCCATTCAAGTACGCATCAAATGTCCGAATTATAAACGTAGAAGGTATTTTTTTTATATAGCTTTACATTTCCCTTTATGCATGCATCAAATGTCCGATTTATACTTTTTATCACACGAATTCTGCCATTTTCGCGACGCGCCAAATCGTCGTCGTCGCGTCGTATTGAGGTATGTAAGACATGATGGTGGTCTCAAACGTGGTAATTATTTCAAAAGTCTCACGATGTACAGGGAGAAGCGAACAGAGAGAGATTTCTCTTATTAGACGTGGATGAGCGTGGACGGCGTCGTCGAATTTGACGACTGGCTCTGCGTCGACGCGAGACTCGGCGGAGTCTTGGCGCTCGGCTCGAGAACGAACGTGCGGGCGGCGAGGTAGGCTCTCTCAACAACCGTGGGAGTGCTCCCGTTCGTGCTCGTAGAGGTGTTGTCGTCGTCGTAGACATCATCAGTGACGTCGTTTGCTTTGACGGCGCCAGTCACCGCGGCGACGGGCGGAATGTTGGCGACGACTTGAGTCACCGCGGCGACAAAGGCGAGAAACGCCGCGCAATACCCAAACGCGACGCTCATCGAGCGCAAGAGCGCGATCGTCCTCTCTGCGCGATTTGCCATTTCGATTCGCGCCGATTCGCGCATTTGTTGCGTGAAGAAAGCGCCGTAGGACGCAAAGGCGTCTTCCAATTTGAACAAGAGGACGAAACGCGTCGCGTTTTTGCCGGTGCGGTACCACCACCTGTACGCGAACGCGGCGCCCTCGACGAGGATTCGAGGCCTCGCCGGCGTTACCATCGCACGAAGTGGAAATTTGATCGCGTACGCGACCGCCGTCGTTGCGCACGCCGCGCTGCAAAGCATCAACGTCGCGACGGCCATCAGGATGACGAACGCGGCGAGTCGCGGCGCCGTCGAAATCTGTGTCTCAGGTGCGTTGCCGATTTCGACGGCGTCGGACAAGCTCATCGAGGTGATGATTTTTCCAATGAGTCCGTTGCGAGGCGACATGAGCCTCGCCGACGTCATCGATGGGTCTCGCACGACGACGGGGGACGCATCCGCTGTCGTCGTCGTCGTCGCCGCTTCAAATCGGCGCAAAAGAACGTTGGCATCCGACGCGGGCGTGTTCGCCGGCGTCGGTGCCGCTCGCGTGACTTCCGACGACGACGGCGGCGAAATCGCCAAGTTGGCCAAGGATTTGAACAGTTCGAGCGTCTCGTGTACCCGGCTCAGCCTCGAAGCCTTGCTCGTCAACACGAGCGTGTCCGACGTGCCCGAGTCGTCCTCCGATCCTCCAGGTGTCACCACGTCGTCCACGACGTTTCCGGTAAACTCAAACGAAAACTCATCGTCCGCCAGCAACACGGACGACTCTCCTTCCTCCTCCTCTTCCTCTTCCTCCTCTTCCTCCTCTGCTCGAAGCGTCGCCAGCCTCGACGCGTGTTTCGCGCTCAGCGCACCCGGCGTCGAACCGGCCATGTACGTCGTCGTCGTCGTCGTCGTCGTCATCATCGTCGTCGAACCAGTCTTACTCACCGCGCTTCGCATGCGTCTCTCCTCATCTTCCGACGACGGCGACAGCGCGTTCGCATCGATCTCCCCGAGCGCGCTCCTCGTCATCCTTCGGCCAGCGTCACCAGAAGATTTCGTTTTCCCTCCTCGAGCGTCGTCGTTTTCGACGTCGATCGGCGTCGCCAACCCATCGGTGTCATCGCGCCAGCTCAACCTTCGTCGCGTCGTCGTCGCCGGCATGCTCTTCGCGCTTCGTGCGTCGCACACCGCGTCGTCGCACACCGCGTCGTCGTCTGTCGTCCGCAATGCGCGCGCGCGCCCCGACGCTTCGTCTTTCCCCTCTTCCCGTCGTTTCGAGTTCACTTTCTATGGGTAAACAGTACAAACAAAAAATATGATGGTTTAAACCGTAGATTGAATACATGAAAACAACCGAGGCGCGGGAACGATCCCTCCGAGACACGCTCTCTATGAAGAAATACTTTCTTAATAGCGTACGTGTGTTACATATTGAAGCAAACAAAAGTGTTAAAAAACCATGCTTTCTTTGGACACCTCGAACGTCCCGAGGACCGCCCGGCGGCGGGTTCGTTTGGAGGAAGGACTCGCGCGACGCGGAACTTTGACGACGCGCGAACGGGGCGCGCGTCAGAGCGCGACGGAAAGTGCGCGGCGTGACGCAACTCGTTCATCTCTTTGTGCCGCCGCCGACTCGACTCGTGACGACTCGCGAACGCCGCCGCGTAAAGGAAAAGGGACGACTGTGGATTTTTGAAAAACAATCATCATGGCGACTGAAAACGTGGACTGCGTCGTGGTGCTGGACTACGGTTCGCAGTACACGCAACTGATCACGCGACGGGTGCGAGAACTGGGCGTGTACAGCGTGTTGCTCCCGGGAGATGCGGACATGCAGAGGATTGATTCGCATAAACCGAGCGTGATCGTGCTGTCGGGAGGGCCGAATAGCGTGCACGTGGAGGGCGCTCCGAGCGTGCCAGAGGAGTTTTTTGAATACGTGGCGGAAAAGAAGATACCGGTGTTGGGTATTTGCTACGGGATGCAGTTGCTCGTGCAGAGACTCGGTGGAAAGGTGGAGGCTGCGGTCGGGAAGGGTGAGTACGGACGCATGCCCGTCGTGTTGCAAGAGGACGACTCGTTGCTCTACGGACCGGGTTCGAAAAAGAGCGAATCGCAGCAGGTGTGGATGTCTCACGGGGACGAAGCGACGGCGCTTCCTCCTGGGTTCTCGTGCGTGGGTAAGTCTGAAGCCGGAGCCGTGGTCGCGATCGAGGATCGCGAGCGCCGGTTGTTTGGCTTGCAGTACCACCCCGAGGTGACGCACTCTGAGCGAGGACAAGAGACGCTCAAGCGCGTCTTGTTTGACATTGCTCAAGTCAAGCCGGGATGGTCGATGAAGAACGTCTTGGATGAACAGATTGAAATCGTCAAGAAAAAGGTGGGTCCGGATGCGCACGTCATTTGCGCGCTCTCCGGTGGCGTCGACAGCGCCGTCGCGGCGACGCTTGTGCACAAGGCCATCGGTGACCGCTTGCACTGCGTCTTTGTGGACAACGGTTTGTTGCGCTACAAGGAACAAGAGCGCGTCATGGACATGTTCCGCGAACACTTGCACCTTCCGGTGGACTGCGTCGACCACTCCAAGCCGATGCTCGATCGTCTCGCGGGCGTCACCGACCCAGAGAAGAAGCGTAAGATTATCGGCGCTGAATTCATCGAGTGCTTCAAAAACTTCAAGAGCGAAATCGAAAAGCGCACCGGCGTTCGTCCGACGTTTTTGGTGCAAGGGACGCTGTATCCGGATGTCATCGAGTCTTGTCCGCCGCCGGGTAGCGACCAAAAGCACTCGCACACCATCAAGTCGCACCACAACGTTGGCGGCCTTCCAAAGGAGCTCGGCTTTGAACTCGTCGAACCGTTGCGCATGCTCTTCAAGGATGAGGTGCGCAAGCTCGGCGCCATCATGGATGTACCGCGCGCCTTCTTGGCCCGTCACCCATTCCCGGGTCCGGGTCTCGGCGTGCGCATTCTCGGCGACGTCACGGCAAACGGAGCCCTCGAGACGCTCCGCGCCGTCGACGAAATTTACATCAACACGATTCGCGAGTTTGGTATTTACGACGAAATCTGGCAAGCCTTTGCCGTTTTCTTACCGATTCGTAGCGTCGGTGTTCAGGGTGACCAGAGAACTCACTCTCACGTCGTTGGTTTGCGCGCAGTGACGAGCAGCGACGGCATGACGAGCGACTGGTATCCGTTTTCGCACGAATTCCTCAAGACGGTTTCCTCTCGCATTTGCAACCAAGTGGCGGGCGTCAACAGAGTCGTGTACGATATCTCCTCGAAGCCACCGGCCACGATTGAGTGGGAGTAAACGCCCCCAGTACACAGTGAACGTATATGAACAACTTTTGTAACGAACGCGTCATATATATTTGACAGAAAAAACGCGTTCACTTCTTCGCGCTCTCGATTCAATCGCTCATTCTAATCACAGCCGACTACGCAACTAGACTCGCAAGAAGCATCGCGTCGCCGCGCGAAGGGTGATGGAGAACAAAGATGTAGAAATCGGGTAAAATGAAAGAAGAAAGTAAAAAGTGAAGTGGTGGAGCGTGTTGGCGCATGGCGTGAAGTCACATCGAAGGCGACGTGAATCGCCAATCTTGTAGACGGAAGAAGAAGAAGTCTCGAAAAACCGAGCGTCATCGTCGTCGTCGTCGTCATCAGAAATCAAAGTTTGCTTCTCAGCGATCTTCGACGTTGATGACGCGGCGTCCTTCCTCGGGTCCTTCCTCCTCGAGTTTTTCCTCGGGTTTGAGCTTCATCTCAATCTTCAGCATGCCGTTCTTCATCCCCGTCTTGATGGTATCGACGTCGGCGCTCTCCGGTAAGCCAATCGTACGCTGGTTTGTGCCGTGCGTGCTCTCGAACGCGTGGTATTGCACGGACCCATTGTCTGATCCGCCATCCTCTTCGTGTCGGTACGTTCGAGTCGCCGTGATGAAGAGCAACGAATTGTCATCGTTGATCTCAACTTTGACGTCACGCGCGGACAAACCAGGCAAAGCGGCGGTGACGATGAGTTTGTCACCCTTGACGATGGCATCTGCGGCGAGGAACGCGAAAAAAAGCCCATCCGTCAGTCTTACGATGCAACGATGAACGACGACGAAAACGACGCACCGACGTCCATCGGTTTCGCGAGCTCCGTCTTCGCCGGGATCTTATCCCCGTGAAGCCGCGGCCCACCGCCAATCAATCCAGCACCAAACGGATCCTGCATGAACGCATCCATGAAATCCCGCATGGTATCCTCGAAATCCATCAAACGACTCGCCAGCATCGGAGACGCCGTTCCGGACGCCAGCGGGTACGAGTACGCCGGCGGAAACACCAAAGGTTCACTCATCCCGCGTGTCTTTCGCATCACCGGCGTTCGAGACCCCGGCGGCACAGACGATGACGCCGACTCACCCGCCATCCCACGCATCGGGTCGTTCCCACCACCCGCCGCGGCGCGCACCGCACCAACCGGTGTCTTTTTCGCAGTCGCGGTTGCCATTCGCATCGTCTTGCGTCCAAGCATCATCGTTCCCGTCGTCGTCGCCGCCGTCGTCGTCGTCGTCGTCGCTCGCAACGCCGCCATCATCATTCTCTTTGTCGTTCGTTCCTTATTTTTTTCCGTTCGTGCGTCGTCGTCGTCGTCGTCGTCGCGAGTGCGTCACAAAGTGAATCAATCAATCAATCCGCTCGGCCGTCTCGTCTCTGTCTCTCGTTTCCATCGGGGAGTGACGGTTCATTTCTCATTAAAATCTCACGGGGTGAGTGACGGTTGGGATTCACGCGTTTTTCATTGTTTTTTTTGAAAATTTTTAATTTTCCTCATTCACGCGCGCGCGACTGGATGACGACGACGACGACGGACGCGCCGGAAGGCGCGCGAACGACGGTGCCTCCGCCGCCGACGAATCGAATGAACCCGACGGAACTCATGCGCGAGGCGGAACGGATGATGGAGCGGAACGCGCGGGCGAGAGCGGTGAGGGAAGAGCGGGCGTTGGATTTGAGTGGGTTTCAGAGCGCTGACGCCGATGCCGCCGCCGACGACGATGTCGTCGTTAGAGGGGCGACGAAACCGGGTGAAGACGATTGGGCGATGACGACGAAGTGTGGCGAGATGGTGACGACGCGGTCGGGTGGTCCGGGTGGGGTTGGTTCGAGCGTCGGGACGGGTGACGACGTTGATGACGTCGACGAAGACGACGCCATTTTAGAGGAAGAGGAAATGGTAGAGGCGGAACGTCGGCGGGTGTTCTTAGTCGAGGAAGAGTTTAAACGCGGGAAAGCGGCGCTGAGACGAAGGGATACGAAGGAGGCGTTGGCGAGGTTCGAGGCGGCAGCGCGGGCGTGTCCGCCGGAATCGGTGGAGGTGCGTGAAAAGCTATCGAGAACCATTGCGCAGATTCGCGAGCTCGCGATGGATGAAGAAGTCGGATACGGCGACGCGGATGCGATCAAGGATGAGATCGCGGCGAGCGTGAGAGACGGAGACGACGACGGGGACGATGTCGAGGAAGAGAGAGCGACGACCCCGTCGACGCAGGGGGGCGACGACTTTTTCGAGCGAGACGCCGCGGTTTCAGACGCGGGTTGGAGCGAGGGGCAGTCTCTCGCCGACGATGCGTACAGAACGGCGCTGTGGTTGATAGAGTCGGCGGGCGAGGATGGACCGCAGGACATAGACGAGATTGTGGATCTGTTAGAACGCGCGAGAAGGTTGTGTCCGGAATCGAGACCGGACGCCATCGGGCGCATCGATGCGTTGTTGGCGTCAATGCGTTTACAATCGTCAACGTAGAGCGGTGCGGTACACGGTGGCGTAGCATCTTTTTTAGTGATAGGCAACGAAACAAAATAAAACAATGAAACCTATGCGCTAGCTACTACACTGTACTACCGGGCCTCACAACCCGTGGTCGCGAAACATTTCCTGCGCGACGCGGTGCAAGACGGCGTGCCTCGACGCCAACTCATCGATATCTGGCGAGTACCCGCCACCGACGACGCCCGCAAGCGGTATCCCAGCCCCAAGCACGGTGTCTAAAACCATGCGTTCGCGTCTGTACAACCCTTCCACCGTGAGATCGAGGTGACCGAGGGAATCGTTTGCCGTCACGTCCACTCCCGCGTCGTACAAGACCAAATCCGGCTTGAAATCCTGCATCGATTCAATCAAAGCCGCCGACACCACCGCCATGTACTCGTCATCCTTCATCCCGCGTGGAAGCTCCACGTCCCTCGAGCTCGTCTCTTTCCTCGTCGGGAAATTCGACGCCGCGTGCGCCGAGAGCGTGAACGTCCCCGGAACGTCCTTTAAAATCCCCGCCGTTCCGTCGCCCTGATGCACGTCCAAATCGACAATCATCACCCGCTTCGCCATCCCGCTCTCCAGCGCTCTCAGCGCGCTCACGGCGAGATCATTGATGATACAAAACCCCGACCCCCGCGCCCGATGCGCGTGATGCGTCCCACCCGCCGTGTTCACCGCCAATCCGCACCGAGCCGCTAAATCCATCGTCAGCATTGTTCCGGAAACCTCCATCAGCGTCCTCTCAACCAACGCGTCGCTCCACGGCAAACCAATCTCCCGCCTCGCCTTGTCGCTCAGTTCCGACGCACACACCGCTCTCACATACGTCTCATCGTGCGCCGCGCACAATTCATCCAGCGTCGGCGCCCGCGCCGGGGTGAAACAGTTGATTCCAGCCAACGCGACGCCCTCCTTGCGCAGCGCGTCAAACGTCGTCTGAAACACGCGCATGGGAAACCTGTGTCCCGGCGGCATCACGGGTTTCGAGTACGACGCGTGGTGGACGATTGGGACTCGTCCATCCGCCCCGGGTCGAGGGACCGTTCGATCGTCCGGCGCGTGGACGCGTCCGGCGTCATCAAACGCGGATGATGACGCCGATGTTGAATAAGATGCTGAAGCCGCCTTCAACTTAAATGATGACGATGACGATGATGATGCCGCCGTTGCCGACAACAAACCCGTTTTACGCATCGCAGTCGCCCTGACGAACCAACGAAACGTCATCGACGCATCCCGCGCGCGCATCGCCGCGACGCGTCCAAACATCGAGCCCGAGCCCGCACGACAGACGGACTCAAAGCGTCGTCGACTGAAGCAGTGTACACGTCATTCCTCTGCGCATCTCATCGCGTTCGAGGATGCTTCGACGAGTAGCCACCGAAGCGCTCGCGCGTCATCGCTCGATACCGTCGTTCGTCCTCGCGCGAAGAACGTACGCGTGACGATCAGCGCTCGGGAACGCGCCACCGTTGACGATTCACGTCGAGTACGATGAGGATGCGCACACCAACGCATTCATTTCGCTCGCGGATGCCGTCGAGGAGGCGTTCCCGCGCGTGCTCGTGGATGGGAACGACGCGGATGTGATGGCGAGAACGGTCGTTGGAAATGAGGGGCCGAGGACCGGGGCGTTTGAGGTGACGTTGGAGGGTGGTTTGGGGGCCTCGGGTTCGGAGGGGGGTTCGGGCTCGGTCGCGTCGTCGTCGTTGTTCAGCGCGTTGAAGGAAGGGCGACCGCCGACGGCGTTGGAGATAATCGAAGCGTTGGAGAGAGAGGTGGATGCGGCGACGCTCGGGTTGGAAGACGGTCCCGCGGGGGATAGGTGTGGGTAAAGGCGTCGGCGCGTCAGCGTCGGCTTGTTTCGTTATTCAACAGTCATCGACGTTGCGCGCATGCTGGCGATGATATGATGGTACTCGACGCGCGTGCGTGACACTCGCGCGACTCAACATCCTACGGTCACTTGAGGATGCGTCGCGGCGCGTGAATGATTTCATAAAGAGATTGGAGAAGTATACGTTTTGGACGGATGTCGCGACGTGTGCGCGCGTACATCCATCCAGCCACTCGTTCGTCTCTCTCTGTTTCCATTCGCGCGCGTTTCCGGGTCGATTACGCGCGTCGAGCGTCCTCGTTTCGCGCAAGCACAACTGGCATTGTTTGATTTCGACGCGCGCTGTATCCATCCATTGTAAAATTGTTCATCATTATACATCAAACTCGCGAAACCAAACTGACGCGGCACTCATCGACGCGTGACGCGACGCGACCCGGCGGGGAGAGAAAAAGGACACATCGTGGGACAACATTTCGCGTGTTCACCATGACGACAAAGCGCGCGACGACGGAAATACGCACGACGATGAAACGCATAGAGTCCACTCGTGCGCACTGCGCTCGCGTCGTGGAGAAATTGACGGCGTCTGGAGAGTCTGGAGACATTGCCGTCGCTCGACGAGCCAAGGTGCGCGACGTGTGCCCGTTTTGTCGATGCGACTCACGATGAATGCGCGTCGATGACGTTAATGTGAGTGCACGGAATGGTTTGGTCAACGCTCGGATGATTGACGATGCGACATGCGATATCGACGTAGGCGGAATTGACTCGAGAGATGGCGCGTTTACGAGAGCAAGCGGAGTGTTTGGAAAAGCAGAAGACGCAGATTTTCGGTAAACGCAACGGTGGGAAGCATATCGAGTCGAACAAGGGTGGAGAGTCGATGTCCAGTGGCGATGCGTTGTACGAGAAATTGGACGAGGTGACGAAAGAATTGGAATCTGATTTGAAATGGTTCGAGAGCGCGATGCGAAAGGTCAAGACGTCGACGACGGCGTGGAACAACGGTGATGATGATCATAACGAGCCAGAGGCGCCGAGCACGCCATCGAAATCGCCGCAGAGAGGCGGTGGATCGGGAAAGTCAACGAAATCTCCCTCGACGCCATCGAGCCCGATTGAAAAGAAGAAGCGTTTGGGAGACGGTGGTAACGGCAAAAACTCTCCCGACGCAAAGAAATCACCACACAAAGATGCAACAATTTTCGACCTTCCTGGAAACGGCGCTCTGACGCTCGAGGAGCTCTCGGCCGGTGGCCACGCCTATGGAAAATATCCCGACGGGAGCGCCAGCGTGGATGAGCCGCCGCGCGGCGTACAAATCGGCGGCACTTGGATCAACGACGCCAATGTCAACGCGCGACTCCTTGAAGTTTCTCTGTTTAAAACCCCGCGAGACGTCCGCGACGACGATTGGGAGCTCTCATCCGTGCGAACGCAACGAAAAGTGAAAAAGATGCACGAAAAGTCGGCGTCGGCCATTCCGTCGAGTTATCCAAAGCAGTCCATCGCCGTCCTCGAAGACGCCGAGCTCTTCAAACGTCTCGACGCCGACGCCCTCTTTTGGACGTTCTACTACAATGGCGACCCCAAACGCGCCGCGCTCGCCGCGCAGGAGCTCATCCGATCGAATTGGCGTCTCCACAAATCGTACAACACGTGGTTTGCTCGAATGGGTCCGCCGACGCAAATCGTCGAGGACGAGCGTTACGAAGTCGGCGACGTCATCTACTTTGATCACAGCATGCACGTCAACGACGCCGGCGGCGTCAACGCCAGCGGGTGGTGTCAACGCACGAAATCCGGGTTCAAGTCTAGATATGATGATTTTTTGTAGTCAGCTGTCATTGCCAGTTGAAACTCAAGTTGAAATTTGTAATCCAAACGCGCATCGTCACTCCGTCGCGCGATCAGCGCCGTCCCCGTCGCCGTCGCCACGCGAGAGTCACTCTATTTTCCCGTGTTTGTTAACGCCATGCCGTCGTACGAATTCGACGTGCGCGATGCCGCGGGCGAGACGCGTCGATTCGTCGTCGGTTTTCCTTACGAGGCGTACGACTGTCAGATAATCTTCATGCGACGCGCGCTCGAAGCGATGTGTGGACGCGCGTCGGCGCTGTTGGAATCGCCGACGGGGACGGGGAAAACGCTGTGTTTGCTCGCGGCGACGTTGGCGTTCGCGAGAGAGGAGCAGCGGCGGGGTGGTTCAGGTTCAAAGGAGGACGCTTTGAACGAGAGGACAACGACGATGAAGGGGGGTGGTTTAACCGCAGATGAAGGAGACGAAAGGGAGAGTAAGAGACGGAAAAGAAGTCAACCGGTGGTGATTTATGCGACGAGGACACACTCTCAGGTGAATCAGGTTGTGCGTGAGCTTAAATTGCTCGACCCGTCGACCGAGGCGACAACGTTGGCGAGCCGGCAGCACTTGTGCGTGCACCCAAAGATTAAAGAGCTCAAAGGGAACGCGCAGAAGAACGCGTGTGCAAACGTCGTGTTGGAACGGAAGTGTTTGCCAAAGCTCGCGCTAGATGGGCGTATGAAACCTGGGTTGGATGCCGAGAGCGCGACGAGCGTGAGGGGAGAGGTGCAGGATATTGAGGATTTGGTTCGAGCCGGAGCGAAAGGGCCGTGTCCGTTTTACATGGCGCGAGCCAGATGCTCGAATTCGGAAATCATTCTCATGCCTTACAATTACTTACTAGATGACAGCGTTAGGAGAGGTTTAGACATAGATTGGGCGGATGCGATTGTCGTTGTGGACGAGGCGCACAACTTGGAATCAAGTGCGTCTGATAGCATGAGTTACACGCTTACAGCGGGTAAATTGGCGAAAGCGGTGGACGAGGCGAACACAGCGTATGAAACAAAGCTGACGTTCGACGACACGAGCGAGGAAGGCATCGTCAACGAGCAGGAAAGAGAATTGATGAAGAAAGGTTTGGAGAATGAAGAGGTGACTTTCACGGCTGACGATTTTAGAGTGCTAGCGGAAAATCTCGTGCGGCTGGAAGACATCATTCAGTCCATCTCGATCAAAGCGGGAGAACAGCAACCCAAAGGTGGACTCGGGGAACAGATCGGTGACGGTGGTTTCATATACCAGATTCTGTCGCAGTTGAACATCACCTCAGGCACGTTTAAGCACTTCACAAGCCTTATGAAGTGCGCGGCGAAAACGGTCGTGTACGGCGGGTCTGTCATGAAAAATGTGGGACAAAACAGTGACACACCGTTGGCAGATCTCGCCAAATTTATCGACCGGCTTTTCATGCGACGGGCTGAAGAACATTTCGTGACGCGCATCGGACCGGAGATTGACAAATTTTCGAGTGGCAAGGCGCGTCAGGGTGCGTCCCTTTCTTATTGGTGTTTCTTCCCTGGTCTTCCTTTGAAGGTGCTCATCGACATGGAGGTGAAAACATTTTTGCTCGCGTCTGGTACCCTGTCACCGATGCAATCCTTTGCCTCTGAGCTCGCCTTAGACTTTCCCGTGCGCTTGGAGAATTCGCACGTGATCAGCCAAAGCCAAATCTGGGGTGGCGTCGTGGCCAAGGGCCCGGGCGATAAGACTTTGAATAGCTCTTATAGATTTCGTGACACCATCGAGTACAAGAATGAAATAGGTGCGGTGGTTTCGCAAGTTGCGCGAGTGGTGCCGGATGGTTTGTTAGTATTTTTCCCTTCGTACGGCGTGATGGATTCGTGCATTCAACATTGGAAAGCGACAAGGGTATGGCAAGATTTGGAGTCTTCAAAGGCGTGTTTCATCGAGCCAAAGAATACTGAAGAATTCAGATCTGTGTACGACGCGTACAACAAAGCGCTATCGGGTGGAGTTCGGACGGGTGCGGCGTTTTTTGCAGTGTGTCGCGGCAAGGTGAGCGAAGGCATAGATTTCTCAGACAAGGCTTGTCGTGGAGTCATCCTCACGGGCATCCCTTATGCAGGAGCAACGGACCCATTAGTAAAGAACAAACGCGCGTTCCTCGATAAACGCAAGGCGAAGAGTGGTGACGGATACTCTGGAAGTGAATGGTATTCTCAGACGGCGATGCGTGCGGTGAATCAGGCGCTCGGTCGCGTGATTCGTCATAAGAATGATTTCGGCGCCGTCATCCTCGCTGATGAGCGCTTCGCGCACGAAAGCTCGCGTAATCAGCTCTCATTATGGCTGCGGCCTTCGATTCAGAACCACGTAGACTTTTCGAGCGCCATTCGTGGGTTGAGAGAGTTTTTCAGGAACCATGCCATGTCAACGAAGCTCGTCCGCGCAGAGCCAGCCAAACTCGTGGATTTTGTCGCCGTCAAGTCTAAGACGCTCGGTAAGGAGAAGAGAGAAAAGAGGGAAAAAACGAAGACAAACAACAATGGCTCGTGCATCGCATCCTTGGTTCGGCAGTTTACGAGGGATCAGAAGGAGGAAGAAGCCAAGGTTGATGAAGCCATTGCGAATCGCCAATTTATGCTCGTCTCAAAGCGGAGCGTACCGCTCCAAAGTAGCGTTGCATCGCACGACTCTGCTCTAAATAGACGAGCCAAGGCAGCGATGCGCAAATCATCTTTACTGGACGAGCTTTCAAAGTCGCACGCGTTGTCGCAGCAGTCCAACGCCGAATCAGACCAAAACGTCGAGCCGACAAATAGAAAGCTCTTCATGCGCCGAGCCCGCATGGAACTCTCCAGGGAAGCGTATGAAGAGCTGGATTCAGAACTTGAAAAAGTAAAGAGAGACGATTTCGACATTGGCAACCTCCTTCGAGTTGCCAGTCGCGTCCTCAAGGCGCCCGAGAACCCGAAGGGCCTCTACTCGCTCTTCGGCGAGTTCGTTCCAATCGAACACAAGCCCATCTATGAACAGCATCGCGCCAAGCTCATGGAACGCCAAGCGCAAAAAAGAGCTGAGAGAGCCGCAAAAGAAGACGGCCACGTCATGCCCGTAGCTTCGGCTCCTCGCATATGCGTTCGATGCGCCGAACCGTGCGTCAAGCCATTTGAAGCCTCCGGATGCAAGCACGTCGCCTGCTACGCCTGCTGGCTCGCCATAGTCAAACCTAGAGGGCCCGGGGCGTGTCCTCACTGCAAGCACGAGGTGCTCAAGCGTCACCTCGTGAAGAAATTCTTTTGATTCGGGGCGTGTATAGACGCTTTTCTCGCCGCGCGAATGTAGCTGTCTCTTTGAATTCATACTGTTTAATCATACATTTAGTTTTGAACACAGAACCCACGTCATCACCCACAACCCTAGGCCAATTCAACGAATTCTCGGCATAGCAACGCGCCCGCGCGGACCGCGCTGTGGCCGGTCGACCGCCATTGGCGCGCGATTCGACGCGCGACGGCCACTTTAACGCGAACACCTCTCGCAGAGGCGCGCCGTGGACGCCTCGCGTCGGTCGAACCGGTCGAAAAGGCTGATCTGAGTGAATTCTCCTGAGATCGCCGATCGGGTTTGAATACATTTACCGTTCTGGAATCGCGCGAGAGGGGTTTGAGTGAGGGAGAGGCGCCATGGCGACTCGACAAACATCATTTAGAGCGCGCCCGATCGATATCACGGCCCAGTTGGCCGTGATACGGGATCCGGACGCGATCAAGGATGAACAAGTGGTGCAACGCGAGGTGACGCACGCACACAAAGCGCTCGATAAGGAGAATGAGGAGGTTTTGACAAAGGAAACGACGGCTGGGGTGAGCGAGATTCCCATTCCTGAGATTCTCAACGTGTCGTCGTACGAGAAGGACTATCCGACAAACTTTAAGCAGCCAGAATATTACTTGCGCTCAAAGTTGATGTGCGGGTTGCCGACAGAGACGACGAGTTACGTTGAATACGATTTGGACAACGACGACGAGGATTGGTTAGAGACGTTCAACGAAGGTGCGGACACGTTGACTGCCGAGAAGTTCGAAGAGATGCTGTGGAAACTCGAGTTGGCGTGCGCGGCGGCGAATGAGAAAATTATGAAGGCGAACACGGCGATGGCGGCGGCGAGAGGCCAAGTCATCAGTTATCAAGAGAAGGTGGACGCCCTGGGCGTGGTGACAAATTTGCCAAAGGACAAGGCGCTCGAGTTACTGCAAGAGATTAGCGGTAAGCAGGCGATTTTGGCGGCAGTGTACGAGTATTGGGTTGACAAGCGTAAGGCGATGAAGAAGCCGATTCTGCGTCGTCTGCAGCCTCCTCCGGCGCCAAACGACACGAATCCTTTCAACGTTTTCCGTCCTCGAGAGAAGATTTCTAGACCGCAGACGAGGCGTCGTCGTGAGAACGACGCGTCGAGCTACGACAAGATGCGACAATTGCGGAAATCGCTCGACATTTCCATTGGTCTTCTTGAGCTCATCATGAAGCGCGAAAAGCGCAAGACAGAGCTTCTTGCGGTCGAGCAAGAGCTTCAAAATCTGCAAGTGAAGCTCCGACACGAGCCGAAGACGTCGATCGAGGGTATCGAGCAAAAGGTTATGGAGGCGGATAAGAAACGAATCAAGGGAGAGACGCCCGAGGTGCAACCAAACAAGAATGTCGTGCTTGCGGGCGGAGCGGTGGAGTTGATCAAGAGACCGGATGGCCAGTACGTCGTATTGGGAGACGACATGGGCGACATCGCCGGAAGAAAGCGCAGACGCGAGGCTGGTATGATTGGTATCGGTGGATACCCTCCGCGTACGAGAGTTCCGGTCCAGCTGTTGCCTTACAAGCCACCACCAGAGATTCCAGACATCGAGATGCTCTTCACGAAGTCGCCGTCGATGCTCGCCGTGCGTCCGTTTTCCATTCCTCTGGGCGTCAATCTCAAGCACTGTCGCCCTCGGTTTGGACGCGCTGGTCGTATCATTTTCGATCGCAAGGACCCCATCACTCGCGAGGCGTACTCTGTGGACAATGACGATGACGGATCGAGCGATGACGAGGATGGCGGTAACCCCTTTATGATACGATCGGCGTTTCACGCATCGTCCCAGCCAGTGCGAGGATGACTTGACGAGAGGAGGATAAAAAAGTACAAAAAATTATTTTTAGCAAACCAGACACCATTGGAAATTCAAAGATCCAACCCTTAGTAGAATTAAAAGTGCTACAATTCGTTTCTCACTCGGACGCCTCGGCGTTCCACTGCGCAAACATGGCGCGACGAGCGTCGTCTGACATGCCTCGAGCCGAAACCTTGCCGTCGCCGTCGTCGTCGTCGTCTCGCGAACGCTTCCGACCCGGACTCCTATCGCGGCTACTATCTCTCCTGCGATCCCGATCTCTCGAATCATCTCGGCGTTGTCTTCGTTCTTCGCTGTCTCGCGCGCGGTATCGTCCGTACAGCTGCTTACGCATCGACCGTCCAATCGGTCGCAAGTGCATAAAGTTGCAATACCCGCCTCTCGCGCACGAGTTCTCCTCGTACTGCCGGCACGTGCTCTCCTTAAAATCCGTCACCGGCGAAAATTCAACCAATATCGGTCTCCCGTCGTAATACCGTCCTCTCAGCGCGTTTCGCGCCTTTTCCGCCGCTTCTTCATCTTTAAACTTGACGTACACGTTTCCCATCATGTGATCCGTCACGTTGTCGCACACGTGTACCCCCTCAATCTCTCCGAACGGATCGAGCTCCTCGAACACGTCCTCCACGAACGCCTCAAAGTGTTCCTGCCCAGCCGTCGATCCCGCGTCTCCGCCGCCGCCCGCTCCCACCGGTGGTCTATACATGTTTGTCAACAAAATGGTTTGCGACGCCGACGGCTTGTTGTGTAAACGCGAGCATCGGTCCCCGTGTCTACACGCGCCAATTTTAAAGTAAAACGGGCAGTTGACCCGGTCCTTTTCCGTCCCAAAAATCGATGCGAGATGTTCCGCCATCTTCTCTTCGTCGTCCTCTGCGTCGCGTCGTCCGTCGTCGTCGTCGAGCGCTTCTCAGTGAGTGAAAGAATGAATGAATCAGATGGAAATCGAAACCGATTCGTCTCTCCCACCACCGCGTCGTCCGTCCCGTCCTTCACACGCAAACGAAGAAAAGCACACACGCGCCCCGTTGACCTTCTTTCGCGGTGCGCGGTGCGCGTCGCTTCGTCGGATCGATCGTCGAGGTGTGACGCGCCGAGCTGGAAGAATTCGATCCTCAGAGGAAACCCCGAGCCACGGCACACGGCATACTATAGACACAAAACCGTTATATAACACACCCAACATAGATCGGTTTTCGTATTGAGATGTACGAAACGTCGAATTAAACGTCTTTGGACCATTTCCTCGAGCGAACGAACACGCGGCGGCGCGACGCCCGCGACACACGACGACGCGCTCGCGCGACCCCGACGCGGCGATCGCACCGGAAACCGCGCGCGACGGCGACGCAGACGTCTCGCCCTTCGTCTTTCGACGCGTCGATACGGATCCTACATCATGACGACGCGACGCGCGACGGCGAAACGAAAAGGCGTCTCAAAGGCGGTTGCCGCCGACGTGCACGACGACGACGATGACGACGCGAGACCGACGACGCGAGACCGGGCGATGCGGGTGAACGCGGACGCGACGCGAGTGAATGATGCGGTGGCGCTGCTGCGGACGATTGATGGGACGTGTTGGAAGAGACCGGTGGATGAGGTGTTTGACGCGTTGTGCGCGCTCGAAACCTTTTTCGGCCGTCGGCTGGCGTCGGGCGAGCTCGCCGAGGCGAGACGGGTCGCGAAAGAAGACGCCGCGAACGCTGGAAGCGGTGACGGTGACGGTGATGATGAGCACGGGAAACGCGCGGCGTATTTGCGTTGGTTTGAGAAGCACTATAAATCCTTCGTGCAGCGGGCGTTGAGAGTCGCGACGGACGCGCGATGCGACGCTCGGGCGAGAACGCTCGCGTTGGCGTGTTTGATGGAGTGCGCGAGGTGCGAAACGCCCGGGACGTTTTCGAATGAGCTCTACGATTCCATCCTTCGACGCTGCGTGACGTCGGCGACGCTGAGCGAGGAGTTATTGGGGGCGTTGGCGAAGAGGTATTTGACGCGCGTCGACGTGCGGTACTTTACGTACGCTTCGTTGCGTAAAATCGTCGAAGACTTGAGAGACGACGAAAAGAAGAAGACGTTGACGACGACCGTCGGTTCCGACGGCGGCGATGCGCTGGACATTGCGAGAAACGTGTACGACGTGCTGAATGCCATTCCGAGAAACTTTGAAGACTTCGATGAGCGAGGCGTCGTCGCCGGGGACGACGGGGCGAACGATTTCGCGGCTATGCTCGCCAAGCTCAGGGCGGCGCGCGCGGGCGAAGACGCGGAGGATGACGACGAAGAGGCAAAGAAGCGCGATAACACTCCGTGGTGTAAGGATACGACGGGCGCGGTGGATCTGGACGCCGCCGCGGCGGCGGCGGCGAAGAAGAAGAAACGCCGAACTGGATCGGAAGCTTTGGAGCCGACGGGGAAACCAAAGTGGATGGATGGCAAGCGTCACAGACGCGCGTTTAGCGACGCTTGGTTGGCGCTCTTACGTTCCGACTTCCCCCCGGACATTTACCGCAAAATCTTGATGCGGTTACACGTCGACGTCATGCCGCACATGGTGAACGCGCAGTTGCTCTCCGACTTTTGCGTCAATTCGATTGACATTGGCGGATTGACGGGGATGCTCGCGCTCAACGGATTGTTCGTGCTCATGACGCGACACGGATTGGAGTACCCGACGTTTTATAATCGTCTGTACGAGCTCTTGGACGCGTCGTGCTTCCACGCCAACCATCGACGGGGGTTTTTCCAGCTCATGGATGTCTTTTTAAAGTCACCCGCGCTTCCGGCGTACCTCGTCGCGAGCTTTATTAAACGTTTCGCGAGGTTGTCTCTGTCGGCGCCGCCCGCGGGGGCGTTGACGTGCGTCGGGTTTATTCACAACCTCTTGCGTCGTCATAAATCCTGCGTCGTGCTCGTCCACCGACCGAGTCGCGAGGGCGAACCGGCGGTGATGATGAAGGATGATCCGTTTCTCGTCGACGAGCGGGATCCAGCCAAGACGAACGCGCTCAAGAGCTCGCTGTGGGAAATGGAGACGATGCGATCGCACTACTTTCCGCAAATTCCCAAAATGGTTTCTTTGCTCGAGCGAGACTTGACGGATCGAGTCAAGACGAAAGAATTAGAAATGGTCGATCTCGTCGCCGCGTCGTACGGGTCGCTCATGGCGGAAGAGCTCGACGTGCGGTTGAAAAAGGTGCCGTTGGCGACGCGAGCGCAACCGTTTACGTCGATTTTTACTACGCCGGAAATGTTGGCGGGTTTCGGCGACGCCTTTAGCGAATGATTTCAATCGGATCGACGCGTCGGTCGGTCGTGTCACCACCACTAGTACTACCACCTTGGAATTATAACAATAGCTACCACGCCTACCGCGCACTCACTCCCCCAACGCGTGCCGCAACGCCGGATTGAAGACTTCGTACACGATCGTAATCGGCGCCCCGCCGCTCCAAAAAATATAATGCCTCGCCCAAAACGGCCCCGCTTCCCCGAACACCTCCTCCAACCGCTCGTTCCTCCCGCAGCACACCTCTCGAATCTCCCTGTGCAGCTCGACGTGTCGCGCGCGAAGGTTGGTCCACATGGACGACGTTTCGTCTGGCATGAACTCGCGCGCGTCCTCGGCGTTCCACCACGACGCCGCGTACACCGCCGGAACATCCTCCGCGCCCTCCCCACACGCATTCCCGGCGCGAAGCAACACCTCCCGACGAACCACCGGGGCTTTAATCATCGTTTCCACCTCTCGCGGTCGGTCGTACGACGCCTGGGCGTCGTCTTCCGGTCCTTGCCAAAGCACCTCCACGCGCGTTCGCCTCGCCCGACCCAACGCCGCCAAGTGTCTCGTCACGCTCCCGTCGCTCAACAGCGTCATCCGCCACGTCGGCGAGAGTTCAAGGAGCGGTTCGCGCGTCAGCGCGTCGATGTCCGTCGTCGTGAATTCCGGGCGCAGGAGCATCGGCGGCGCGGGCGACGACGACGATGACGATGACGCTCGCATGGTTTTTCGTTCACGGTTCGCGTCATCGCCATCTTCATCGTCATCGCGCGCGTTCGCGGCGGGCGATCGATGGGCACGGCGCTGTCGCCGTCCAGAGCGAACGACGCGCGGTGCCGTCGCCGCCGTCGTCGTCGTCGTCGTTCGTGAAACGACGAACGACATCGCGTCTCGGAGTGAAGTGTCACTCACGCAGTCTTCACTCTGTGGACCGCGAACATCGATCGTCGTCGTCGGTGACACCGCCGACGCGCTCGACGACGATACGGGGAACGACGACGACGACGATCGGTTCGCGCGTTCGCGCGGGTCAGCGAACGCGCGCGGACGACGGACGCGCGACGACGACGCGTGCGCAACGAAACTGGCAATCTTCAACGAGAATCGAACGACGACGACGACGACGACGAGACGGACGCGCGATGCCGATGGGAACAGGGGACGAAGACGTCGAGAACATCACCGCCACCGCGGCGTCGGGTTCGCTGACCGCGTCGACGGTTCGGTGGAACGACGACGCGGAATCTGCGAGGGCGTTGGCGCGCGCGTGCGCGTCGCTCGCGTCGTCGTCGTCGTCGGAACGCGCGCGTCCGCGCGTGGACGTCGTTTCGAGCGATGGTTTCGCGCGCGTGGCGTCGCTGTGGAGGGTGTACGACGTCGTCGCGTGCGTGGCGCCGATGATGGACGTCGTTCCGAGGTTTTCGGTGAGTCGGGGCGAGGGCGCGGAGCGGTCGGGAGTCAAAGAGACGCCCGGAGGGGCAAAGCGAGAGGACGACGAACGGGAGGAAGACGCGCGTCGAAGGATTGAGCGAGCCGAACGCACGGCGGACGCGCGCGTAGAACGATGGAACGCGTCAAATGACGCGTCATCGTCTTCGTCGTCGTCTTCGTCGTCGTACGATTTCGAACGAGACGGAGAGATGGTTCGCGTGAGCGTCGGCGGTACGTTTGATCGGTTACACGCCGGTCACAGATTACTCCTCGCCGCCGCCGCGCGCACCGTCGCCCCCGGTGGGACGCTCTACGTCGGCGTCACGTCCTCTGAACTCTTAGCTCACAAGAAACACAGCCATCTGGTGGAGCCGTACGAGACGCGCGCGGAATCCGCGAGGGCGTTTCTGCGCCAATGTCTTCCGCCCGAGCGCTCCGTCGACGTCCGCGTCGGCCCGCTCGACGCGTCCCCACCCCTCGCCGCGACGATTCGCGACATGCACGGGCTCGTCATCAGTCGAGAAACGGTATCCGGCGCCGAGGCGCTCAACGATGTTCGCGCCACGGCTGGTTTCGATCCTCTCGCGTTTGTCGTCGTGGATGTCGTCGGCGCCGATTCGTCTTCCGGCGCCGTCAAACTTTCCAGCACAGATCTTCGCGCGCGAGACGCCGGCGGGGATCCGAACGACGCGCCCCGCGTGTAATCACCACCACCACTGTACCCGACGCATCGCTCCTCCTCGTTTCGCGCGCGGCGTCAGGGGACGACTCGGTCGCGAAAAAGCGCGCTCGCGGCGTCTTTTCGTTATCCGCGCGTCACATCATCACGCCGAATGTACGCGTCTCGCGCCCGCGCGTTCGCGCCCACGACGCCGCCTTCGCGCCCGCGCGCGGTCGCCCACGCCCGCACGCGCCCACTCCCGCGCCCATCGTCGCTCGCGGCGACGAAATCGACGACGCCGCGCGCCGCGGATGATGACGTCGCGGTCGTCCCTCGTGGAGACACTGGCGGCGCCGTCGTTCTCCTGAGCGCCGATCTGCGCGTGACGACGGCGGATAACGACCTCATCGTCGGAAGCGGGGATAAGAAGGACATTCGCGTCGAACCGAACGAGATATGCGGGCTCGTCGGGGCGAACGGGTGCGGGAAATCGACGCTGGTGAAGTGCCTGAGCGGCGCCAGGGGCGCGTCGAGCGGACGGGCGGAGATCGCGAGGACGACGAGCGTGGGGGTTTTGGAACAGACGGCGGTGAGCGGGAGCGCGTTGACGGTGGAGGAGGAGGCGATGTCGAGGATGACGCACGTGCGAGAGGCGGAGGCGGAGATGGAGGCTGCGATGGCGGATATGGAGCGGGGCGCGGATGGTTCGGCGGAGCGGTTGGCGACGGCTACGGAGCGGTACGAAGCCGTCGGTGGGGCGACGGCGAAGAAACGCGTCGCCGGGGTGTTGAAAGGGTTGGGGTTTAGCGATGCGATGTTCAAGGCGCCGTGCGATACGCTCAGTGGGGGATGGCAGATGCGCGTGGCGTTGGCGCGGTTGTTGCTCAGCCCCGCCGGGGATTCGCAAGAACGCGGCGTGAACGGTGGTTTGTTGCTCTTGGACGAGCCAAGCAATCACTTGGACGCGACGAGTAAAAAGTGGCTCGTCAAGTGGCTCAAGGATTACCCGGGAACGGTGATTTTGGTGTCGCACGATGAGGATTTGCTCAACGTCGTCAATCGAGTGGTGGAGGTGCGGTCGCGCAAGCTGCACAATTATAAGGGTGATTATCAGCGGTTCATACGCGAGAGAGAGGCGCGTCGAGCGGTAGCCGTGGCGGCTCTCGAGCGTGAATCCGTCAAGGCGGCCAAGTTGGACACTTTCATCACGAAATTTGGCGCCAAGGCGACCAAGGCGAGCCAGGCCAAGTCAAAGCAAAAGGCGCTCGATAAAGTCAACGCGAAATTAGAAGAGTACGAAGACCTCGTGGGCGAGGGCGAGCTCGGCGATGGCCCGGGAGACGCGAAAAAGGTGATTCTCAAGCTCCCGACGCCCCCCGCCGGGGCGAGAGAGATTCTCATGGCGAAGGATTTATCCGTCGGCTACGCGACGACGGATTCGACGCTCGTCCGCGGCGTCAATCTCACGGTTCGCCGCGGCGATCGTCTTCTCATCCTCGGTCCGAACGGCGCTGGGAAGAGTACGTTTTTGAAAACGATCGGCGGTGTCTTGGATCCGATGGGTGGCGCCGTCGAACGCGGCGAGGGTGCCGTCGTGGGTTACTTTTCTCAAGATTTGGCGCAAGAATTACCCACCGAAGCGTCGCCGCTCGAGCACGTCCTCGATGTCGCCCGCAAAATCGACAAGTCGGTGACCAACGAGACCGCTCGAGGTGTTCTCGGCGCGCTCGGCATCACCGGCTCCGCCGCGGTGGACAGAACCATCGGAAGCTTGAGTGGGGGTGAAAAAGCGCGCGTCGCCCTGGCGGCGTTTGTGCTTCGGCCCGTCAACGTCCTCTTGTTGGACGAGGCGTCTAATCACCTCGACGGCACCGCCATCGAGGCTCTCTGCTCCGGTCTTCGCGGTTGGCAGGGCGCCGTCGTCGCCATCACGCACAACGCCGCGTTTGCCGCCGCGTTAAATCCCACCATTGTCGCCAAGGTGGAAAACGGAGCGTTGACTTCGGAAATCCACGTCTCTGGCGCCCCGCTCTCGGTGGGTGAGTTCACCCCCCCCACCGGAGGGGCCTCGTCGCCATCGCGCGACAACCTCGAAGAAACCATCAAACGCGAAGAAGAAGCCGCCCGAAAAGCGCGCCGGGCGATCGAAAAAGAGGCTTCAAACGCCCCTAAAATCATTGACAAAATCGAGCGCGCGCTCGCCGTGATCGACGCCGACATCGCGGCGCTCGACGCCCAACTTTTAAACGCCGGCGCCGACGTCGCCGCCGCCACGGAATTACAGCGCAAAAAAGACGAAAAGCTGGACAAGCAAAATTTATACTACGACGAGTGGGACCGTCTCGAAGCAGTCATCGCGCAAGCCGCCGCTTTCAAAGACTGACGATTGACTCTGTTCGTCCATCGATGCTGGCATCCACCCAAAACCCTAGATACACCAATCACCATACTATAGTATATTATAACCTCATGTAATCAGTAATCATACATTTAGATGGATTTATAAAAAAAGCGTTTACGACGACGTGGCCAACGTAACCCCAAAATGACGTCGCGCGCGCGAGACATTGACGCGTCGTCACACCTCGCGCGCCGTCACACCCCGCGCGTCGAACACGGATCGACTCGACTCGACGCGTTCGTTCCGTCGGTGGCGATCCCGGTCTCGAACTCGGTCTCGGTCTCGTCTCGTCTCGTCCCCCGCGCGCCTCGCTCGGGTGAAGAAAAGGCGTTAACTCGAGGAGGATCGATCTGGTTTCGTTCCGTTCGTCCCGTCGGCTCGGGCGAAGCGACGGAGGCGATGGCGACGGCGACGCGCGAACGGACGATGGAGACGATGGGGATCGATGGGACCCGCGCGCAGGAAGGAAGGACGACGACGACGACGACGACGACGACGACGACGAATCGCGACGACTCGGACGCCGCTCCGAGCGGGCGAGGCGACGCCGGCGCCGGACGGAAAAAGAGCGATGGGGCGAAGAGAAAGAGGAAAGCAGGGAAGATGGATGACGCGTCGTCGTTGTTTTGGTTGGTTGAGGTGCGTTTTTAAATAGATCGAGACTCGGTTCGCGCGATGCGAAGGGGGTCGGTCAACGATTGGTTGATTGGTCGCGCGTTCGCGACTTTGGAAGGCGGAGAGACTGACGGGCGAGGGCGCGAATGGTTCTTCTTTAACATTTCGACAGGCTGCAGAGAAAGCGTCGCCGGATCACGATCTCGGTGGTGGTGGTGTGAAAACGAAACCACAAGCGAAATCGAAACGGCCGCGGGGTCGGCCCCGGAAGTACCCGACGGAACCGCCCAAGGCGAAGAGGGGCGTCGTCGAGTCGCCGAACGCGACGACTGCGACGACGACGCACGCGGCGTCGGCTCGCGTTTCGTCAGACGACGTTCCTCGAAAGAAAGAAGACGACGACGACGGAGAAGAAGAAGATTTAGACGACGACGACGACGACGACGACGAGGATGACGATGACGACGACGAAACGACGGATGGCGCCGGGAACCGCGGTAAAAATGGTTCATCCATCACCCAACAGTGGTCTCGCGACGAGGACTCCCTCTTGATGCGTTTAATTTCGCAACACGGCGCCAAACGCTGGAGTTACATCGCGACGCACATGCAAGGCAGACGCGGGAAACAATGTCGAGATAGGTACCTCAACCACTTGAGACCGGGGATTAAAACTGGGCTGTGGACCCCGGAAGAGGAGCGGGTGTTGATTGAAGGTCACAAAATTTTAGGAACAAAGTGGGCGGCGTTGGCCAAGCTCTTGGAGGGCCGACCGGAGAATGCGATAAAAAATCATTGGCACGCGACGTGGAGGTGTAAGTGGACGAAGGTTCAAGACGAAGGGAAACTCACGCCGTTGCAAAAGTATCAGTTGGCGCTTCGCGGGGAAACCCCAGAGCACCTGGCGTCGCAGGCGAGAGCGTTGGCGAAGAAACGGCGAGAGGAGAAGAAGGGCATCAAGACGTCGGAACCCAAAGAGGCGGAGCCCGAAGAAGAGGAAGACCCAGAGGAGGCGGCGGCGGCGGCGCCGATGCCGACGCCGGATGATCAGGATGACGGAGGAGGCGCGGAAAACGTAGACGAGAGCTTTGCCGCGCGGTCGGGTATGAGCCGATCGGCGCAGAATTCTCGGTATTCGCGTGCCGAGCGCGAAGAGATTGACGTGAGGCTGGAGAAGATGCGTGAACGAATGTCAAAGGAATTGGAGACGATTACCGCCGTGGAACCGGGCGCGGCGTCGCAGCCGTCGGATTCAAACGCGGCGACGACGACGAACGTTGAACAAACGACGCCAAAGACGGCAAAGACAAAGAAGACGACGAAGAAGGCTGGCGGTAAAGAGACGCTACCGACGGCGACGGCGATCGCGCGCGCGTCGGTCAGTTCAAAGACTCAAGATTTCATAGACGTCGGTGAACACCCGATCTCGATTGCGCAGTGTCAAGCAGCCGTCATGTTCACGGGCGCCGCCGAGTCCACCATGCTCACATCCATCGCGCAGCGCGCTGGTCCAGTGTACCTCCGAGAGAAATGCGAGCTCTCCCCGTATTGCATTCGCAAAGGCGTCGAAGCCATCACGCTCGTCATGCGCACAAAGTGGCCGCTGAGTCGCATCGCCATCGCCATTCGCACCGGTACTCTTACAAAAGGAGACTTGAAGTTGTGCATCGCTGTCTCTGGAGAAAAGTGGGACGACGTCATCGCCGCCGCGGAGTTTGCGAGTTTGCAAATCAAGACAAAGTTTCTCTTCCGCGAGCTCAAGCTGTCCCTCGTCCTAAGCGGGCAAGAGACGTGACGATTGGATCGCTCGTACGTTATCTTAGCGCGTTTGTTTGTTTGTTTGTTCGTCTGTCTGACGAACGATGTGTAACATTTGATAAACTACTAAAACACTCACATAGCATCATTACATATCGCGTCGCGTCGCGTCGCGTCATATCGCCACATCTACCCTATTCCGCCTCCGCCTCTGCCTCCGCCGCAGCCGCCTCCGCGCGTTTCTGCGCCTCTTCCAACTGCTCCAGCTCTGCGATGCGTTCGTCCAACTCGCTCATCGGGAACCCCAACGCCTCTTCTATTTCCTCCACGCTCAACGCATCGTTCGGCGGTAAACACGGAAGCTCATGCTGGGGGAAAATAAAAGTCGGTCGCTCCAATTTCAACTCTTTCCTCGACGATTCCCGGTGCACGATCCCGTACAACCCCGCGAGTTCCCAATACGCCTCGTCGGCGTCCAGTTTATTCTCCACGCACAACGTCGCGATCTCTCTCAATCTCTCCACCTTTTGCTTCACCGCATCCGCCGGAAACGCCTTGGAATTCGCCTGCAGCCACAACTCGAGGCCGATCGCGGCGTCAAAGAGCGAATCCAGGCGGTGTTTCGCCGTCGCCGCGAGCGAGGTTTCAATGTTCGCGAGTTGGGCTTTCAGCGCTTCGCGTTGCTCCTTGAGCACTTGTTTCGCCGATTTTTTACCACCCCCGGCGCCGCCGGCGCCGCTCTTCTTCGGCGGCATCTCGTCCACCTGATCGTCGTCTTCGCGCTCGAGGCCTTCGGGTTCGTTCGATCCCGCGTCGTCCGGATCGCGCGTCGCGCACTGACGAATCGAATGGATTTCTTTTTTCAAAAAAGTCAAATCTAAATCCACCCATCGCGCGTCGTCGTCACGCGTCGCCGTCAGAACCGACCATGCAGAGACGTTCGACGACTTCCGCCGCGGCGGGCGTCGCGTCGACGTCGGAACCGCGCGCGCGCGTCGTCCCGCAGCGACACGGCGCGTCGACGTCGGAACCGACAACGTTTCGGGCGACGGATAGCTTTAAAACTGGCGTCTTCGTCACGCCGTACGA
>Ga0255778_10000884_pt1 | contig 27050 bp, 24 predicted proteins | sample 071ome_31_FD_179976 | JGI IMG/M metagenome (GOLD analysis project Ga0255778, IMG submission 179976) | Coastal salt marsh microbial communities from the Groves Creek Marsh, Skidaway Island, Georgia - 071405CT metaG (version 2) | ecosystem: Environmental > Aquatic > Marine > Intertidal zone >...
TTTGTCCTAATTTCCCCAAGACAATTGACTTTGGAATGGTAGCTATCATTCCAAGCCTTATCAACGAGGCAACTTTCAGTCCGCTATGTACATAATCATCATCTTCGGGAGCGATCATTTCATCAAAACCAGGGCATTCATGCCTGAGTTTGGAACTGATCGCACAAACCAGTAGGTCAGAAAAAGGTGGCATGGTGTTCAGGACTATTGTCGGCCGTGCTTTAAGCCGTCCATCGGCTTGCTGTATTTTTGCTAAAATGACCGATCCTGATTTCATGTTTTGATGTCAGATTCGGAATACTCGACTTCATCATCATCGTACGCTGAACCCAACGCATTTTCTGATAGTATAAGGAAATCTCGGCGTTCCTCATCGGCGTCACCCAATACCGTTACAATCAAGCGGGCATTCACAGGGAGAGATACTTTCTCGTCCAGTTGAACCTGCTTACCGTCAAAGTGTGCTGGGATGCTTACCAATGGCATAACCACACTCTATCTGCGATCATCCAGTGGTCAATCTAGGAATTGCAGGAGCTGCAACTGTGACCCCCCTCACGAAACTTCACAAAGGTAGACTTCACGTAAGATCAAGTTGGAGTGCGGTGAGCATCACTGCTCTGGATACTGTCCAAATGTAAGGGGAGCTTCCTTTGAACTGGGTTGATACACGTTCATCCCGACCCTGTTCAAAGGTTTGCAGCCATGGTTTAATCGGGCGTTGAGCAAGGGGGAAATATGAGGTTTGGAATGCCAGGACGTTTCCGTGGCATATCCAAAGCTCCGTCGAGCCCGGAGCACTCCAAAATGGCGCTATGGAATTAGGTGTGCAGTACCCGCTTGGGATGCACTTCGCATTCACGAGATGCTTTCTTTACTCCGAGGTTGGTCTTTACTCAACCTTCACCAATTTCAACGAGTCGCGATCAAACCAGACGATGCCTTGCATGCATCTGAGTTCGCAGGAGAGTTCGATTTCTTCGACGGGGCGGTGGATACGGAATTCGGTGGATATGTCGGTCCATCCGTGCGATCCGGTGAGCGGTTTGTTTGCTCCATATTGCGATACCCGGATGCGGACCCCGCTGGCGCGGTCGGTTGGGATGGGAACGACACGTTCATAACGAACACTTGCCTCAAATCGATAGGTGCCGTGTGTGAGCAGCTGGGTGGAATGCCAGCGACCAAGGTTTCTTTGACCGTCGCTTTTGACCTCCAGCACCTGTCGGTCGTCCTTGTTTGCCTCATCAAACTCCATGCCTTGCATGTATTGATGTGACTCCCATTCCTGAATTTGAACCACTCCCGATTCCGGAAATTTTAACGCGCGATCCGGAGCAGACAGTTCTTCTGAAAGATAAGCGCCTCGTATACGAATGCTGTCCTGTAGTTGTGAGACGGCTCTTTGATGATAGGAAAAGCCACGTTCACTTCGCTTTTCCAGTTCAGGCCCAATGACGGCTTCCAGTTCATCGATGCGTTTGATGAGACGCTCAGGTTGAAACACGGTTCCATACAATTTGCGCATGCGCTCAAAATATTGGTAGGGGATTTCCGGAACTTGAAACAATGACATGGCGACCACACCCCGTATGCGTGGATAAATGGATGCGTAAGGATCCTCGAACATCTGGTCCATTCCGTGAGGGATGAATTGAAATTTGCCGGTGTCAAGATTGTGATAGAGTCGGTAATTGTTGTGCTTCATCGCGTATCCATCCCAGTTCCAGGTGAACACATCCAGTGCAACATGAGTGAGAAACATGTCCACATCCAAATGCTCCTCAATTTTCTCCAGACGTTTGGCCAAATCCTTTTCGTAAAGTGTGTCCTCCAACGCCTGCTTGGCGTCATGATTGAGCGGATCAGCGCCGGCGTTGACACTCAGCTCGGTGAAGATGTCCTTCAGAAACCCGCCGTCGTAAAGGTTGCCATCGATGTTGTCGAAGTGACGGCGCAACCATTTTTTGTTGAAACCCTCCACCATCACGTAGAGCCCCAGATCGCGTCCATTGAGTTCCACGGTGGCGTGAGTGGCACGTGGGGTGGGGATGCCAGCACGATTGAACAGTTCACGGCAGATGATTTCGTTGCAGAAGGTGTCGTCCTGCCTGGAATTGTTCAGGTAGAATTTGTCGTATCCCCGGAAATCCTGATCATCAATGTGTGTATCCAGATTCATCGTGAAAGCCGGTTTGGCGTAGATGGGCTGGAAACTCCCCGCTGCTCCCTTTAGTTTGATGGACACCTCTTTGAAGGTTTCCCCGTTGATCGTTACGGTTGCCTTGGTTTTGGGGCGATGGACGGGACCACCGCCACCTCCGCGCCAGCTGCCTCGTACGGAAGAAGATTCTCCCAATACCGCAATACCTTCCTGAGGTACGTCGATTTTGATTTTAAAGACCTGATCAAAATCAAATGGATCCGGCGCTGCTGCACGCAAAACCAAAGAAGCCTGCAACAGCCAAAAAGCGATGAACAAATAAACCGGAACTCTCATGACAACACCTCTACCCCACCACAACGAAAACCACAACGGGATTTTTAGACAGGATTTACAGGATGATTTTTTTGTGCAAGGAGACGTTTGGATAAATGAACATCATCTGTGAAGAAGGTTTCCCAACTAAAATGGGTAGAACGTGCCGTCCCCGGCGCGTGCCTTGTGGCCTGCATGTTCACGAATGCCGTGCAAAGGAAAACCCAAGGGCATTGAACACCCCACAACCGCATCGCTGTCGCTCGCGGGCGCATCGAGACGATCCGCTCTACCTGTGATTGCTGTCTGGTGAAACGTACCTGCCTGTCCCGTGACTGCGTGGATCCCTTGCGCTCCTTTGTGACATCCTGTTCATCCTGTCTAAAAAAGAAGTTTGACAAGGGGGTTCAAATACGCCACTTTACACCTAAACTAATAGGTTAGGCATAAGTATGACTTCAAAAACACCCACTCCCAGCGAACGTGAAATCCAGATCCTCAAGGCGCTTTGGCGGCTTGGGGAGGCCAGTGTGCGAGAGGCGCTGGACGTATTGGCTCCCAACGGGGAACTGGCTTTCAACACAGTGCAAACCCAGTTGCGCATTATGGAGGATAAAGGATTGGTGACGCATCGTGAATCCGGTCGGACATTCATTTATCGCGCTCTTTATACACGCGAGGAAGAGAGTTCGCGGTTTCTGGACAAGGTCTTTGATGGCGCGGTTCAGGATCTGGTCCTGACCTTGTTGAAATCCAAGAAAATCGATGCCGAGGAATTGGACGCCCTTGAAAAACTGATCAGCGACTCAAAACAAACTGCAGGTGTCAAAAAAAACAAAAGAAAGGCTAAGAAATGATCTCTATCATGACCGAATGGATGGTATGGAACCTCGCGCTCGGAGGCGGGTTCTTGACCGCGAGTTGCCTGTTTGCGGCGATGATCAAAAGTCCTGTTAGGCGTTTGCGATGGTTGGAGTGGACTTTACTCGCAGCCTTGCTGGCACCGATACTTGCTACCACCACTTTTCCCTGGAAACATTCTTTACATTGGTTGCCGGCCAAGAATTCCACGGCAACAGTTCCGGCTCATTTGGACAGTGTGGCCTCCGAATCACTCGTGCCAAAACAAAACTCAACACCCGTCATCCACACGACGGATGGTCCGGTTCCATACGTCTCCTTATCGGCTGAAACAGTTTCGCAGAATGCTCCTCAAGTTCAGGTCACTGAATCAAATGTTTCCAATAACAACCGTGAAACAAATTGGCCGGTGGTCATGTTGTCGGTTCATGCTGTTGTGATGGGCATGACTTTTTTGTGGTGGGGGATCGGATGGGGTGCGTTGCGCCGTTTATGGAGGCAGGGAAAAGCGCTGAAATGGGATCAGCTTGAAGTGGATTGTGGTCCACTTCAAGGCAAGGTCGAACTTAGAAGTCATGCCCGAGTGAACACCCCTTGCGCATTTGGTTGGTGGCATTGGAAGATACTGATTCCAGAGGAAATGGCGAAAGCAAGTCATCGAAAGCAATTGCGTATGGCCAGCGCGCACGAATGGGCACATCTATCCAGAGGAGATCTTCGTACATGGCGATGGACGCGCTTTGCCCAACTGGCGCTGTGGATGCAGCCAGCCTACTGGTGGATGCGTTCCCAGGTGCGCTTGTGTCAGGACTATCTGGCCGACTCTGAAGCCGCCGCATCCGGCGGACACACCGACTTCGCCGCCTTCCTACTATCGGTTGCCCGCACCCAGCAATCCGTCCCTGGATCTGTCCTATCCCTCAAAGGCAAGAATTCGGATCTCACCCGTCGTATTCGAATGCTGATCGAATCCAAGGGTGTGATGGAAACGAGGTGTCCGGGTTTGTTGCAGGGCTTGGCAGCCCTTTTGACGTGTTGCGTGTTAGGGGGGGCGGCTTGGATACAGTTGGAAGCTCAGGATGGAAAGGATACTGAATCTGACATTGAAACAAACAGAAGTACCGAAACCAATATGGTGCTAATTACGAATAAATGCAGGGTGTACGATATGAGCACGGATCTGCCAATTGAAGGGGTCTCAATCAGTATTCGGCAAGTGAATAAAAAGGAAAATGAATATTCGGTCTTTACTTCAGAATACGTAACGGATGCTTTGGGAAGGTATGAATTTACCATTCAAAAGGCTTTGTTGGAAAATCCGGATGTGAGGATTCGGTTGAATATTTCCCATCCTGATTATGTCGATAAAATGGGGCTCACCTATTGGACACCTCCAGATGTAAAGACTGGTAAAAAGACGATCATTTCTGAAAACCTACCGTTACATCCCAGTCGAAAAGTTACGGGGCAATTACTGGATCCGCGTGGGAATCCTGCGCCTAATGTTCAGATCAAAGGAATTTCGTTTATACAGGAAACACCAACAGTTTTTCCTAGTGGGATGGTTGGCCATCCGTTGGAAGAGAGGACTGATGATGAAGGGAATTTTACCGTCAAGGTCTTGAAGCTGGGAATTGCAAATCTGAGCTTCTTTTCAGAAGACTTCCCCGTATTGCAAGTAGGGGTTGCCGAAGAAACAGAAAACTTGGGACAAATAAAACTTCAGACCGGGTTTAAACAAAAAGTTTTACTCTTGGATGCCGACGGTAAACCAGCCGAAGGAGTGAGTCTGAGTTGCCATCTCAGAGGTCAGACGAGTGAAGAATTAGATGGTGTTCCGACGTTTGTATCTCCCACGGTTATCAGTGACGATTCCGGGTATGTAACGATTCCATTATTGAACGAGGGCACCTATGATTTCACCATAGATTCCGGACCTGAATTTTTAAGAGATAGGCCTAAGACCTACACTGGGATTTTCCTAAATCAATTTGCATCGGTTTATGATGATCATGGAACCATTGTAATCAAGGCGCAACCAACTGTTATGATTCAAGTCAAGCAAGTAGATACCGAGGGCAATCCAGTGGTAGGGCATTCGTTTTCAGTGCTGGGTAGGTATGGAGCTCCTGAAAATTATCGGCAACGGTATTCTGTCCCTGTTACCGGAAACGTACTTGGATTCAATATTGTGGAAGTGCCTCAAGGAATTTACGGAGATCTTCAAATGTTTTTTCCATCAAAACGTGCTTATGATATCACTCATTCTGATAATGGTGTTACCTATAAACGAGGTGGAGCTGACTTGGGTTACATCACAAATGATATCACAGATATTGTGGTGGTACATCGAGATTTACCTGTTGTTTTAGTCCAAGTTGTCGGGGAGACAGGTGAAAACTTTTCCGATGCAAAAGTCACTGCATTGGATCATCGTTATCCGTACCCAGAGATTGAGTTTGATCGTGATTCCAACGGTCGATGGCGTTCACCCGGAATGCAAATGTATACGCACACCCAAATCGCCGCCAGCAAGGAAGGCTACTATGATGCAACCCAGTATGTGTCCGATCTGGTGGCCGAAGAGGTTCGGGAGATCACTTTGGTCATGAAGAAGAAGTAATGGCGCACACAGGGTAGAACGTGCCGTCCCTTTTGAATGGTGAATAGTGAATTTAGAATGGTGAATTTGGGGCCCGCACCCTTGTGGCATGTATGTTCACGAAAGCCGTGCAAAGGAAAACCCAAGGGCATCGGACACCCCACAACTGCATCGCTGTCGCTCTCGGGCGTGTTTGGCAAGCTGTCTCGGGTTTGCCATTGGATGGTGTTGGCGTTGTCGGATGCCATGAGGATTGCGCATCGAGACGATCCGCTCTACCCTGCGACTGCCGTCGGGTAGAACGTGCCGTCCCCGGCGCGTGCCTTGGGGCCTCCATATTCACGAATGCCGTGCAAAGGAAAACCCAAGGGCATCGGACACTCCTCAACTGCCTTTAGACTATCATTACTACCAGGAGTTGCCACACCCGTTCATCCATGAGTGCTTAAAAGCACTCAAAATTATCTTGCATAAAGTGCTTAAAAGCACTTTATTGAGATTGAACAATGCAAAAAGACCGGTTAGCCAGTGATGTTGTCCGACTTCAGATTCTAGATTGTTTATGCGACAGGAAGCGTCGTTTCTTTGACCAGAACACGCAGTCGCGAAGGTATTTGGATCGTTGGGGCATCACTACGGAGGGTTTCTTTGCTGCGCTGATTGAGGATTTGGAGCGTTATCATATTTATTTGAAACCAAAGAATCATCCGGCTCAGTTTCAGAGATACCAATTCGTCATGCGATGGGAGGAGCATGAAGGTGGCCTGCTTATTCATATTACGCTTTCACCCAGAGGAAATCCTCCAAGAGTGAAAGTTGCATTACATGAACACAATACTGGATACACTCCTTTACCCTTAATACCAATTAAATGAAGGGAGCGATGCAATGAGCAATAATAAAGAGACTTCACAAGATGCCCCATGTTTCGAGTGCGAAAGCGGAACTTTGGAAGCAGTGGTGCAAGATTTCGAAACGAATGTGACCGGAATTGGGGATGTGGTTGTTCCGAATGTGCCGATGGAACGTTGCGATCAGTGCGGAGATGTCGTGATAGGCGACGCTGGAAACCGAATCATTGATACATATTTAAATTGGCTTACTTCAGCGATAACTCCCACTGAAATCCAGGCTTTTCTGGACAAGTATTCGATCACCCAAAAAGAGGCGGCGGAGATAACAGGTTATGGAGAGAAGAACATTTCCCGCTGGTTGCGAGGCCACATGCGTCCCTCCAAATCCGTCAGCAATAACATTCGTACCCTCCTTGCCAGCACGGAGGCATTTGAAATTCTCAAAACGCGTAACTGGAAACATCCCGTGACGCATGAACCGGTCATTTAGGATCCTGTAATAGTGTTGCGCATCGAGACGATCCGCTCTACCTCAAGCGCAACCTACGCCAGGATGCCATTCACCACGTTGGCTTCGGCGTCGAGGCCGGTGAGGCGTTGGTTGAGGCCCTGGAATTTGTAGGTCAGTTTGCTGTGCTCGAATCCCATGCAGTGCAGGATGGTGGCGTTCAGGTCGCGGATGTGAACCGGGTTTTCGACGATGTTGTAACTGAAATCGTCGGTGGTTCCGTAGGTCACGCCGCCTTTGATGCCGCCGCCTGCCATCCACATGGTGAAACAGCGGGGGTGATGATCGCGCCCGTAATCGGTGCGTTCGAGTTTGCCCTGACAGTAGATCGTGCGTCCGAATTCACCGCCCCAGACGACCAGTGTGTCGTCCAGCAATCCGCGTTGTTTTAGATCCTGCACAAGTGCTGTGGCTGCCTGATCGATGTCTTTGCATTGGAGCGGCAGGTCTCGGGGGAGTTGACCATGGTGATCCCATCCGCGATGGAAGATCTGGATGCATCGGACGTCGCGTTCGACCAATCGACGCGCCAGGAGGCAGTTGGCGGTGAAGGTGCCCGGGATCTTGGCGTCGGGTCCGTAAAGATCGTAGATGTAGTCCGGTTCGCCTGATAGATCGGTGAGTTCCGGGACGGAAGATTGCATGCGGAAGGCCATTTCGTACTGGGCGATGCGGGCGTTGATTTCCGGATCGCCGCTCAGGTTGAACTGTTTTTTGTTCATGGCGTTCAGACCATCGAGCATGGCCTTGCGGGTGTCCTGTGAGACTCCGTCCGGATTGGACAAATACAACACCGGATTCCCCTTGCTCCGCAAACGCACGCCTTGGTGTTTGGATGGCAGAAAACCCGAACCCCACAAGCGCGAAAACAATGCCTGGGCATCGCGTTTGGCGGTCCAGGAGGAGTTGAGCACGACGTAGGTGGGGAGATTGAGGTTTTCACTACCGAGCCCGTAGGATAGCCAGGAACCGAGGCTGGGTTTACCGGGGAGTTGGACACCGGTCTGGATCATGGTGATGGCGGGATCGTGGTTGATTGCATCGGTATGCACAGTTCTCACCACGGCGATGTCGTCGGCCATGCTGGCGGTGTGGGGCAATAGTTCGGAGAACTCAGTGCCGGACTGACCGTGACGACTGAATTGATACATCGAAGGCGCGATGGGGAAACGTGCCTGACCGGATGTCATGGTGGTCAGGCGTTGACCTTGTCGCACGGAATCGGGCAGATCGGTGTCGAAGAGTTCGTGCATCTTCGGTTTGTTGTCGAACAGGTCGATCTGCGAAGGCGCCCCGGACATGAAAAGATAGATGATCCGTTTGGCTTTCGGGGCCAGGTTCGCTTGCGCGGGTAATGAACCAAGCAGTTGTTGCGGCATCATGGACGCCAGGGCGCTGGCTCCCACGCCCCACAGGGTTTTGCCGAAGAAGGCGCGTCTTGAGAGATGTTGGTCGGTGGTCATTTCGGAAATGTTCATGGTGCGTGTTCCTTAGTTCAGGGTCATGACTTCATCGAGGTTCAAAATCAGATTGCAGATCATGGTCATGCTGGCCAGTTCCGCGGCGGGTTCCTTGCAGAGAATGGGTGATTCTCCGGTTTGAATGAGTTGTTTGGCGGCTTCTTCGTCCTGTTTGTAGGTTGACAGATGATTTTCATACAGACCGGTCAGGAGTTCAAGTTCGTCCGGCTTGAGGGATCGGCTGGCGGCCAGTTGCATGGCGTAGCTCAGGCGATCGGCAAGTTCGGGTTTGGATTGTTCCATGACGCGTTCAGCGAATCGTCGCGCCGCTTCCACGTATTGGATGTCGTTCATCAGATTCAAAGCCTGCAACGGTGTATTGGTGCGTTCGCGTCGCACGGTGCACGATTCGCGGTTGGGCGCGTCGAATGTGGCCATCGATGGAGGAGGGGAGGTGCGTTTGATGAAGGTGTAAAGGCTTCGGCGATACAACGCATCGCCACTATCCTGTACGTATTTCGCGGTGGTGCTGCTTGGATATGCGACAGCCTCCCAGAGCCCGTCGGGTTGATAGGGTTTGACGCCTTTGCCGCCCATTTTATCCACCAACAGTCCGCTGATGGCCAATGCCGAATCACGCAACACCTCTGCGTCCAGTCGGTAGCGTGGCCCACGTGAAATCAATTGGTTGTCGGGATCTTTTTTCAAGGCTTCGGGCGTCAACACCGAGGCTTGCCTGAACGCGGCGGAAGTGACCAGCAAGCGGTGCATGTGCTTCATATCCCATCCACTCTCCATGAATTCGGCTGCCAGCCAGTCCAGGAGTCTGGGGTGGGATGGCAGATCGCCCTGGGTACCGAAGTCTTCGGCGGTCTTCACCAGACCGGTTCCGAAATGTTGATGCCAGAAACGGTTGACGGTGACGCGTGCAGTCAGAGGGTGTGAGGGATCGACCAGCCATTTGGCCAATCCAAGTCGGTTCATGGGTTCACCCTCGGGAATGGCGGGGAGCACGGTGGGAACGTTGGCGGTGACTTTGTCCGAGTGTTTGTCGTATTCACCGCGCACCAGAATAAAGGTGTCCCGGGGTTCTTTGAGTTCCTTGCTGACCAAAGATTGAGGAATGGATTTTTCGTAATCGCTTTTTGCCTTGCGGATCTTGTCCTGTTGAGCGTGCAGGGCGTCGAAAACGAATTTTGTCTCGGTGCAGACATGCTCCAGAAAATGATTCTTAAGAATCTCCAGCTCGGCTTCGGTTCGATCTTTCGAAGCTTTGGCAGCCAGCCCCTGAAGATCTTTTGAAAGGGCGGCTCCTTTCGTCGAGCCAATGAATTCGAGCCACAGCTCAAAAGAGTCAAATCCTCTGTCTCCCTGTGGGATCATGGTGTGCAGTCCGGCATGATCCCAATAAACCGTGCCATCATACTGACTGAAGGCCCATCCGTCGATGCGGTCGCCGGGATTTATCCCGACTTGCTTGATAGGTACTTCCAATCGAACCCAGCTGCCGGTTTGGGGTAGTTCACCCATCCATTGATGATCGGCGCCATTTCCCTTGCCGTGTTCGATCAGATCCTCACCCCAGTAGGCACGATGATTCCAGTCTTTGGTGTGGAACTGCAGCATGATGGTTTTGGGCGGACGAAGTGCATCGAGGTAAACATAGGTAAATAACGTGTCCCCTTCACCCGTTACCAACGGGGAGGATGCCTCGGTGAAGAAATGTTGCTGGGAGCCTTCGGCATGGCGTCTGTGGGATTTGAGTCCGCTGTAGGCGGGGTATCCCGTGCCGGAAACAAATTGCCATCCGCCATCCGCATCGGAAGCTTTCGCTCCTGCGGGTAATGCGTCCTCGATCCAGACGAAATCTTTTCGCGCCAACGAAGCCTTGACTTTGCCGGGGTCCTGGTAATCCACGGCAGCCAGGGATACTTTGATGGCTTTGTCGAGTTGTTCTATCTGACGGTCATAAGCCGCGAGTTTTGCGCGATCTTCGTCAGTTTTCAGTTGGACGGTGGGTGGGTAGATGAATGCATTTCCGTCCATCGCGTTTTCATCCAGATTATTGTAGAAGGCAAACAACTGGTAAAAATCTTTCTGGGTGATGGGATCAAATTTATGGTCGTGGCACTGACTGCAACCGGTGGTCAATCCCATCCAGACGGTGCCTAAAGTGCTGACACGGTCGATGCCGTAGCGCACCGCGAATTCTTCCGCTATGGCGCCGCCTTCGCTTGTGGTGACATTGCAGCGGTTGAAGCCGGTGGCCACCAGTTGATCGAGACTCGGTTCGGGCAGGAGATCGCCGGCGAGTTGTTCGATGGTGAATTGATCGAACGGCATGTTATCATTCAAAGCCTCGACCACCCAATCCCGGTAAGGCCAGATGGCGCGTTCGTTGTCCAGGTGCAGACCATGTGTGTCGCCGTATCGGGCTGCATCCAGCCAGAACCGGGCGCGGTGTTCGCCATATTTTTTTGATTTCAGCAAGCGATCCACCAATGCCTCGTAAGCGTCATCCGATTTGTCCTTCAAGAAGGCTTGTACCTCTCCGGGACTCGGGGGCAGTCCGGTCAATGTCAGGTAGGCGCGTCGGACCAGCGTTTCAGGGGAAGCTTCGGGTTGGGGTTCTAATCCTTGTTCCCTGAGCGCTTCCATGATGAAGGCATCGATTGGGTTATCCCCCCAATTTGAATCGGTTGCATCTGGTACATCCGGACGAACCGGAGGCGCAAAGGCCCAGTGATCTTCGTAGGCGCCACCTTCGGAAATCCAACGGCGGAAGGTTGCCAGATCCTCGGGTGAAAGGGGATTCTTGGCATCGGGCGGTGGCATCAGATCGTCCTCATCCGTGGTGATCAAACGGCGATAGAATTCACTTTCATCCGGTTTCCCCGCCACGATGGCCGAATATCCACCCAGATCGGCATAAGCCCCTTCGCGGGTGTCCAGCCGCAGATCGGCTTCGCGTTGTGCTTTGTCGGGTCCGTGGCAACTGACGCAGTATTTGGAAATCAACGGACGAATGTCGGCGCTGAATGAGAGCGGTTTCTCAGCGGCGAAACCGACTCCTTGCGGAGCCAGCCAGCCACACAAAACCATCCACGGGAGAATGTGATGTCGAAGTGCTTTCATGGATTTAGCGGATTATTATGTGTTACAGAAAAGTGATCGCATGCGCGCATCTTGTCAAAGATTACACGTTAGTTGTTGGGATTCGCAGTGGGTTTTCCGGTAAACGGAATCAATAGACCATCGGTAAACAATTTGGGTGGAAGCAGATTCATGGAAACGGATGCCCTGATACGATAATACCGTGCGGTTGTTGGTCTGGAGACTTTGATGGCCAAGGGGTCGTGTGTCAGTGTCCAGTCGCTGGATTCCAAGTAAGGTCCGTTGATGCTCTCCGAGGTTTCCAGTTGGATAGATTTTACCGGATCGGGCAAGGCATCAATCGTTTCATGGATCCAGTCAAGTCGGTAGGAAAGGCGGGTGCCCCAGATGTTCGTTGGGATATCCTCATCCTGATCTTCAAAGAACTCATAAAACTCTTCCTGTTGGCTATCCTCGCTTTTTTGCACGAAGAACCCTCCCACATCCAACATGTTTGCAAAGAATGGTTCATCGTCTTCCGTTTTTTTGAACTGCCCACCGGCTCCAAAGGTCACGGCTGCCAATTTCCATACATTGCCCTGCCTCAAAAACATCCCTCCTCCGGAATCGCACGAGGCCAATCCTGCTTCGCTGGGGAGTCCGTTGCGGTCGAATGTTGCTCCAATGAGTTCACCGAGTTTTCTGGGTTCCGTATCTTCAACTCCCGCGATTTGGTCCACGATGTTTTCGCCCCAACGCATGAATCCTCCACCTTGACCCTGACGCCAGCCACGCACTTCCGATCCGAGCAGGACGGGTTCGCCGCGTTGTTCGCCCCGCCCGAACACAAGCAGTCGTTTGCCTATTTCGTCCTTACGTTGATAAATCTCTGCGAATTCCGGAAACACCTCCGCGACCCCCCACAGGGCGAGGTCGGTTTCCGGATCCAATACGCGTGCTACTGCTGTGTAGGACTTACCCTGAAAGGTGAACACTTCGCCGACAAATCCGCCAATGTGCTTGGCGGTGACAAACCACTGCGGTGCGATGGGGGTACCCTGACAGGTCTTCCAGGTTCCCTGTAGATGCCAGGCCTTTGCTTCGCTTGGGTTGAATGGAGGGGTGGTGTTGTGTCCGGGATCTCCCGTTTTGGCGAAGATGACGGCCGACAAGGAAAAGGTCGTATGGAAAAGGAGCAAGCAGAGCCCATGTAGCAGAAAGGACTTCCAATTCGTTAATGTCTTGCTCGGCGTCATTCTTTTTCCTAGCCTTCTCCTTTCCTATTTGGTGATAAAAATCAACAAACGGACAGCATGCAATCAAGTGTTCCACAACCCACGCGTTGTTTCAAGAAGGACGAGTTAAACGTCGAAGTATTTGCGTCTCAGCCGGAAATGGCTCTCAATGCCGCGCACACCGTGCGTGCCTATCTGATCGAACGCATCGAATCCAATGGAACTGCACGGGCGATCCTCGCAACCGGCAACTCCCAGATCCAGTTCCTGAAGACCCTGATCGACCTGGGCGGAGTCGACTGGTCGAAGGTCACCTTGTTCCATATGGATGAATATCTGGGTATTTCGGCCACTCACAAAGCGAGCTTCCGGCTCTACATGAAAGAGCGGGTGGAAAGCCTGGTGAATCCTCAGCACTTTCATTATCTGGACGGCAATGCTCCGCTGCCGTTGGACGAGTGCGATCGGTACTCACGGTTACTCAAAGAAGCTCCTGTTGACTTGTGTTGTCTGGGTGTTGGCGAAAACGGGCACATTGCATTCAATGATCCGCCCGTGGCCGACCTGGATGATCCACACTACGTAAAACTCGTCAAGTTGGATGACGCCTGCAAAATGCAACAAGTCAACGAGGGACATTTTCCGAGTCTCGAAGCTGTGCCACCTTATGCCTTTACTTTGACGATCCCCGCGCTCTGCTCGGCTCAAAAAATGATTTGCCTCAGTCCGGAAACCCGCAAGGCCAAGGCCATCCAAGCCGCGTTGGAGGGTGAGATCGGTACGGCCTGTCCGGCTTCTGCTCTGAGACGTGAACCACAGGCGACACTGTATTTGGACGGAGATTCTTCCGCCCTGCTGTCGTCTTAGCCGCGTCTGCGGTGGTGCGGATTCCCAATTGAATGATTATGGCTTAGTTTGAAGGTCTCGGTTCGGCGTTGCCGATTTAAGCGACTCGATCAGCAGATCATGCATGATCCATTGAAAGAGAAATGATGCGTTTCCAATCCATTTTGTTTTTCTTTCGCTTAGTCGTCTTTGTCTGCGTGGGGCTTCTAGGCGTGGTCGCCGCGGATGTTCCTGGCGAGTTGAAAGATTTCGCGAATCCTCCCGAGTCCTTTCAATGGGAGGATTCGCGATACGCCAGTCCGCTTTTGTTGGAAGACGGCACGCATGTCTCAGATAGACAAGGATGGTCCAAACGTCGGAAAGAAATTCGCGACAACTGGATGCAGTTGATGGGCCCATGGCCACCGTTGCTCAGCGAGGGATCCCTGGAACTGGGCGAGGTGCGGGTTAAGGATGCTTATCTCGAACAACGTATCCATCTCGACATTGCTCCGAACCAAAAAGCCGCCGGGTGGTTGCTGCTGCCGGAAGGCGATGGACCGTTTCCATCCGTGCTGGTGGTGTTTTATGATCCAGAAACCAGCATCGGACTCAAGGCCGACAAGCCCGGGCGTGATTTTGGCCGGCTGCTCGTCCGTGAAGGCATCGCTACCTTAAACATCGGCACCCCCGGAGGAAACGCCTGGAAACCGGACATCGGCAACGCAACCTGCCAACCACTCTCCTTCCACGCTTACGTCGCCGCCAATGCCTGGCACGCCATGGCCAGGCATCCGAAGCTGGATCCGGAACGCATCGGCGTGACCGGGCACAGTTACGGCGGCAAATGGGCCATGTTTGCGGCGGCGCTCTGGGATCGATTTACAGCCGTGGCCGTCAGTGATCCCGGCATCATGTTCGATGAAACACGACCGAACGTGAACTATTGGGAACCCTGGTACCTTGGGCTCGATCCCAATGTGCGACGCCCCAAAGCAGGACTCCCTACAAATGACAACCCACGCACCGGAGCTTACAAAACCATGATCGAACGCGGAATGGATCTGCATGAGATCCATGCTTTGATTGCTCCCCGTCCGTTTTTGGTATCCGGTGGAAGTGAAGATAAAGTCGAACGTTGGCACGGGTTGCATCACCTCGTGCAAATCAACCAAATGCTTGGCAAAGAAAATCGTGTATTCATGACCTTGCGTGACGGACACGGTCCAACGCCGGAATCCAACGACCAGTTGACGGCCTTCTTCAAACATTTCCTGAAGCCGTGACAACCACAGGTAGATCGGACCGTCCCGGTCCGCCCGCTAGCGCCAGCTATGCGGATGTGGGGTGATCGAACACCGCAGGCTTCCCAAAACGACGAGCAACCGAGCTTATGAAAACCTCGAGGTGACGCGCCGGGGACGGTCCGATCTACCCGGAGCAGGCTGCAGGTAGATCGGACCGTCCCGGTCCGCCCGCTAGCGCCAGCTATGCGGATGTGGGGCGAACGAACACCACAGGCTTCCCGAAACGACGAGCAACCGAGCTTATGAAAACCTCGAGGTGACGCGCCGGGGATCCACGCAGGCGCGGGATTCTACCAGGCTGATTCAGCCATGGCTTTTCCGGCCAGGTATCCGGTGGTCCAGGCGGCTTGAAAATTAAAACCACCCGTCTCGGCATCAATGTCCAGAACCTCACCTGCAAAATGAAGCCCGGGCACTTTTTTGCTTTCCATGGTTTTGAACTGAACCTCCTTCAGATCAACTCCACCGCATGTGACAAATTCCTCCTTGTTTCGGCTTTTGCCTGAGACTTGAAAGGTTGTCTTTTTGAGTGATCCGGCCAACAACCCGACGTGTTTGTTGTTGAGCTGGCGCCATGTTTTTCCCTGCTGGAATCCCAAAACATCCAGCATTCGTTGCCACAACCTTTTTGGCAGGTCGAAGGGTGAGAGGGTGTGAAGTTGTTTGTTGGGATGTTGTTTCATCATGGATTCCAAACCGAAACCCGCATCCGTTACATTCGGAATCCAATCAATATCACAGTCGAAAGACTTCGGACTCTGGTGAATTTCCCGTGCGCCCCAGGCAGAGAGCCGCAGGATGGCCGGTCCGCTCAACCCCCAATGCGTCACCAGCAAGGGACCTCGACATCTGATCCGGGTCCCACACAACAAAGCCTCCACTTGATCCACACTTAACCCCTGCAATCCTTCGATCAATGGATGCTTGATTTGAAATGTGAATAACGATGGTATGGGATCGACCATGTGATGGCCCCACTGCGATAACAAGTCCATCGCCGGACCCGGTTTGACCCCGCCCGTAGCCCAGAGAATCTTTCTGACGCAGTAAGTATGTCCATCTTGAGTGATGACTTCAAAGCCTTCGGATTCACTTTGCTTGATTTGGTAGACAGCTTGATACCTCCTGATGGAAACACCCGCGGATCCGGCTTCATTGAGAAGACATTCAACAATGCTGGAAGATTGATCAGAAATGGGAAACATCCTTCCGTCGGCTTCGGCCTTTAAGGGAACCCCTCTGGATTCAAACCACGTCACTGTATCCGACGGCTGCCATCGATGAAATGGTCCAAGCAATTCCCTGTGGCCTCTAGGGTAGTGTTTAACCAACTCGGCGGGATCGAAACAGGCGTGTGTGACATTGCACCGACCACCACCCGAGATCCGAACCTTTGACAACACTTCCGGACCCTTTTCCAGAATGGTCACTTTGAGCGCGGGGTCCGACTCGGCAGCGGTGATGGCACCAAAAAAGCCCGCTGCTCCACCCCCGATCACCAGGATATCCTGCCGGATTGTTTTGCTTGATTGGGGTTTATCTGGGGCGGTGGGATTCATGTTTCGCGGATCCTACGCTTCCGAAGAGAAGACGTCAAAGAAAGTCCTGATCCCCGGCTGCGATGCGGCGAAATCACGCATTTTTGCGGTGCCTGAAAAAGTAGAATAGACCTGTTAACGCGATGGACGTTATTCCGACCGAAGATGGTTCAGGGACGACGGTGACGCTGTAATTGTCAACTCGGAAGTGATCACCACTATTTCCCAGTTCCATATAGAATCCGAAATTCGAAATACTGCCTGAGAGTGTTCCGGTGGCTTGTTCGCCTACGGAAATGACACCCGAAGACCCGGTTGTGGCTGTCATCAGATGCCAGTTGCTTCCGCTTGTAAAATCACTCGTAAGTTCAAAGGTGTTCCAGGTACCTGAAGCGCCTTCATTTGTCGTGCTGGTGGCCGAGGCGGAGGATGCGTACCATTGGTTGTCAATTTGAATCACGAACCTCCCCAAGGCTTGATCCGAAGGGCTCCCATCGGCATTGATGCTGATGGAGAGTTTTGACAAACTGGCTATATCAGTGGCCTGAAGTGAGGCAGAGGGTTCTGATGTGAATATCATACCTGGTCCATCTGTGATGGTATAACCTGCATTTACGTCCGTTTTTACAAAGCCGTAACCATTCTGCGTGACTCCGACCGGCTCATAGGAAGTGCCCGAATTGATGGTGTGGGATGTAAGATCATCTACTCCTTCCGTATCATTCGAGAGCCAGGCATTCCAGCCAATCGTATTCATATTTGCTGGTGAATCGACCGAGAAATCTTCGGTATATACGACGGCTGCTGAAGTGCGAAACACAACACTTGAGAGTCCTGTTATCATGAGTAGGTAGCTTAATGTTTTCTGCCTACCTGCCATTTTCAAAGTGATGAGAAAGCCTCGGAGACTGGATGTCATGGATGTCATAGGATAGTCATTCAATTTGGCTGAAACCCTACAAACAAGTTTCGATAGGTCAACATGAATATTATGTAACATGCAGAAATACAGCAGATAAAACAAGTAATTGAAAGTCGGAAATTAATAACAATTGACGCATTTTCGATAAAACAAGCCTAAAACTGTGAGAAATTATATCAAAGTGGCGGAAATTCGATAAAACTGTAACAAAAAATGCCCTCCGATGCTTTTTTGTCCGCTCTAAAAAAACTGCCGTTAAAAACGACAAGACCTTACCATATCGACCAAAATATCACTGAAATGGATTGCTCGTAGTGGATCTGTTTTCCTCACCCATCCTATCTCGCCAAGTCGCAAAGACCGACAAGGACGCAAAGAATTTGATTGAGGAGAGACACCAGGTAAACCACGCACCCGCGCACGTTGCTTCGGGACCTCCCGTAACGCCCCCTCACTGCATTCCTGACAACCATCCACCCCCCGTTTCGGGAAGCCAACACCATTCAACGCCCTATGATTCCCTTCAAAAAACTTTGTCTCTAGAAGCCATCTCATAAATAAATATCAGCTCCTTTACCGGGGATATCTTGCCATTGGGGGCTATCAAGCAAACACTGGGCTGAAGGGACTTCCATGCGTTACCTCCATTCAGTTTGTGCTTGGCATGAATGAGCCAAGACTTGCTTCCGGGGGGTGGCACAGGCAAGCTTGGTTTCGGAATGGCGGACAAAGATAAAACTTACATTCATTTGACATCGCATGCGCATGAGCAGTCCTGGAAGACGGAGGTGATCGCCGAGTCTTCGAGTTGGATTTGTTTTAATAAGCATACCCATCTGGGAACGGAGTATGATCATTACCATCAGGATCGTCCTCATATGACCGGAATCGTGGAGAATGACCTGACTCGTGAAGCTGGTTGGATCAAGGAGCGGGGGATTACGTGGTTAGCTCCGGTAAACACCTTGGATTTTGAGACCACAGGGGCCTGTCTTTGGGCGAAAAACGAAGTTGCCGCGGAGAAGTTGAAGAATGTTTTTCATTCCGAACAACCGAACCGCATCTATCAAGCCTTGATTCATGGGTGTCCCGAGGAGGATGTGTTTGAGATTGATTTGAAGCTGGCGCCGCGGCCGTTTCAGCAGTGGCTGATGAAGGCTGATAAAACAGGGAAGAAATCTGTCACACAGTGTGAGACGATCGAACGTTTAAAGGCTTATACGCTGCTGCAATGCAAACCGGTGACCGAGCGTCATCATCAGGTGAGGGCGCATTTGGCTTGCCGCAAACACCCTGTTGTGGCCGATGCTTCTTATGGCGGGGATGTGTTGATGCTTTCGGAACTCAAACGCAATTATCGGTTCAAAAAGGATCGTCCGGAGAAACCGCTTCTGGATCGTGCTGCGATTCACCTTGAACAACTTCAGTTCCCTGATCCGGATACCGGGGAGGAGATTTGCCTCAAGGCGCCGATGCATCGTGATTGGGAAGTGGCTTTCAAGTATTTGAAGCAGTATGCTGTTGTTCATTGATTTGTTTAACCGCAGATTTTTTATTTTGAACGAGTGTACTTTTTCTACTTGAGGTTGTCTTTCTGTTGAAATCGAATGACATACTATCTTAAGGATACGATCTTTTTTCTTTTCTGCGATAATCTGCGAAATCTGCGGTTAAAAAATCAATCCAGATGAAAGAACTGCCGGGCGTTTGAATAGAGGATGCGTTTACCAAGGCGAAGGCATTCTTTTTCTGTGAAGTATCCGGATGAAATCTTTTCCTCGAATGTTTCGATCATCAACTGGCGGAAGGTTCGGAGGGTTCCGCAGGTTTCTTCCACATGCCAGTTGTCGCCGCCCAGCATCATGCGGCTTTCGTCGGGCAGGATTTCTATGGCTTCGTGGAAGGCGGACTTGAAGTGTGTCGGACTGAGTAACCAGGACCAGGTGAGATCGATCCAGATGTTCCGATAGACAAAGGCGAGTCCTAATAAATCCCGGCTCCAGGGATAGGCCAGATGCATGAGCAGGAAACGGGTTCGGGGATGGCGCTCGATGAGTCCGGCGATGTTCATGGGATGGGAGGCCCGTATGATCCCGGTGCCCAGGTGTGTTTGCACCGGGATGTCCATTTCGGCAGCCAGTTTGCAGATGTGATCCACCACGTAATCTCCGAACGCCAGGCGTTCCGCTTCATTTGGATTGGTTTTTCTCCAGGCTTGTTTGGCAAGTTGTGCATTGGGTGGATCAAATGAAATGCTTCGATCGTATGCCAGCGCGTTTTTGAAGGCGACTTGGCCCCGTGATTCCATTTGTCGTGCCAGCAGTGTCAGGGCTTCGATGTATTCCTCGAAAGTGTCGGGTTCCAGGCCTGCTTGTTTCAACAGTTTTGCCGCCGAGTTGCCGTTGTGATCTCGGGAGTCCGGATGCCATCCCAGCGCGAAGGCATTGATGCGCATGACCGATTGGTATGATTCGCCCAACGTGTCTTTCGCGAGGAGCAGGGGGTTGGTGTAGTCGTCGGTAATGATGCGATCGACGCCTGCTTTTTTCAGTGTGTTTGATTGAAAACCGGATTGTCTGCGGCTTTTGAGGATTCGGTTATTGAGCGCTTCCCAGTTGTCGCGGTCAATTTCCGTCCAATCGGGATCGCCATGCACATGAAGAATTCCGGACACAAGGTTGCGGACAAAATGATTCGATCCTCTTTCTTCCAGATAAGGAGTTAATGTGCTCCAGTCCACCGGAGGCAACTTAGACTCCATGGGAGGCTCCTCCTTGTTTTCCGAGGGGAGCGGGTAGGGACGTTCAATGGTCCAGCCTGCGTAGCTTTGTTGAAACAGTGTCAGTAGATTGACCTGATCGGAAAGATAGACCGATGGGATGTGGTGTTCATGCACATCCAACAGCGGCGCTTCGAACAGGGCTCGTTGCCATGTGGGTGTATGGGGCGGAGTCATGTTCGGGATTCCGATGGAAGTGAAATCAGTTTTTGAATTTATACAATTGGGAAATCGTTCTCACGTACATCGCCTCCTGATCGAAGGCGGGTGTGGTGTGGGTGGTGGCGTCGAGTTCAACTTTGTTGAGAATCTTGAATTCCGTGCTGGCGGAGATCACGACGAGTTCACCTGTCGTTGAAAGGCAGGCAATCTCGTTGCCGACCGCTACGGGTGATCCGAAGTAGCGGCTGCGGACGCGGTTTTGGTAATGCACTTCGCCGGATGCTGGATCGACGCAGGAGACGAATCCGGTGTCACTCCAAAAGAAAGCCAGATCTCCCACTGCGATGGGGGTGGGCACGTAGTTGGCTTGTCGGCGCAACTCGTAAGCCAGTTTGGGTTCGGAGGATGTCGTGTCGGACGGCGGTTCGATGGCGACCACGAAATTGCCGCCTCCACCACTGCCGCAGGAACCAAAGATTTTGCCTCCCGCCACGATGGGCGAGCTGCAGCTTCGTTTGTCAAATGCCTTGCCATAGGACCAAAGGACGGATCCTGTGTCCGGATTCAGAGCGCTGATGCCTTCTGCTTCACTGTTGCAGATCAATTGGTCACGGCCGGATGCATCGGTGTAGATACAGGGGGTGGAATAGGCTGCTTTGCCACTTTTGCGGTCGGCTTTCCAGACCCGGCTGCCGCTTGTTTTATCCAGAGCGATGAGAGAGCTTGCTCCCATTTGGTCGTTGGCGACGATCAGTTTGTTTTTGTAAAGCATGGGAGAGACGCCGACGCCGTGCTGACTTTTGAAGGGGCCGAGATCTTCTTTCCACAACCATTCGCCAGCGTGATCCAGAGCTGCGGCGTAGAAATGACCGGGTGTGGCCCAGAGAACGTATACCCGGTCGGCGTCCACTGTCACACTGGGGGAGGCGAAGCTGTTGAAATCGTGTTTCTTGAAGGTTTCGTAGTCGACATCCCGCGTCCAGAGGATGTTGCCGTTGGCAGCATTGATCGCAAGGATGTGGAATGCGCCAGTGTCTTTGTTCATGCTGGTCAGGAAGATGGTATCTTCCCACAGGATGGGAGAAGAGTGTCCTTCGCCGGGCAGATCGATCTTCCAAACGGTATCTTTAAGGGTGAGCTGGCTTAGCTTGACGGATGTTTCAGCAATGCCGTTGCCATTGGGGCCTCTGAATCGGTTCCAGGAACTTGCGGCCTGGTTTTGTGGAGCTTGCCAAAAACAGACCGTGCAAAGGCACGCGAGCGCGATCGTTTGAATACGGGAGATCAGCTTCATGGGAGAACATAGTTACTTCCCTGCTTTGGAAATCAAGGCAAAACCATTTGGTATTTGCGTGTATCTGATGATAGTTTGCGGTGTTTTTTTCACACGAAGGCACAAAGACACGAAGAATTGGATGTTTTGGCTGGGATTACTTTTGATCCAATGGCTTCAGGTCGACGATGGTGGCGCCCCATCCGCCGTTCCACTCGGGTGCTCCTCTGAATCCGGTGACGTAATCCAGTTTGTTCAGAACGGCATGCACCCCTTTGCGCAGGGCTCCGGTGCCTTTGCCGTGGATGACCCGGACGCTCAGGATGCCTTGTTCACGGCAGGCTTCCAGATAGTCGGGAACCAGGTCACCGATTTCGTTGGGGCGAAAGGTGTGGAGGTCGAGTTCACCGTTGATGGGGATTTCGATGGGATCTTCCGGTTCCATGGTTCACAGGTTGTCCAAAAGCCAGGCGCGTCGGTGTCGGACCTGGTTTCGAAAGGTTTCGATGTCGTGCTCCAGTTGATCGGTCGCCCAGGAGCTGTTGGCTGATTTGAAGGCTACTTCTGGTTCCAGTCGCTTTTCCAGAGCATCGATTACCGGGAACATTTTTTCCGGGGTGAAGGTGTGGTCGAGGATATTTTCCAACTTATCCAGGAACACTTGACGAAAACCTGGATTCGCCAGCAACGGACCCGACAAGTGTCCGGGAGGACGCCACCAGCTTTGACCTCCGAAGGGACCGAAACGTCTTCGAAAAATGCCACCACCTGGTTTGTCGCCTTCGGCCCCGAAGCTCAGCGGCATCTTATACCAGTCATAGTCTCCGGAAGCGCCGTCGTAATCTCCCCAGGTTTTGTCCATGTCCCATGGGTACATCTCCCATTTCCCGGTCTTGCCTGTATCGTGATAGACGAAGTAGTTGTTGAAGAAACCGTCCCAGTTTGAAATGCACTGGCTCACTGCGTAATACGTGGCGAATTCGTCCACATTGAAGTGTTGGCGGATAAAGCGCCATTCCTGGTCGCCGCTCAGTCGGCCCAATGAGCGGTCCAATTGCACGATGTCATCGTGACCTGTGTCGAGGTTGGTTTTCTTTTCGTGTTGCTGGATGAAGTTTCTTCCATACCAAAGCAGTTTGTAAAGGTTGCCCTCATCGTTGCGATCGTTGTTCCTCAGAAAGGCTTTGTTGACCTGTTCCACCATGAGTTGATAGCCCATCCATCGACCGTCCATCCGCATCCGGTAATGGCCGGATCGGGGGGCGGGCACACCTGCCATGCGGTAGAGTTCGAAGCTGAGGTATTCGGAAAGGGCAAACCTCGGTTTGCCTTCATCGAGCAGATTGATGGTGGTCATTCCCTGAAACGGTTCCCGACTTTGAAACCGTACTTTGAACCCCCCGCTTCTTCGACCGACGCGTACGAAGTCCCGGACCTCGGGAACTTTGCTCCCGACCGGAAAGAACACAAACGCGCTTTTGCCACGTGAAGGCTCTGGAACGATGGCACTGGCACGGATGTCGTATTTGCGTTTGGCTTGTTCGGTGCCCGACGGGTTCATGATCATCACATGGGAATCAGGCTGTCTGCACGGTAATCACTGACATAAAAGGAATACGCCGGTTTGAGCGATTCCGGTGCCGGATAAATGGTGGTCGCGTTCTGAGAGTTTTTGACGCGGATTCGGTATCGAACGAGTTGGTGGTTTTGAAATCCGTTCAGGGTTGCCTGATAGATTCCATTCAATTCATCACCTTCCATGCTGGTCATCGGTACGACCTGCTCCGGACTCAAATTGGATTCGTCCAATATTTGAAACGCCATTGAAACGCTTTCGACACCGTTGTCGTCGTGAAAAGCAGCCTTGATTTGGATGGCCTGGCCTGGCCTGGGATGTTCCGGTGTGTGAACCACCTGATTGATTTCTGCCGGCAGGGAAGGTTGGAGCCGATCATTGGGGCGGCCCGGTGTCCCGGTGGCGCTTGTAAGGTTGGGGAGATTGGATGCAGCCCAGTTCCGGTGACCATCAACCGTCAGTTTCGGCTGGATGCGTTCCAGCGAGGCGCCGTATCCATCGGGACTTTTCGGCCAGGGAGCTTTGTCTGAATATTTCAATGCGTCGATGACCTGACCGGCATCATTGACCAAAGTGATGCGTTCGCCGTTGTGTGAGAGCTGTTTCTTGAGCGGTCCGATCGCGGGCATGTTGTAGTGTCGCGTGAACGCGGGCACAGAAGCGGCGATGATCAGGAAAGATTTGGGCTGTATCCGGGTCCCTTCTGGAAAGGTGAATTCGATTCCTCCCTTTAATTTCCATCCCCCCAGGTCCTGGGCATCCTCCTCCAACGTGCTCATCAGCTCCACATACTGCAGGTCATCACGGGCGAGGGGAGGATGGTACATGATTTCATTGATCACCACGTTTTGCCCGAGTGATTGTCCTTCGCACAAAGCCACCAGACAAATGATCAAAACGAGCAATCCGTTGCCATTGGAAAACGATGGCCTCGGATGCCAGACGGGATCAATGGTTTGCATAAGAATAATATCCGTAAAAACGAGGCGGAAATCAAGGCTGGTTTTCTTCGGGCAGCGGTTCGTGCCGCCAGAAGTCCATCACCGCCCACAAATTGACGGGGGCAACGGACTCGCCTTTCTTCAGCATGCGTACGCTGCCGTCGGCAAATGCGTAGTTGGAGCCCCCCGAATTGCAGTTGCCTCCGGTGCGGTGGCGGTATTGTTCGACTTCTTCGATGTCATTGCCTCTTCCTTGATAAAAATCCATGTGCACATGCGGGGAGTCGCTTGCTTTTTCCCCAAAAATGATGGTTTCGGATGGATGTGGAATGGCGGTCATTTTCATGCCATGCGGCCAGAGACCATTGGTGAAACTCATGAAATTCTCCTTGTTCAGTGTCATTCGGAAGTAGTCGTTCCAACCGTTGATCAGGTAGCTTCGATCCGGCATGAACTTGTCAGCCGGGCATTTCAATAACTTGCGGTCGATGTAGTAAGGTTGCAGTTTGAACATCCAGTTGCTCTGGAAGACCCGGGTGACAGGGGGGCATTCGTTGTCAAAATCATCGGCATACATGGTCAGTGCCATGCCCAATTGCCTCATGTTGTTGACGCATTTGATGCGGTTGGCCTTTTGTTTGGCAGAGGAAAGGGCGGGCATGAGGAGTCCGGCCAGGATGCCGATGATGGCGATGACCACCAAGAGTTCAATCAACGTGAAACCAAAACGTTTGGAAGTTGGAGTATGCATGATGAGACCTTCTTTTAGACTCATACACCCTCAGGCACGTTCGGTTTCAATTTTCTCAACTTGTGCGGCGGTCCACCATTTTTGCCAAAAGCGAGGACAATATCAGGCATTGGGCACTTTTCGATTGCTTTGCCTTTACGGCGAATCCCATATTGGTTGTTAGATTTGGGGCACAAAAGAAATAAAAAGAATCATGTTTGTTCAGCTTGCTCAATCAACTTCCGTTACCGGCGATGGATCATTCGGTGATCTGTTGGTGTATCAGTTAACCGGTTTTATCATCGTCCTTTCGGTGCTTTGTTCGCTTTGGTTGGCCGTGACCATCATGGGGAAACTCTTCAAGGTCATCGACTTGAAAGATCCGATCCCGGAAAATGCCGCCAAACCATCCGCTGCTCCGGCTGTAACTGCTCCCTCTGTTCAACCGACGTCTGCTGTTCAAATCACCCCGGAACTCATGGCTGTTGTTGGAGCCGCTTTACACACGGTTATTCAAGGGCCATTCAAGATTGTCTCCGTTGAAGAAACCAAAACACCTCCCAAATCTTAACTTTATCAATTTCAGCCCATCAAGTCTTCCAGCATATGAAGAAACTAAGAGTCACCGTTCAGGGAAAATCATACGACGTTACCGTTGAGCTGTTGGGGGATGCGGTGGCAACTCCTGCCCCGGTCCCAGCTTCAGCCGCCCCTGCGCCTGATACAGGTGGTGGCAACGAAGTACCAAGTCCGCTTGCCGGCAAAGTGGTCAGCATCGGGGTTCAGGTCGGACAAAAAGTGAATGAAGGTGACGAACTCATGGTGCTGGAAGCCATGAAGATGAACACACACGTCTACGCGCCCGGTGCGGGCACATTGACCGCCATCCTGGTCCAACCGGGAGATAACGTCGAGGAAGGCCAGTCCCTGGCAACGTTGGGGAACTGATGCTTCAACAATGAACCAAAAATCCCGACAAAATACATGGCGTTATGATTGAAAGTATGACGAGTTTTTTTCAGCTTACCGGATTTAGCCTGATCACCTGGCAGATGTTGGTGATGTGGGCGGTGGTGTTGCTGTTGTTTTATTTTGCGATCTACAAGAAGTTCGAACCTTTATTGCTGGTTCCAATCGCGTTTGGCGCGCTGGTTGCGAATTTGCCGACACGCGGGATCATCAGTTTCCAAGAGCAAGCCGACGGTTCCATCCAGTCCGGAGCCATTCATATGGAAGCCACCGTGGAAGCTGCTGAAGAGGGGAGCAATGGGGTCAGTAAATACCATATACATAAGATCGAGGGTGGTTTATTCGATTTGATCACTCAGGGGGTTAAACTGGAGTTGTTCCCTCCTTTGATCTTCCTCGGAGTGGGCGCATTGACGGATTTCGGTCCTCTTATCGCCAATCCGCGTACTTTGTTACTGGGTGCGGCGGCACAAATGGGGGTCTTTTTTACCTTCCTGGGGGCTTCTTTCCTGGGATTCAGCACACTTCAGTCGGCGTCCATCGGGATCATTGGTGGAGCGGATGGGCCGACCGCCATTTTTACCAGCAACAAGCTGGCGCCTGAGTTGTTGGGACCCATCGCGGTGGCCGCTTACAGTTACATGGCGCTGGTGCCGTTGATACAACCCCCGATCATGAAACTCCTGACAACGGCCAATGAGCGAAAAATACGCATGAAATCCCTTCGAAAAGTTTCTCGTCTGGAAAAAATCGCTTTTTCGATCGTGGTGACCATTGTGTGCGTGATGCTCGTCCCCGATGCCTCACCTCTGATTGTGATGTTGATGCTGGGTAATTTTATTCGTGAGTGCGGGGTGACGGATCGTCTGCTCAAAGCCGCTCAGAATGAAATCATCAATATCGTCACCATTTTCCTCGGTGTCAGCGTGGGGATCA
>Ga0255778_10000899_pt1 | contig 26942 bp, 30 predicted proteins | sample 071ome_31_FD_179976 | JGI IMG/M metagenome (GOLD analysis project Ga0255778, IMG submission 179976) | Coastal salt marsh microbial communities from the Groves Creek Marsh, Skidaway Island, Georgia - 071405CT metaG (version 2) | ecosystem: Environmental > Aquatic > Marine > Intertidal zone >...
ATGATTGATACATCTGGAGCTAAAAGTGACACAGAAAAGGTCTTATCTAAATCATTAGATGAAATATTTATCAAAAATGATTGATCAACTTATACTCGATAACATACCTAGAAACTATTTAGTATCATCTATGAATAAAAATGACAGATACTTGTCAGTGATTAATAAAATTTCTAATGAATTAGATATAGCTGTAGATTCAATTTTAAATAATCCAGATATTAAATATGTAGCTTTGCCTGTACTTGATAAACTGGGAAAGATTATTAATTCTGTACCTAATGAAGATATATTACTTCATTCATATGGATTAATTGATAAAATTGACTCAAATAAAATTGGAACAGAAATTACTATTAACCAAATACGAGATTTAATTTCTTTTACTCAGATATCAGCACATAAAAATAAAAAAATTATTATTATTAACGATGCATCAAAAATGAATAAAGAAGCGTCTGCTGCTTTATTAAAAACTCTAGAAGAGGTTTCATCAAATTGTACTTTTATATTAATTGCAGACTCATGTAAAAATATAGATGAGACGATTCAAAGTAGATGTCAAATAATTAATTTAGAGGTAAACAATTCTCAAGATTATGGTAATTTTAAAGAATTCTTCTATCTAAATCACTCCTTTCTAAAAAGTATTAAATCTGATTATAATATTGATAGTCTTATAGACGAAACAGTAAAACAAACAGAAGATTTGCTGAGCAGATCAATTGACCCTATCGATACATCATTTTTGTGGAGCAAATCACCTCCTAAAATGATACTAGAAATAGTTTCCTTGTATTTGATTTATATGGTTAAAAATATTATTTCATCAAACACAAAGATTTCTGTTGCTAATCAAAATCTTAAAAAACTGAACTACATTTATGGGTTAATTCCATCTATTAGACAAAATATTAATATGAATATAAATTCAAAATACATTCTCAATAACTTAGCAATTGAATTAGCAAGTTAATCATAATAATATCCAAATATGAAAAAATCAGATAATAAAGTCATTAATTTGTTCGAACAATCAAATCAAGGTTTTCAAAAAGTAGTTATTTCTGATTCTTTAAAAATGAAAAGAGGAGGTAGTCTTTTAAATCCAGAATTAGCATATGAATCTTGGGGAAAGTTATCAAAAAAGAAGGATAACGTGATACTTATATTAACTGGTTTAAGTGCAAATTCTCATGCAGCTTCTAATCTAAAGAATTCTAAGCCAGGATGGTGGGAAGGTATGGTAGGCTCTGGTAAAGCAATCGATACAGACAAGTTTTATGTCATTTGTGTCAATTCCTTGGGAAGTTGCTTTGGTTCAACTGGCCCTGCCTCAATCAATCAAATTACAGAAGAACCATATAGACTAACCTTTCCAGAATTAACTATAGATGATATGGCAAGAGCAACAAAGCTGTTGCTTGAAAAGTTAGATATTATGGAAATTAATACTCTTATAGGACCTTCTATGGGAGGCATGCATGCCTTAGCTTTGATTATTCAAAACAAAGGTTATGTTAATAATTTTATCGCCATATCTACTGCTGCTCAATCTATGCCTTATGCAATAGCAATAAGATCTTTACAAAGAGAGGTTATCAGAAAAGATCCGTTATGGAAAAATGGTTATTATGCGCCTGAGAAACCTCCACTTAATGGAGTTCGTATTGCAAGAAAATTAGGGATGATTTCATATAGATCTGCAGATGAATGGGCACAGCGATTTGGAAGAAAAAAATCATCAAAAAATACTATTACGCAAAATACCTTTGGAATAGAGAATACAGGATTCGAATATGAAATCGAATCATACCTAGAACATCTAGCAATTAAGTTTCAAGATGTCTTTGATGCAAATTGTTATCTATATTTGTCTAGATCAATTGACTGGTTTGATATTATTGATTATGGCACATCTTCAGAACAAGTTTTGGGTAATACTGGATTAAAAAGCGCATTAGTTCTTGGTGTGCAATCCGATGTATTATTCCCGATTAATCAACAAAAAGAGCTTGCTGAATATTTAAGTGCTGACTCAACTAAGGTAACTTATAAGAGTTTAAATTGTTTACAAGGCCATGATTCTTTTCTTGTAGATATAGAAACATTTTCTAGAGAAATATCGTGTTATTTAGAAAATATTTAATATATATTTTTCTATTAATTCCATTTACATCCTTTGCTGATCAATATCACGCAAGAGTAATAAAAGTAGTTGATGGAGATACAATCTGGGTAAAGTCTGAAAATAAGCATATAAAAATTAGATTGAGCTATATTGATGCTCCAGAAATCAAACAAGTTTATGGCATAAGAAGTAAGAACTTTCTAAGTGAATTAATTCTTGATAAAGAGGTAGAGGTTAGTACAAGTAAAAAAGACCGTTATAATCGACATCTAGGCGAGATATATATACATAATGATGATGAATCAGTTTTTGTGAATGCTAAAATGGTTAAATCAGGTAACGCATGGATTTATAAATCTTACAGAACCAATACCTATCTCACTAACCTTGAAAATTATGCTAGAATTAATAAAAAAGGTTTATGGAATGAAGAAAATATTCAAGAACCATGGGAGTATAGGAGAAATAAATGAATAACATAAAGACCTTAGTAATTGCTTGTACTTTGTTATTCTCATCAATTACTTTTGCTGGTGGAACTAAGTCTAACCTAGAAAGTTCAAAATATTTTGTTGGAATTGGTGCTGGAGATGGCGGTGGAGCACATGGAGGCAGTTTTAATGCACTCAGAATCTCCTATCAAAGCCTATTAGCAAATAACACTACATATGATTTCGATTACTTGTCAGACATAGCGCTAAATATATGGAAAGATGACTCACGACTTAGTGCCTCGGATAAAGCGACTGCTACATCAGATTTAGATTCTTCAAATATTTCATTATCTTATTCAAGAGTTATTAGAAAATATTTATCTAAAAATGTCTTTTTTGACGCGGGACTAGGAGTATCAATTCATAACAATGAATCTATGAATGGCTCAGATCTTGGTTCTATATACCAGTTCGAAAATAGGCTAGGAATTGGATATGAGAGAGAGACATATCGTTCCGTATTAAATATATTTCATTATTCAAACGGCGGTCTAGAGGGTAAAAACGACGGTGTAGACATATTGATGTTATCTGTCTCTAAATACTTTTAGCTTTAGTTCTTCTACATTTTTCGGAACAAAACTTCACATTATCCCAATTTTTGGCCCATTTTTTTCTCCATGAAAATGGTAATTTACAAACTGGACATACTTTTTCTGGCAGGTCACTTTTTTTCATTTAATTGATGTCTATTTTTAATGAAAAGAAATAAAGCAATGATCTCGTAGGCAACCACGCTTATTTGATATATAAGAGGAAGGGCCACAAGATTACCTAGCCATTTATATTTTGGAATGTTGCGCCACATAATTATAAACGCCTTTGTGCCTGCATAAACTTCGCCATCTTTGATCACGTGCAGCCGCCTTATTAATTGCTCATGACTCTTGCCAGATATTCTTTTAGATACCTCTAAATCATTGATATCTATCCAATTAATATCATTTTCTAAGGATTTATAATAATTTATTTCTTTAGAACAAACAGAACAACTATCATTAAATAGTACTTTGATCATAGTGTATTTTCTTCTAAAAACTTTTGCGCTTTTAATAAGATAGCATCCTTTCTATCTTTCTTCATTTTATCAAATAAACTTACCATCATGTTTAGTCTTGGATTTTTTTTGAAAAAATCTCGATTTTTATCTATAAATCTCCAGTATAAGCCATCAAATATATCGCACCACTCACCTTTTTTAAAATCCATCATTTTGAGTATATAGTTTGAACCACAAATATAGGGCTTAGTTGCCATTATACCGCCGTCAGCGAACAGTCCCATGCTATATACATTTGGTGTCATCACCCAGTCAGAAGAATCAATATATAACTCCATAAACCATTTGTACGCGATCTTTGGCTCTATCTCACACAAATTCATGAGGTTTACCTGTATCATTAATCTTTCAATATGGTGCGAATAGGCATGTTTAATAGTACTTTTTATACTTACATCTAGTGGATCAAGGCCTGTACTCCCGTTATACCATGTGTCTTTAAGTTTTCTTTTATGCCGGAAAAAGTTTTTCTTCTGCATTTCATCACCCTCATAGTGATAAATACATCTCATAAATTCTCTCCATCCAATTAATTGTCTCAGAAAACCTTCATAAGAATTGATAGGAATGTTTTTTAAACTATTAATTTTTTTAATTATTTCTATTGGAGTGATAAGTCCTAAATTCAATGAGGAGCTTAAGTTTGAATGAAACCAAAGATGAGATCTTTGATCAACAGAATCTTCATAGTCGCCAAAACATTTGAATTTTTCATTTATGAAATAATCTAAATTTTCCAAAGCTTGTTTACGAGTAGTAGGGTAGTTGAAGTTTTCATATTCACCAAGATGACTTTTAAATGTATTCTTCACAATATTTAATATATTTTTTGTGTGTTTCGTATGTTTAAATTTAACTAACTCTGGTGGCTCTAAGTTTTTAGGTATTTTCTTTCTATTTTGATCATCATATGTCCATTTGCCTCCTGTAGGCTTTCCAGCGGTTATCAATATATTCATTTTTTTGCGCTGATTAATATAAAAATCAGTCATCTTATACTTAGGAGATTTTCTAGTAGGGCACATCTCTAAAAAGTCTTCTTTATTTGTTAGGAACATCGGTGACTTTAGTTCCTTGATCGCATTGACGTATTTTTCTACAGCCCAAATTTCTTTCTTAAACCACTTGTCTTCTATTAGCCAAAAACTGAGATATTTAATCTTTTTTCTTTTTATTAAACTTATTAAAGAATCCTTGTAAGTTATTGTATTATCATTCAATTCTTCATAATATATATTTATATTATTTTTCTTTAGTTCATCTCTATATGATCTCATTGCTGATAAAAATAATATTATTTTGTGCTTATGATGTTTTTCATATGTACAAAGTCCCAAGTCTTCTCTCATAAAGACAAGATCAGGCTTTATTTCTTTAATATATTCTATTGGAAATAATTGGTTTCCAAGTATTACATGCACATTGCTCATTTTGCTGATTTCCTTATCTTTTAACAGAATAGGTTAATTATAATATATTAATCTATGTGTATATATGTTCGTATAATATATATTATGTAATTTTAATCTATATAAAATACAGGTTCATTATTAAGACGATATTTCTTTATATGATCAGCAGCAATATCAGATGACAGCCAATTATATAAATCTGATGCATATTTATAATTAAGATTTAAGCATCTATCGTGATTTACCAAAATCATCCCATAATTATTTTTTAGTTCTTGTCTATTTTCGTACAATATTTCATGATTCCTTTTATTTCTAAATCTAAGCCATGATGATCTATCAGATAATATATATCCATTCAGTGCTACCGCTATATTTAATGAAGGACCCATTCCTTGTCCAGACTCAAGATACCATTTCCCACTATCAGCTCTAGGATTTATAGATAATTTATTCCAGATAGCAAGTTCTGCAGAATGAGTTCCACTAGAGTCAGATCTAGATATGAAATTATATTTTTTATCATAGATTCTTAAAAAAGCATTAGTGATACTATTAGATTTAGATATTTCATTATCACTTGAAGGGCCAATTAAGACGTAATCATTGTACATAAGCTCGTGCCTCATTGCGCCAAATCCCCGGGACATAAACTCTAATTCACGGTTTCTATCATGCACAATAAGGATATTGCCATCACAATTTTCAGCGTTTTTGATTGCTTGCCCGGTACCAACTGCTATTACTTTGATATTAATGTCATTATAATAAGGGTATTTTGGTAATAGATATTTATATAAACCAGAATCTCTTGTAGACGTGGTTGACTGTATAATGATACTTTCACTTAACGCATTGATAGGCACTAATATAATAAATAATATAAAATATATATGTTTAAGCATGATTCAATAAGCCTTTTTCAAACGTAATCTCATTATATTCAAAGTTTTTTAGTAATAATTCATCATGACAAACTATAATCACTGTACTGCCTTTATTATTTAATTCCATAATCATCTTTGATATATAACTAATATTCTTTTTATCAAGGTTATTTGTCGGTTCATCAAGAAATAATATATCAGGTTGAATTAGTATACTTCTTATTACAGCTAGCAACTGGAGCTCGCCACCTGACAATACGTTTATATTATGATTATACAAATAAGCTAAGTTAAACTTTATTAAGGCATCTAAAATAATATCCTCCCAATTTCGTTTGCTTATTTTTTTGCATTTTAAAATATGGATTAAATTCTCTTTTACAGATCTATTTAGAAATATTGAGTTTTGAAATAAATATGATAACTCAGTGTTATCATGGTCAAAGTTACGATATACATGACCAGATGTAGGGCTATCTAGACCATATAAAAGCCTGAGAAATGATGTTTTTCCAGCGCCATTATGGCCTTTAATGACAGTAATGGATTTATTGATAATATTACAATTTATATCTTTTAAAATATAAGTGTTATTTATTTTGTAAGATAAATCTTTTAAGGCATACACTTTGTTCATAGTATTTTTTTTCTTATAATCATTATTAGGAAATTCATCATAAGCGCAATAATTATCAATGAGATGCCTAGGCTTAATGCTAAGGATAATTCGCCTCTCGATGTTTCTAGAACAATACTTGTAGTCATAACTCTAGTCATATTATCAATATTACCTCCCACTATTATTACAGCGCCAACCTCTGAAAGTGCCCTACTGAGTCCTGTAATAATTATAATCAATAAATCATAACGTGATTCATATATAATTGTATGGCGTATCATTTTCGAGCTGCATTTTAATGTTTTAAAATAGTCGTCTAACCGTGCATATTGATCAGTAAGACTTTTTAAGGATAGTGATATTATTATAGGGGTTACAATAATGAATTGTGCGATTATCATTATCTCGGGAGAATATAACAGATCAAGAAAACCCAATAAACCAGACGCCGAAAATACAAGATATAAAATTAAACCGACTACAACAGGCGGTAAACTCATAAAAGAATTCACTATAATAATTAATAACCCTTTCCCAAAAAAGTTTTTTATAGCCATTTGACTTGCAATTATTATCGATACGAAAGCAGCTAAGATAGTAGCTGCCAATGAGATACAAAGAGACAAGTAAACTATTTCAATAAGGTTTTGATTAAACTTAAATATGTTTAAAAATGAATGTATTATCAGTTCCACAGAAGTTGATAATACTATATTTATCGCTTGCTATATATTGAAGATTGATGAATTGTTATAATTTAGAATAGCCCAATAATATTTCCATCATCATCAATATCTATCCTTTCAGCTGCTGGTATTTTTGGCAATCCTGGCATTGTCATTATATCGCCACACACCATTACAATAAATTCTGCACCAGCAGATAATCTAACCTCTCTTATTGGTATCTCGTGGTCAGATGGTGCGCCACGTTTTGTAGGATCAGTTGAAAATGAATATTGAGTTTTAGCGACACAAACAGGAAACTCTCCATAACCATTCGACTGCAAGTCATCTATTTGTTTTTTGACATTTGCAGGCGCTGATATTCCAGAAGCGCCATATATTTTTTTCGCAATTGTTTCCATTTTATCCCATAGGCTCATATCATCTGGATATAAGAATTCAAAATTATTTTTAGACTCATCAATTGTTTTAACTACAACTTCTGCAAGCTCCCTAGCACCATCACCGCCATCAGCCCAATGCGTAGACGATACTATTGGAACATCGAGTTCTTTTGATTTTGCTTTAAGTAAATCTTTTTCTTTATCTGTATCAAAGCTAAACCCATTGATACCAACAACCACCGGTAAGCCATAATGATTTTTTAAGTTGTGTACATGTCTTTCTAAATTAGTGAGGCCCTTTGTTAAGTAATCTAGGCTTTCTTTATTTAAATCCTCTAAAGAACAGCCGCCGTGATACTTTAATGCCCTGATGGTTGCAACGAGCACGACTACTGACGGCTTAAGATTAGCTTTGCGGCACTTGATATCAAGGAATTTTTCAGCACCCAAGTCAGCACCAAAACCTGCTTCAGTTACAACGTAGTCAGCTAGTTTTAGAGATGCTTTTGTCGCTATGACAGAGTTACATCCATGAGCGATATTAGCAAATGGTCCTCCATGAATCATTGCAGGATTATTCTCAAGAGTTTGAACGAGATTAGGTTTCATTGCGTCTTTTAGTAAAACCGTCATTGCTCCATGAGCATTAATGTCTTTTGCAAGTATTGGTTTACGCTCACGAGTATAAGCAACCACAATCTTACCAAGTCTTTCTTTTAAATCTTTAATTGATGTTGCAAGACAAAATATTGCCATTATTTCAGATGCTACAACGATATCAAACCCGTCTTGCCTTGGAAAGCCATTGCCTATGGATCCCAACGAACAAACTGTACTTCTCAATGCTCTATCATTCATATCAAGAACCCTTTTCCATGCAACTCTTCTAACATCTATACCTAATTTGTTACCATGATGTATGTGGTTGTCTAACATTGCAGCAAGCAAGTTATTTGCCAATTGAATAGCGTTAAAGTCGCCTGTGAAATGAAGATTTATGTCTTCCATAGGTATTACTTGTGCCATGCCACCTCCAGCAGCACCTCCTTTCATACCAAAAACTGGACCTAATGAAGGCTCACGTATAGTAACAAGGGCTTTTTTGCCTATTTTGTTTAACGCATCTCCCAGGCCAACGGATGTTGTAGTTTTACCCTCTCCTGCTGGTGTTGGACTAATTGCTGTAACTAGTATAAGTTTACCGTCTTCATTACTGTCTAGAGAATTTAAATAATCAAGTGAAATCTTAGCTTTGTAATGGCCAAAAGGCTCTAGAGAATCCTCTGGTATATTCAATTTTGCAGCAATTTTTGAGATTTTTTCTGGTGAAGCTGCTTGTGCTATTTCAATGTCTGATTTCATGATTTACCCTCTAATTATATGTACCATAAATATAATGTTTTATACTTTAAACATCAACAATTATCAATAAATCAATTGTTAAATAAAGTTTCTTCAACACATTCGCACATAATATGTCCTGCGATAGCATGAATTTCTTGAATCCTTGTAGTCTTTCTAGCATTGACCGACAAGAGTGCATCTGAATATTTGCTCAAGTCATCTGTAAAAATTCCTGTCAGGGATATAATTGATTTAACTTTTGGCCTAGCCTCTATAACCGCATTAATAATATTTTTTGATCTTCCAGATGTAGTATAAACAATAAGAGTATCGTTTTTATCAGCTAACGCTTTAATTTGCCTTGAGAAGATGTTTTCGTATCCATAATCATTTGCAATACAGGTTATATTTGAGGTATTTGCAGTAAGAGCAATTGCTGGCAATGGTTCACGATCAAAATTAAGTCTTCCTATGAACTCAGCAGCTATATGCTGGCAATCTGCTGCACTTCCTCCGTTTCCCGCAAGCAACAATTTACCATTATTTCTAAAAGTATCTATCAAAAGGCTGGACGCTGCTTCGAGTTGTTTTATAAAATTTTGATCTATTGCAGAATCTTTATTGATCAATGATGATTCTTCAAGACTGTTAGTTATAATTTTTGAGTATTCCACTATTAAAATTTTGTTTTATTTGTTAACTTGCAATTCCCAGGACTACTTGTGTCATTGAGCAAAGTAGCACTACCTGAAACACGATTTATTGTCAATTCGTCTTTTAAATCACTTGCAACTATGAATGCTTCATTGAATTTTACAGAATATTTAGCTTCTGTTAATCCATCTAGTTTTTTGAAAACTTCTTGTTTCTCATTAAAAACATAAGTTATTTCCTTTTCGTTGAAAAGACATGAAATGTAGGTGTTACCTATTCCTTCTTTCGTCTTGCTTATTGTAACTGAATCCATTTTATCTATTGCAATGTCTGTATTACCATCAGGTATGTCATCTATGTATATTTCATTTGAAATATCTCGAGAAACACAATATTCAAAAGGTATAGTAAGAAGACCAGAATCGAAAAGATGTAATATAACTTGTTCTTGATTAATTAAAAAAAAATGATTTCTATATCCTCTATAGAAATCTCCTACTCTCTCATTAATGGAAAGGCATACTCTATATCCACTAAATGTATCACCCAGGTGATCTATACTTATCTTTGAAGGTTCATTAATAAACTCAACCTTTGCTGTTTTATAATTTTTTAGTTTTTGTATTAGATGCTCTTTTAATATTTTCTGATAATTACTTGGAGCTTTACCGTAACTGACTTTTTGGGAATAAGCACTCTCACTCGGGGTAATTAATGATGGAGATGGTATTTTACCACACGATACTAGGAGCATAGTTAACAGCAGATAGTAAATAAATTTCATTTGCCCAGGGCCGGAGTCGAACCGGCACGAGATTGCTCTCGAGGGATTTTAAGTCCCTTGCGTCTACCAATTCCGCCACCCGGGCTAAAGAAAATATTGCTTTGAAGAAATCTATTAATTGAGTGGGGTATTTGCATTTAAAGAATATTTTATACTAAAATCCTCTTTTGTCTAATATTACCATAAATGTTTTAAAGCATATTTCAATTTCAAACCAGATAGACCAATGTTTAATATAATACATATCATACATAAGCTTTTGTCTAGCGTCTTCCTCGTCGAAACCATACGGATGTATAATTTGTGCCCATCCTGTAATGCCAGGACGTACGACATGTCTATAATTATAATTAATTATATTATTACTGTATCTGTCTGCTAAATTGATCCATTCTGCACGAGGACCAACAAGGTGCATGTCTCCAAATAGAATATTGAAAATTTGAGGTAGTTCATCAATTCTTAATTTTCTTATGATTAATGCAAAAGGGTATATTCTTGAATCATTTTTTATAGTGTTACCTTGATTCTCTGAATTCTCATACATAGTTCTTATTTTATAAACATTAAATATTTTTTTATTTAGTCCATATCTTTTTTGTAAAAAAAACATAGAATCATTAATGTTATTTATCATCTTGATTGTAAATATTAGTATACAAAATAAAACCAGTATAGGAATAAAAAAAATAACAGCAAAATAGTCAACTAATCTTTTTAAGATAAATTTAGATTTGCTATAAGTATCTGTATGATTAATTATATTCCTATAATCTATAAATATTTTTCTCAGATATAATTCCATAAACTTATCGACAGGAAAACAGTTACTGGAAATTAGAATGGTTTCATAATCTTTTAACTCCTCTAATCTATTATTATGATAATTAACAACATTTATCATTTCGCTATCTTTTTTATATCTATTATTTTTTTCAAAATCTTGAAAGGAATTATAAAAAAACAGTATGTAACCCTTATTAGTAAGCATTAATATCTCATGATCATTAAATTGGTAACATGTACCAATAATATTTATTATAATATTATTTAAGTTTTTGCAGTATTTCTTAATTGCAAACCTTAATAGGAGGATTGTCAGAGGTATAATTGTCCATAATATTACTAAGGAGAGTTCTAAAGGTAATTCATAATACAGATGAAGTATAAGTTGTGAAAGAATTGCTATAAAAAAAGTAATAAAGCTTATTTTAATTTTTTCAGAAAAATGTTTTGTATAATAATTTTCATAGTAGTTCTGAATTGATGAGGTTAGTATCAAAGTACAACTATAGAATATAAAGTTATAAAAATATATGTCTATAAATCTTTCTTGCACTGTAATCAGAATAAAATATACACCTCCAAACAATATTGGAATAAGTAAATCGACTAGATACAAGTATAATTTAATCATTATTATAAAAATAGCATGACAGCGTCTTATAGTAAAAAAGACAAATAATAATTTGTGGAGGCTAAGGTCGGAATCGAACCGGCGTTGACGGCTTTGCAGGCCGCTGCATTACCACTCTGCCACTTAGCCAGATCTGGAGCGGGAAACGGGGCTCAAACCCGCGACCTCAACCTTGGCAAGGTTGCGCTCTATCAACTGAGCTATTCCCGCATGGAATCATCTAATTATATCATTCCATGAGTTTCTCACATAATAAATGAATGATATTACTGTTAGAACTGCCGCTATGAATAATAGCAATAAGCCAAGTGTATGTAAATTTAATACATCAAAAAATATATTAGTATGTAAAAGAAAAAATAAAGATATCATTTGAAATCCAGTTTTCACTTTACCCAATGAATTTACTCTTATAGATACAGAGCTTTTTATTTCTGCTAGTCTTTGTCTTATAGCTATTACTAAGAATTCTCGTGACACTATTATTAAAGCAGAGACTAAAAATAACATAGAATCATTTGATCTTGATAAAAGAATAACGGTAACTACAACTAGCAGTTTATCTGCTATCGGATCTAGAAAAGCCCCAAACGCAGTTACCTGGTTAAGCTTTCTGGCAATAACTCCATCAAAATAATCTGTTATCAAAGCAAATAAGAAAATATATGCAGCTATATCTCTATATTTTCCATCATCATAAATATAACTAACTACTATAATTGGAACAAAAGTTATCCTTAATAATGTTAATAATGTAGGGATATTTAATGTCATTTATGTATATGAGTGTATATCACGTTTGCTAATTTTTCATTGATACCATCAATAGATTTAAGTTCTCTGATAGACGCCTTAAGTACACCTTGTATGCCACCAAAATGATTTATAATTAGTTTTTTTCTTGTATTGCCTACTCCGGGAATTCCATCTAACTTGGAATTGAACATTAGTTTGTTGTGTCTTTTTCTTTGATTAAGGATAGCAAATCTGTGAGCTTCATCTCTAACTTGCTGTATTAGAGTCATGGCATCTTTGTTAATAATATTTGAAATATCTTTATTTGAGCTATCAAGAATCCTATCATTTTTAGTGAGCCTATTTAAACCTTTATGTATACCTATTATGGTTATGTTTCTAGCATCTAATTCATTAACAACTTTTCTTGCCTGAGTAATTTGACCCTTACCGCCATCAACAATGATTAATATATTCTTTGTAATATAATTATTAATCTTTAATAATCTCCTTTTTATCATGGCTTTCAATGCAGCATAGTCATCAGACTTTTTAATATTTTTTATATTATATCTTCTATAATTAGATTTTATAAATCCTTCACTATTAAAGTAAACTGCAGAGCCTACAGTAGATGAACCGCTGATATGACTTACATCGAAACATAGTATAAATTCTGATGTGATTTTTAATTGTGTATTAATATTGTCCAGAGAATTAGCTTCCTGCTTAATAGATTTAAGCGATCTATTATGTAAGTTCATCAAGCATATATTCATAAACTCTGAATATTTTTTATCAATTCTACTTAAAATTTTACAATTCTGACGAAATTTCTTATTTATTACTGTTTCGATATTATTTTTATCCAGGATTTTATCCTTAGATATTATTATATTAGGCGGTATATGTGTTAAATAGTATTGCTTAAAAAAAGATGCTAGAGTTTCATCGATATTTATATGATCTCTTTTTGGAAACGTGAAGTTCTTGCATCCCATGTTTACACCATTCCTGATAATATTAATGTCTACCAAAATTTTAGATTCTGTTTTTATACATAAAACAAAATCAATACTTTTATCTTCAGGAAAAATAGAATAATGACTAGTGATATCACGAATAAGCTTTATATTATCTCGATACTTTGCAGCTACTTCAAAGTTTTTATTATTAGATGCCAGCATCATTTCTTTTTCTAATTTATTAAAAAGAGGTTTTGTTTCACCTTTAAGAAACATTTGGGCACTTTCTATTGTTTTATTGTATTCTTCTTTGTTAATAAGTCCTACACACGGACCTGAACATCTTTTAATTTGATATTGCATGCATGGTTTAGTTCGCGCCTTATAATAACTGTCTTCACAAAGTCTTATTTGGAATGTTTTTTGTATGATTGTCAGTATCTTTCTTACGTTTACAACATGTGTATAAGGACCAAAGTGATATCCATTTTTAGAAGGCTTACCTCTAAAAAATTTAAATCCTGGAAAATCATGATTTTTATTCATAAAAATATATGGGTACGATTTATCATCTCTAAGGAGAATATTATATTTTGGCTTGAACTCCTTTATTAAATTATTTTCTAGTAATAAAGCATCTTGTTCATTAGAGGTTATTTGATAATCAATATCTCTTATTTTAGCAACTAGACGTTGCGTTTTAACTGAATGATTAGATCGAGTAAAATATGAAGAAACCCTCTTTTTTAAATTACCAGCCTTTCCTACATAGAGAATGTTTTTTTCATCATCCAGCATTTTATATACACCAGGAGAAGCGGGTAAATTTTCTAAAAAATATTTATTCATCATAAACCATCTCTTTTGCTTTCATAAATAAACTAAACAAATTATCGTAATCAATTTTATTAGTATTAAAATTTAATTTACTACAATGATATGATGAAATTAATAGGATTTTATCGTTTAAATGTAAAATATTGAAATGTTTAAATTTATAATCTTTCCGAGTTAATTTATATAAATTTAAAATTTGGTAATATGCGATTGATCCCAGTGTGATAATAACTTTTAAGTTTGAAAGTTTTTTAATTTCTCTTTTTGAATGCTCTAGACAATTATTTATTACTGCAGCTGATGGTTTATTATTGTATGGATAACATCTAACAGCGTTTGAAATAAATATATCACTCATATTAAGATCTTTTAAAAGTCGTCTTATTAAGTCACCTGAGAAATCAGATGTAAACGGTATTCCTGTTTTATTTGCACCATGTAGTCCCGGGGCTAATCCAAAAAGGGCTATTTTTGAATTTATATTTCCATGTCCACTGACAGGTTTACAGTGATAGGTAGGAAATTTTTTATGTAGTATTTGAAGATAAGAATAAATCTCAGTACATTTATTACATTTAAGAGAATTAGAATACATTTAGTATTTCAATAGAACAGAACCCCATGTAAATCCAGCACCAAAAGCTTCAAGCATTATCATATCACCCGATTTAAAAGTATTCTTTGAGTTTGCTGTATCAAATGCAAGAGGTATAGAGGCTGCTGATGTATTTCCGTGCTTGTTCACAGTTATTATTATTTTATCTTTGGATAAATTAATTTTTTTAGCTATAGCAAGAATAATTCGTTCATTTGCTTGATGTGGCACAAGCCAATCTAGCTCTCCCTGCTCAATACTATTTATTTCCAGAGTGTGTTTAGCAAGTTTCCCGAGAGTATTAACGGCAGTTTTAAATACATCACTACCTTTCATTTCAATATATTCCAAATCAGTATTAACAGTTAATAAATCTTTAAAAGAGCCATCTGAACCAATTGTGCTAGAAATAACCCCAGGTTCATCAGAGGCTGCAATAATCATGGCTCCAGAGCCATCACCAAATAATACACATGTATTTCTGTCTGTCCAATCAAGAAGCGATGTAATCTTTTCTGTTCCAACGACAAGGGCATACTTTATCTGACCAGATTCAATATACTTTTTTGCAACATCTAATGCATAAACAAAACCTGTACATGCTGCATTGATATCAAATGAAAAAGCATCCTTAATATTTAATTTATTTTGAAGAAGAACTGCAGAGCTTGGGAATTTTCTTTCCGGCGTACATGTTGCAAGAAAAATTGCACCAATATCATTTTTATTTATACTTGATTTAGAAATAGCATCTAAAGATGCTTTATAAGCTAGGTCTACAGAAGTTTCATTCTCATCTGCAATCCTTCTCTCTTTGATTCCCGTTCTCTCTGTAATCCATTCATCGCTTGTATCTACCCTGCTCTCAAGCTCTTTATTAGTTAATATTTTCTTTGGTAAATAGCTACCACTTGATATTATCTTTGCGTATTTAGTCATTTAAATCTCTGTTTATATGTTTTTTAATATTTTCAAGTAAATTATTTTTACATTCGTAATATGCTGTTTGAATTGCATTGTAATACGAAAAGCTATCTGCGCTACCATGACTTTTTACTACAATTCCGTTTAGCCCAAGAAAAGAAGCACCATTGTATACTCTAGGATCCATTTTCTTTTTCACCCCTTTCAATACAGGAAAACTGATTAATCCAGATAATTTATTATAAATATTTTTTTGAAACTCTGTTTTGATAAAGTGTTTTATCATGCCCGCTACACCTTCAATGCTTTTGAGCGCAATATTCCCTGTGAACCCATCAGTAACTATCACATCATAGTCACCACTAAACATAGCGCTACCCTCTGCAAACCCAACATAGTTGATATTTGAGTGATTAAGTAAATCTGCAGCTAACTTAATCTCTTCTCTTCCTTTAAATTCTTCAGAGCCAATATTCAATAACCCTACTCTTGGATTATTTGAAATCTCTAAACTTTTAACAACAGAAGAACCCATAACTGCAAATTGATATAGATTTTGTGCGTCACAATCTATATTTGCACCTAGATCAAGCACTTGCATGAATTTTTTCTTAGTAGGTAAGGATGTACAAATTGCAGGCCTATCTATACCTTCGATTGTTTTTAGAATTATTTTTGATAATGACATTAAAGCTCCAGTATTACCTGCGCTAACGCATGCATCTGCTTTCTTATCTTTCACTCTGTTAATACATAGTCTCATCGAAGATTTTTTTTTACTTCTTATCGAACTAAGGACATCATCGTTCATTTTAATAAATTCATCAGTATGAATTATATCTATACGATCAAGTATGCTTTTTTCTGCTGCTAACAAGGTTTCATTGATTAATGATCTGTTGCCAATAAGATCTATTTTCAGATCTTTATTGTCTTTAAGAGATTTTAAAGCCCCAGATATTGCGGGAGCAGAGCCCTTATCTCCGCTCATCACATCCAATGCTATCGTAACAGTACTTGGCATTATATGGATATTCTACTGTTCTTGTGCGGATTCTTCTTTAGGTTTTTTCACTTTTGGTGTAAAAATTTCTTTTCCACGATAGAAGCCATCTTTAGATATATGGTGTCTTAAGTGCTTTGATCCTGTGGTTGAATCAGATGATACTGATGATGCAGATAATGAGTCATGAGACCTTCTCATATCACGTCTTGATCTTGATTTTTTACTCTTTTGAACTGCCATATTGTTATTCCATATCGTTTAGATAACGTATTCTAAGCAATAATAATCATACAAGCAATTATTAATACTAAATTTAACAATTTAATGCATTTTATTGGTATTATCTTTTATTAAAATTATGAATGTAATATTAGCATCGAGTTCCAAATTTAGAAAACAGCTCCTATGTAAGCTCAATATAGCATTTACATGTATCAGTCCAAATATTAATGAAAAGAAATTACAGAATGAGACTGTTTCAGATTATGTAAAACGTTTATCCATTGAAAAAGCTAAAAAAGTAGCTAAGAATCGCTATGATTCAGTAATTATCGGATCTGACGAAGTAGCAGATTTGAATGGCAAAATACTTGGTAAACCACATACAAAAAATATTGCTAAAAAGCAGCTTAATATGATGTCTGGCAATAAGGTTATATTTAGAACGGGATTATGTGTATTAGACTCGAATACAGGAAAATACTATGCTTCTGTAAGTAATTATAGTATATTTTTCAAAGACTTAAATAATAAAATTATAAATACTTATTTAAATAATGACGATGTCCTGAAGTGTGCGGCTAGCATCAAAATAGAGGGATTAGCAATTAATCTGGTCAAAAAGATGAGAGGCGGCGACCCTTCATCCATAATGGGCTTACCTTTGTTAAAATTAATAAGGTATTTACGAAAGTTTAATGTGCCGTTGATGTCGGATTGATTATTTGTTCCTAAAATGATCATACCCTTTTGTCTTAACTTTATAATCTTTACCGTCCTTAATATATTTATAACCTTTAGATGTAATACTCCCAATCTTTGTTATTTTTAATTTAAGTTTATTGGATATAATATTGATTTTTTTGTTATATTTATTATCAGCAGTAAAACATAGCTCGTAATCTTCCCCGCCTCCTAATATGCATTCCTCCATTAGTTTCTCAGGAACAAATTTACTGAATTTTGGTTTTAGTGGAATTTTATCAATATTTACTATGAAACCTTTATCTGATGAAATTGCGATATTCTTTAAGTCTTTTGCTAGTCCGTCCGATATATCTATACAAGATGATGCAAATTTGGAAATCTCTAAACCTAAGGTAACCCTGGGTGTTGGGTTGACAAGATGCTTTTTAAAATAATTGTAAGCCAAAGTACGTTTTTTTGATAGTAAGGCAGCTCTTGCGTTGCCAATGGTCCCTGTGACATATATATCATCATCTAGTTTAGCTCCACTACGAAGAAGAATATTGTGCTTTTGAATACCTATCATTTGAATCGTAATACTCAAAGGACCCTTCGTTGTATCGCCGCCAATAATAGATATCTTGTGTTGTTTTAATAGCCTTTGCGAACCCCTATAAAAACGCTTTAACCAAGATTCTGACATTTTGGGGAGCGTTAATGCATACATTGCGTATAGAGGTATGCATCCCATTGAAGCAATATCACTAATATTTGTTGCCAAACATTTATATCCAATATCTTCCGGAGAATAATCTTTTGTAAAATGAGGTCCTAATAAAGATGTGTCAGTAGTAAAAACATATTTTTTTTTATTATTAAATTTAACTATTGAACAATCATCGCCAATACCTTTTAAAATGCTACCGCTATATGTTTCCAGCTTTTCGAGAAAATTTACAAAATCTTGTTCACATTTCATTCTTTATTAAAGTGTCTTATCGAGTGCTTTGTTAAGAAATGTATACATTTTTGGTGATGAATATTTTTTTGCTATATTTAAATACTCATTAATGACAATATTTTTTGAATTATTAATGAACATAAATTCACAAACACCTAGATGCATTATACATAAATCTAATATAGGCATATTTTCATATGAAACATCAAATTTAGATTTTAGAAGTTTAATGATCTTTTCTGTATTAGCAATATAATGATTTAATATCTTATCAAGAAGCTCTTTATCATATGGGCGCTTTTCGATGAAACTGAACATAATATCTTCCAATGAATCATCTTTAATCTTCATTTGATATAATATCTTTACAGCAGATTCTCGTGCAATTAGTTGTGGCTTGTATTTCTTATTCGCTATCATGCTTATTTAAAAACTCCAAGATATCTAATGTTACCATCGCATACTCTAAACCTTTATTTAGTTTTACCCCTACTCTATCAACAGCCTGCTGTTGAGTCTCAACCGTTAATACTCCATTTAAAATTGGAATCTTAGTTTGCATTGATAGATTGCTTATGGCGTCAGTAACAGTTGATGATAAGAAATCATAATGTTTTGTATCGCCTTTTACAATACAACCTATAACGAGACAAATTTGAGGTTGGTATTTTTTAATTATTTTTTCTGTTAATAAAGGCAGTTCAAACGCCCCGCCTGGAATTTTTACTTGAGCTATATTCCCTTGATAATTTTTAGTTCCAAGAGCATTAAGATATCCATTTAGCAAGCTTTGATTTAGTTTATCGTTATAACTTGAATGAACTATGATTATCTCAAAATGAATACTTTCATTATTTGATGTATTAAGATCAAATAATTCATAATTGGCTGATGATTTATCATGAGAGATAAGATTGCTTATGTTTTGAGTAATGGATGTCATCTTACTTAGTTATATGTTTGACTACTTCTAACCCGAATGCATTAATACCGTGATACTTTTTAGGCGCACTCATAAGATTCATCTTTCTTACGCCTATGTCATTAAGTATTTGAGCACCAATTCCTACAGTTCGATAGTCTTCATACACTCCTTTGTTTGATTTTTTTTGTTGGATAGCCTCAATATTTGATGTATCTGCTTCAGACATGATATTTGTAATGAACACTAGTGCTCCTTGCTTAGATTTGCTTATTTTTTTTAAAGCGTCCTCAAGAGGCCAGCTACTTGGAGAGACAAGACCTATTGTATCTGTTAATGTGTTTTGTACATGAACTCTAGTAAGAGTGATTTTTTCTGGAGATATTTTATTTTTTATTAGAACAAAATGTATATTCTCAGTAAGAATGTCTTTATAGAATATAGATGTGAAAACACCATGTTTTGTTTTTATATTCTGCTGACTAACTCTCTGTACAGTTTTTTCATTAGAAATTCTATACTTAATCAGATCTTCGATTGTTCCAATCTTCAGCTTATGCTTTGTTGCGAATTTGACAAGATCTTTTTTTCTAGCCATTGTTCCATCCTCATTAAGGATTTCAACAATTACAGATGATGCCTCTAATCCAGCAAGTCTAGCTAGGTCACAACCAGCTTCAGTGTGTCCAGCACGTGTCAGGACACCTCCGTTTTTAGCCATTATTGGAAATATATGTCCAGGCTGAGCAAAATGTGATGGCTTTGCATTTTTTTTAACCGCGGCCTGTATTGTTTTTGCCCTATCTGATGCTGATATGCCAGTTGTTACACCTTTAATAGCATCAATAGATACGGTGAAGTTTGTCTCTTTTGAGGTTTCGCTGCCCTTTTGTTTAAGTAATGACAAGCCAAGTGATTTACATTTTGATTCTGTCAAAGTTAAACAAATCAAACCTCTTCCTTTTGAAGCCATAAAGTTTATATCTGATGCGTTAACAAATTGTGATGCCATAACAAGATCTCCCTCGTTCTCTCTATTTTCATCATCCATGATAATGACCATTTCACCTTTTTTAATTGACTCTATTATTTCATCAGTTGTGTTAATCATTATAATTTCCTAACTTTTCTATGTATTTTGCTAACATATCTAATTCAATATTGATTTCATTACCTACAACATATGACTTAAAGATAGTATTTTGATATGTGTGCGGAATAATCATAACACTAAATTCTAAATTAGATACATCATTAACTGTCAAACTTACACCATCAAGTGTGACTGATCCTTTTTTAATTATATATTTTGATAAACCAGGTTCTATTTCAAATCTAATATTCCATGAAGTATCTATTTTTTGAATTTTGATTATTTTTACAATTCCATCGACATGACCTTGCACAAGGTGGCCGCTTATTAATTTATTTATCGTTAACGAACTTTCAATGTTTACTTCTTGATTATTAGAGAGAGATTTTAGATTAGTCCTTTGATTAGTTTCAGGTGATACTGTAAAAGAGTATTTATCATTTTCAATATTATCAATTGTTAGACATACGCCATTCACACATATGCTGTCGCCCAAAGAATAATCTGTATTTTTAATTATAATATTAACAAATGATGATTTTCCGTTATATTTAACTGAAGATACTTTGCCTATCTTTTCAATGATTCCTGTAAACATTAATTCCTTCTCATGTCTAGATATAAATCATTTTTATATGATTTAATATTTTTAATTTTATAAGTTTTTTTATTTTTTAATTTATTTATTGGTGCTATTCCAGAAAAAGATATTGATTGATTGCCTAAAATTTTTGGTGCAACAAAATATAAAAGTTCATCAACGCCATCTTCTGTTAACAAGGTCCCCGAAAAGGAACTTCCGCATTCAACAAGTATGTCATCTAAGTTATACATTTTTGCTATATTATATATATCCTCCAATACAATCTTACTATCAGTTGTTTTAACATATTTTATTACAACATTATCATTATATATCCTAAGTGGTGCATTGGTTGAATTATCTATATTAGTGATGATAATTACTAGTCGATTAGTCCTGAATATATTTGATGATGGTGGCACAGAAAGATTTCTATCAAGAAGAATTAATGCTGGTTGGCTGGCCAAATTTTTTAGTAATTTTTCGTCTCTAATATTCATTTTTGGATTATCATGAAGAACAGTACTACTAGTTGTAAGGATTGCATTAACTTCAGCTCTTAGTTTTTGCACAAACATTCTTGATTGACTTGACGTAATCCACTTACTTTCTTTTTTTTGATTGGCTATTTTACCATCAATAGAGACTGCTAATTTTAATCTAATATACGGTTTATTAAACTTATACTTATAGAAAAATGATTTATTTAATTCTTTAGCTTCCTCTTTGCAAATATTTGTTGTGACTGTAATTTTATTATTTCTCAGTTTATTTATACTTTTTTCATTAACAAGTGGATTTGGATCAGTTGAAGCTATAACGACACGAGATATTTTATTTTTAATAATAGTGTCAACACATGGAGGAGTATTACCATGATGATGGCACGGTTCTAGTGTTACATATAAAGTTGAACCTTCAATGGGTTCCTTAGCTTTGTCTATCGCATCTTGTTCTGCATGTTTATCTCTAAATTTTTTATGATATCCTTTGCTGATTATTTTATTATTCTTTACTAAAACTGCTCCCACCAAAGGATTTGGATGCGTACGATATCTGCCTTTTTTTGCCTCCTCTATTGCAATACTCATATACTTTATATCTTGTTCTTTATTCATCAATTTTTATTTTTTTTTGATTTTTAATCATTTCTGGCGAGGGTTGTTTTTCTAAATTCTCAATAATTTTAGTAAAAGAGTTAACGTTATCAAATCGCAAATAAACAGAAGCAAATCTCAAGTAAGCGACTTGATCAACCACTATTATTTCATTCATTATTGTCTCGCCAATAATTTTTGAGGATATTTCCTTATTTGGATACTGAGAACATTTTGTAAGAACTTTTTGTATAAGTTCATCAATATCATCTATAGTAATTTTTCTTTTTTCGAAAGCACGATTTATGCCTCTTCGGATTTTTGTTTCATTAAATAGCTCGCTAGAACCATCAGACTTAACCACCCTCGGGTAACTAAGTTCTGATGTTTCTAAAGTATTGAATCTAGCTTGGCAATTTAAGCACTCTCTTCTTCGTTTAATAGAATAAGAGTCTTCATTGAAGCGCGAGTCTATGACTTTTGTTTCTGCTGAACCACAAAATGGGCAGCGCATAAATTTCTCTAAGCTACTGCTTGTTTACTAGATGAATATACTGGAAATTGAGAGCATAGATTGAGAACTTTATCTTTTATTTTTTTAATCTCAGCTTCATTGTCCATATTTTCAAGTACGTCACAAATTAAATTACCTAGTATTTTAGTTTCTGTTTCCTTGAAACCTCGAGTTGTAATCGCTGGGGTTCCAAGTCTGATTCCGCTAGTTACAAAAGGTGATTGTGGATCATTTGGTACAGAGTTTTTATTCACAGTTATATTAGCGCTATGAAGTGCAGCGTCTGCAGCTTTTCCGGTTAACCCTTGCTTAACAAGACTTACAAGCATTAAATGATTTTTAGTGCCGCCTGAGACAACTTCAAATCCACGATCAATCATGGTTTGAGCAAGCACATTAGCATTATTTATAACTTGTTGCTGATATTCCTTGAATTCAGGTTGTAATGCTTCTTTGAATGCTACGGCTTTAGCGGCAATAACATGCATTAATGGTCCACCTTGTGTTCCAGGAAATACTAATGAATTAAATTTCTTTTCTAACGCCTCATTTGATTTGCAGATAATTATTCCACCTCTAGGCCCTCTTAGAGTTTTATGAGTTGTAGATGTAACTACGTCTGCATGAGGAACAGGATTTGGATATAAACCTGCAGCGACTAAACCTGACACATGGGCCATATCTACATGAAAATATGCTCCAACAGATTTAGCTATGTTAGCCATTCTTTCCCAATCAATAACTTGAGAATAAGCTGAGAAACCACCAATAAGCATTTTAGGCTTGTGCTCATTTGCGAGTCTTTCTACTTCGTCGTAATCGATTAAACCATTTTCATCAATTCCATACTGAATTGCATTAAATATCTTTCCAGAGAAATTTACTTTTGCACCATGTGTTAAATGCCCTCCAGCATCTAATGACATACCTAAAATCGTATCTCCTGGGTTCAATAGTGCAAGATAAACTGCCGCATTGGCTTGTGAGCCAGAATGAGGCTGCACATTTGCATAATCAGCTCCATATAATTCTTTCAATCTATCAATTGCGAGCTGTTCTGCAACGTCAACGTTTTCACAACCACCATAGTATCTCTTTCTTGGATATCCTTCCGCATATTTATTAGTCATAAGGGACCCTTGGGCCTCAAGAACTCTAGGACTTGCATAATTTTCAGATGCAATTAATTCAACATGCTCTTCTTGTCTTTTAATCTCATTTTTCATTGCCTCGTTTAAATCATCGTCAAATCCAGCAATTTTCATATCCATACTAAACATAGTGTTCTCCATTAATGTAATTCAGCAAGAAAATTTTACCACCATCAGTGTTTTTTGTCTAAGTTTCAATGCCAATATTGCTGTCCTCATTTGTGATTTTTACCTTCTCTTTATTATCTACATTATATGTACCAATAGATTTTAGATATTCTTTAGTGATATCCCATATTGGCTTACCTTCTTCAATATTATTGACACTCGCCCAGCCACTTACTTTATATTTTGAATTTGGTTTAATCTCTATATTATTGTTAAGTCTTAGGTTTTCTATCCTATTATTCATTGCATTCCTAGGGTTAATAGAATATTTTATACCTCTTGTTCTAACCATATCCCCACCCTGTTGCAAATATGGATCAACATTAAAGATATTATCTGCAACGTCTTCCAAGATATTCTTAATAGTTTCACCTGTCATAGATCTCGTATATGTATTCGGATAAGTAATGGCTGTATGACTATAAATATCAGACATCGTAATAGGTTGATTTGGAGTAATAGATGGACCCCACCTGAAACCTGGACTGAGAGAAATTTCCGTATTTAAAACAGAATTCATAGAGTCGCACAAAAGATCGTCAAATGTGCCATTGAAATTACTTCTTCTATACAAGGTATCATCTGCATATCCAACTATCTCAGATAGAAGATGTTTGTATGGTTTTGATATTTTATCTATATAAGACTGCATTTTGATGTCTGGATTAATACTATTAGATAATATTGGGAGTAATTTATAATTGTATGTATATGATTTTCCTGAAAAAGTTATATCTATCATAGATAAAAATTTTCCATTGCATCCAGAATTAAGTACAAGAGTTTTTCCGTCATTATTTTTGATTATGATTGGTCTTGGAACTGCATCATGTGTGTGACCTCCGAGAATAATATCAATTCCTGATACTCTGCTTGCTAGTTTCTTATCAACATCAATTCCATTATGAGACAGCACTACTATCAATGAAGGATCATGTTTAGCTTTAATTTTGTCAATTGTATCTTGAAGCTCCTGCTCTCTTATTCCAAATGTAAGATTAGAAACATATCTAGAGGGATTTGCTATTGGAGTATAAGGAAATGCTTGTCCTATTATAGCAATACGATTTCCTTTAATTTCTCTAATTGTATAAGGTTTTTGGAAATGATTTTCATCATCATATGATGGTATATCATTAAATATTGCCTCATCATTGAGAAAGACATTATTTGCGACAAATTCACCATTAAATTTTTTAATATTTTTCTTGAATTGGCTTTCTCCAAAGGTAAATTCCCAATGACCTGTCATAACATCCACACCTAGGATATTTGATGCTTCTACCATGTCCATACCTGACTCGAATAGAGAAATGGCAGAACCTTGCCAGGTATCTCCACCGTCTAACAGCAATGAGTTACCATTTGCTTCCCCTCTTAATTTGTCGATAATAGTTTTAAGATGCGCATAACCACCAAATTTTCCGAATCTCTTAGCAAGTTCATTGAATCGCATATATGAATATACGTATTCATTAAAGTCTCCATCTAGAGAATAATATTTGAGAAATTTATCGCCAACAATATGTGGAGGAACATTTCTATTTTTTCCTGTACCGAGATTAATATTAGGTTCTCTGAAATATGTTGGAGCTAATTGGGCATGTGTATCGGTAATGTGTAATAATCGAAGATCGGAAGTAAATGGAATATTATACTCAATTAAATTCTTTGACGATGATTTATCGGAAAAGCCAACGAGATAAGCTGCTGCCATCATTTGTAAAAATTCTCTTCGGTTCATATTTTTTTATTCAGAAATAATTTAAATGTAACTATTGATAAGAATATCATTATAAAAATGAATAAATATAAATAATCTGCTTTGATAATGAAATATATATGCAGCAAGGACACCAAATAAATAATATAAATAATTTTATGAATCTTCTTCCAATAAGGTATTTTTTCTTTTATAAAATTAAATGATGTCAGGTACATAGGTATAAACAATAATAAAGCAATATAGCCTGATAGAATATAGTTTCTATATATAAAGTCATCTGTAAGGATAGTTAAATCAATATTGTTATCAATTATATAAATTAAAAAATGTAATAGTGAGAAATAAAAAGATGCTAAACCTATCGAACGTGCGTTCAGTAATACGCTTTTAAATTTAAGAAGAGGAATAAATAATACGACCGTAAGATAGATTAAAGCTAAATATCCTGTTGATGATATTAAATAGTTTGTTTTATTAAAAATTTCATCACTTAAATATGTATACGATATTAAAAAAGCCAGAGGTGTTAGAAAAAAAATTATCACAATATTAGAAATATTTTTTCAAGTCCATTCCTTCATATAAATGGGCAACATGTTCTGCATAACCATTGTGCATTAGTGTATCTCTTTTTCTAAACTCACCGATTCTTCTCTCTCTTTTTTGGCTCCATCTTGGATGAGATACATAAGGATTTACATTAGAATAAAAACCATATTCTTTTGGTGCTTCAATATTCCAAGATGTTTCCGGCATTTTTTCGACAAAGCTGATTTTTTTAATTGATTTAATACTTTTAAATCCATACTTCCATGGAACTACTAATCGTATTGGACTACCGTTTTGGTTGGGTAAAATACGACCATACAAACCAACAGATAGAATCGT